>Ga0209533_1003140_pt1 | contig 14760 bp, 13 predicted proteins | sample COG_04_FD_184748 | JGI IMG/M metagenome (GOLD analysis project Ga0209533, IMG submission 184748) | Pelagic Microbial community sample from North Sea - COGITO 998_met_04 (SPAdes) (version 2) | ecosystem: Environmental > Aquatic > Marine > Neritic zone/Coastal water | place: Helgoland, sampling...
ATTGGCATCGAATCAGTAGGTTTAAACGCATTTAAAATCACGTGCCCTCTAAAGAACGCTTTCTCATTTTCAGATCCTCTATTGAAAAAGAGGATCTGATTTTGCCATCGATTTTTTAAATAAGCGAATAGACACGATCATTGAATGTTTTAAGGGGGGTGAAGTAGGGGTGAAAGAGTGTGTGTTACAACTACACTGGAGTCGTCTTTGATAGTTTGAATCAGTCCTAGGTGATGCTGATTGTTAGGTCGTGCTGTATATGTGGCACACTTAGTAAGTCTTCAACTTGTTATAATTAGCACTTTTAGCAATATTTATTACCAATAAGATTGCATTACTTCATGCTGATTCCTATTGCGATATTGTTAAAAAAATGTAAGGCCCCTCAATTATTATCAATAATGATGGACGTTCGCTTTGGATTTTGCGTCCCAAGCAATCTCAAAAGGAAATGAAAGTAGTTTCACGCGACTAGAAACGGCTGCTGCCTCGGGCGATCAGATCGTCGAGCACAGCTTGCATCTGAGCCACCCGCTCTGGTTGATCAGCCGCCAGGTTTTTGCTTTCGTCAATATCCTCAGCCAGATTGTAGAGCTGAACAGCTTGGGTAGGATTTTCGTCATCGCTCCACCCTCCCGAGCCTGGCGCGGGAATATATTTCCACGATCCGTGCCGTAAGGACGGGACGCCTCGGATGGACGCGCTGACAGCATGCATGCGCACAGGCTCGTTACTCCCCTTCAACAGGGGTAAGATGCTAAAACTGTCTTCGCCCGCATTGCTAGGGAGCTTAGCACCCATGACATCAGCGAGCGTTGCCATCAGATCGGCTTGATGCACAAGCTGGTCGTTGACCGTGCCCGGCTCAACTACGCTCGGCCAGCGCACGATGAAGGGGACGCGATGGCCGCCCTCCCAAACATCGGACTTGTATCCGCGCAAGGGGCCGCTCGGAAAGTGCCCCATACTTTCGAGATCATTGACACCGATATAGGGCGCGCAGCCGTTGTCGCTGCTCAATAGAACAAGCGTGTTTTTCGCCGCACCACTTTTCTCCAGCGCGTCGAGAACTTGCCCAACGACTGCATCGGTTTCCATCACAAAATCGGCGTATGGATTTAGCCCACTTGCGCCCTTCCACTCATCATTCACGGACAGCGGAGTGTGTGGCGAAGTCAGGGAAAAGACCAAGAGAAATGGTTCCGGTGACTTTGCTCTCTGGTCAATGTAGTCAACAACCCGATCCTTGAGCGTCGGCAAAATAGGCTCAAGCCGCCATCCCTCAACGGCCGGGCCTTGCTTGTTTGCCATGTGTCTTTCAAAGAGCACAGGATCACCATATTCACTGGGGATACCTACCGTTCGGTCGTCTTCGATAAAACAATACGGAGGCCAATTCGGAACGTCGGTTCCGAAATAGCTATCAAAACCGAGTTCAATTGGGCCGCCTCCAATCGGCTGTGAGAATGCTTTGCTCCACGCAGATTTCTGCGTGGCGTTGGCATTCAAGTCGGCATTGTCACGGCCGCGCCCCTTCGTCTTGAACAGCGGCAGTTCCTCTTGCGAAATAGGCCAGTCCCAGCCCAAGTGCCACTTCCCGATAAAAGCAGTCTGATAGCCGTTTTGCTGTGCAAGCCCTCCTATCGTTAGACGATCAGGCGTGATCAGAGGCTCTTCCCAGAGACCAATAATACCATCCTGCAATCGCGAGCGCCAATGGTATTGCCCCGTCAGAAGTGTGTAGCGTGAAGGTGTGCAGACCGCGGACGATGCATGAGCATCCGTGAAACGCATCCCTTCTGCCGCGAGGCGATCCATATGCGGGGTTGGGATCTTTCCGCTTTCTGGATTGTAGCAACCGAGATCACCATAGCCCAGATCGTCGGCATAGATGATAAGAACATTCGGGCTTGGTTGCGGAATCCTCGCGGATGCCAGCGACTGACTGAGCGGCAACAGCGAAGCAATGGCTAAGAGTATGGTGAAGTGTTTTCGCATGAATGCTTTCTATATGATTTCTCTAACTAAGTTTCTTCTTAAACCAAACGTTTTAAAATTAGCCGGCATGAAAGACTTCTTCGCAATCGAGCCACCACTTGCCCTCCTCACGCGGCCCCCAAGAGTCTAGGGGTGGCGTGACGGCGGCCCACCATTTCTGGGTGGTTTCATCGGCGGCCATGGTTGCCATGTCAGCTTCAAAATCCTCCCCAACATACTCGAAATAGCTGAAGAGCCAACCGTCGTGATGGTAGATCGAATAATTGCGAATATTGCAGTCTTGAATCATGGCGAGAACGTCTGGCCAAGCGTCGGCGTGCAGGCGCTTATAGTCCTCATAGCCTCCCGGCAGCAGGCGGGCAACGCTTCCGTATCGCTTCATTCTGAAGCCTCCTTGTTGACAAATTTGGACGGGTCGCGGTATTTCACGGTCTGGATATGCTCACAATAGAGCACCAGCTCGCCATCGTTTTTGAAGACTTCGTAAGCAGCCCGATAAAGGCCGAGCTCATCATACTTGGGCTCCTTGTGGAGATCGGTTTTGATAGTGTAGAGCGTGTCGCCAATGAAGACTGGTTTTATAAAACGCAACTTATCGTAGCCATAGCTGTAGGCATTGACGCAGTTAGTTGCGACCAGCCCGAGGCCGACACTAAAAGTCATCGCTCCAGCGACGAGGCGCTTACCAAAGAGTCCTTCCTCTTTGGCAAAAATATCGTCCGCCACGTAGGGGTGCATGTCCATGACCAGCGCGTTGAACTGCATGCTTTCACCTTCGCTGATCGTTCGACGAATCGAGCGGATACGCTTGCCGATAACGATGTCTTCGTAATACCAGTCTTCGGCGTTCCAGATGGGGATTTCTTTGTGACTGCTCGGATCAGGATTTGGATTTTTCATAAGTTCAAAGTTCGTAGTGCGTTTCAATTTTCTCGTTGTGTTGACCGATACTAGGGGCACCTTTCGGCGACTTGTAAATTTCTCCATCAATACGAATCGGGCAGCGTAAGGTGGAAATCTCCGTTCCTCCAGGGCAGCGAATCGTCTGCTCCATATCGAGGGCTTGATAGCCTTTGGTCTCGCGCAATTCCGACCAGTGAAAAACGTCTGAGCACCAGATGTCCGCAGGCTCCAGAATATCGAGCCAGTCTTGGGTAGAGCGTGTGCGCAAGTGATCACGAAGGACGGTCTTAATCTCGTCCCGACGGTCGAACCAGCTCTTCGGATCGGTAAACTCCAGCAGCTCTGGGCAATCGAGCAGCTCGCCGAGTCTGGGAATCGAGCCCATCGCGAGTGCGAGGTGACGGTCGGCGGTCGGATAGATGCCGTAAGGTGCGCTCACATAGGCATGGCCATTTTGCACCGCACTGCGCGCGGGCGAAAGGCCTCCATCATTGAGGTGCGTCGTGATGACTTCGAACTGAAGATCGAGAATGGACTCTAAAAGACTGACTTCGACGCGACCACCCTCACCTGTAGTTCCACGCCGCAGCAGGCAGGCAAGAATACCTTGCACCAGATGAGCCCCCGCAGAAAGGTCCACCACCGCCAGCCCCATCGGAACAGGCCCATCTCCGTCATCGCCACTGAGCCATGAAAGTCCTGACATCGACTGAGCAAGCAAATCCTGCCCGGGTTTTCCAGCCCATGGCCCAGTCCGACCATAACCGGTGACGCTACCATAAACGATGCGTGGATTGATCTCGCGAACCGTCTCCCAGCCAAGGCCGATTTTTTCCATTACGCCCGGGCGAAAGTTTTCAATCAAGGCATCGGCCTGAGTGATCAGTTTTTTAACCTTGGCCAAATCATCCGGGTTTTTCAAGTCAGCGGAGTAGCCCTCTTTGTTGCGATTGATCGAATGAAACAGTGTGCTGTCTTCTTCAACCTTAAGATTGGAAATATAGAGCTGTCGGCAAATATCGCCTGTCTTTGGACGCTCGATTTTAATGACATGAGCGCCAAGGTCGGCTAGGCGCATCGCTGCCGAGGGGCCCGCCAGAAACTGACTGAAATCGAGAATAGTGAGGCCTTCCAAAGGTTTCATGAGCAGCGGTCGTTTGATAAAGTTTCCACGAGCGGATCGGTCGCGAGTGATTCACGGTAAAGACCAGCCAGCGCTTGAAGCGTGGTGTCAGCATCGGCCTTGCCAGACAAATAAGCGTGGACGACCAAGCTGCCCTCATCTTGAAAATGCATATAGCCATGATAGCGCGGCCGGATGTAGGCACGATCCAGTGTTTCAAGCGTGTTGCTGAAAAAATCTCCGGCTGCCGAGTTTGTGCGCGGGTCGAGCCAGGCGCTGCGGTGTCCAGGTTGGCCCCCGTAATCGAAAAACAGTCCGGCTTGTGCTTCCGGACCAGCGACCATTCGAGCAAACTCAGCGGCCGCCTCCGTGTGCTGACAATGTGCCGAAATCGCAAGTCCTGTGCCCCCGAGCGTAGTGCGGAAAGGTTGACCGCTGGGTCCGCTAACCACATTGCCGTAACGAAGCGGCACAGGTGCATAGCCGGGGCGGGAGTAATTTGAATAGCCGTAGGCGAACGGGCAATAGACAGCTGGGTCGCTTTCGGATAGCAGGGCCTCGTGTATGCGGATGGGGTTGCGTTCTAGGCAGGAGGAAGGACAGAGGTCGATGAGTTGCTTGAGTCGTAACAAGGCAGTCCGCCCCGTTTCCGGCTCGACAAGCTGATCCTTTGAACGGAACAGTGAGTCGTTCTGATCCACGCACAAAGAATAGAAATTCATCAACGAATCAATCGGGATGGCGGGCACCACCACCTTTCCTGTGCGCGCAAATTCAAGTAACTCGTCCCAAGTCTGTGGAGGAGAAACCCCGAGTTTTTTCAGAGAGTCTGGCCGCCAGAAAGCGACTGGTGTCGCGGCATCGATTGCCAATGCCCATTGATGCCCGTCGTAATTATAAGTGTCGTGCGAACGTCCAACCTGGTGCGCGGCTTGATCTGCGAGGAATTCCTTTGGGAGAATCTGTTCCAATGGCAGAAGTGCCCCACTGGCCGCCGACATCCCAGCATGTGGGTGGTCGATAATCAGTAGATCGTATTGCTTCGCCAAGTCCTCGATCGGTGCATCTGCAAAAGCCTGTAAGGAACGCTTTTCCCATTGAATGCAAATCTCCGGATTTCGCTCCTCCAAGCGCTGTGCGATTCCTACCAGAGGCAAAAAGCCGCGTGTGTGGTTCCATGTGATGCCTTTGAGTTTAATCATGAATCGGCATGCTTTCAGCGAAGGTGACTTGTGAGACGGTGGCCGCTTTCTCGCCGATCCGCGAACCCCATGAAATGAGTCCAAAAGATCCGAGTAGCACTGCGAGTCCAGCTGCGAGTGTCAACAGCGTTGGGCGTTGGCAGCGGCTCCACTCGCGCAAAGCCAAGCCGACCCCAAAACTGAAGAAGATGAGCATCGCCATGTGGATGCCCCAACTAATGAATTTGAAATCCCCCATCCGCACGTGTCCCTGTTCGTAAAAAATAAACTGCCCAAACCAAAGCGCCCCGCCGATGATGGCCATCAGGTAGTAAAAACTGAGTTTACCAAATCCGCCTTCGATCTTGGTGAACTCGCGGAAAGTTTTGCGGCGATAATGAACGACGCCCCACCATACGAGATTGGTCAGCAAGGTGCCCCCCGTGATGAAAATATACTTAGCGTAGCCTTTGACTTGTTCGCTGGCTCCGTGGGCTGCCGCCACCTCATCAATTGCGCCGCCTCCCGCGACCGCGACTCCAAAGACTCCGGAAAGGACACCCGCGATGATCACGAGGCAGAGCCCAAGTTTCATATTAAACACGGGCGTGTTTGGACTGTCGCTCTCGCTTCCCAACAGTTCCCGCTCTTTCATGAAGCCTGCTCGTCCGCACAAAGCAACTCCGCCCAGCGAGAGCACAAAGCCGGACAGCACCACCAAGCCGCCGGGCTTTTGGAAGTCGCTGACCAAAGTGCCACTCAACAATGCAGGCACGACCGTGCCGAAGACTGCCGAAATCCCGATCGCAATCGCGTAGGTCAATGAAAAGCCGATATGGCGAATCGCCACCCCAAAGGCCATGCCGCCGAATCCGTAGGCTGCGCCCAGCAGGGTAATTTTCCAAGCCGTCTCTGGCGGGCAACTCGTAAGCACTCCCCACAAATCAGGTGTGGTAAATCCAGCCACCACCACTGGCATGATGAACCACGCCACGATACAAACCGCAATCCAGTAGGTCTGGAAGGACCACTTCCCCGTCCACTTTTGGGACACGTAACAGCAGGCTGCGGATATTCCGCCAACGGCATGAAGGGCGATGCCCGCAAAGACTGTGGTTTCCATATGTATTAAAGATATTGGTTGATCGGCACACCGCCGTCTCGCGATGAGGTGTGGGCCGCTTCAACGCAGGCCATCGTTTTCAAGGCATCTTCGACCGAGGTCGGCATCGTATCCAATGAACCCTCGACGTGGCGCATTACCTGAGCCATCGCACCGATAAACGCCTCGGGAAACCAAGAGCCTTCGAGCGCGATCTCCTGCCATTCGCCAGGTGTGCCATCCTCGTTTAATTGGCAATACTCGAAACAGTCCGGCGCCCCTTTTGGATAGTTCATGAGCAGACCCATGCGGGCTTTAATCGCACCCTTAGTCCCCTCCCACTTAAAATAACTTTCTTGGTGCTTGGATCCGTAGCGATGAGAATGGTTGGTTTGAATGTTGGCACGCACGGTTTGCCCGTAGTCGAGAATGATCGATGAGCGCGTCTCGGGCAGATCGGGCAACTCTGGGTAGGTCAGCGTCTTAGCGTAGACGCCACTCGGATCTCCGAGAAAGCTGCGGATACAATCGATATGATGGACGCTGTGATAAACGATCTCCAGCCTTGGCACGTGTTGGAGAAAGGGAAAGTGATCCCACGGTGTGTAGGATGTAATCCGCGCTTCGACATCGCGCAACTCCCCAATGACTCCCCGGTCGATGAGGTCTTTTGCTGCCATGATGAAGGGCGCGAAGCGCATCTGAAAGTTTATCGCGGCCCGCAACTTTTTACGCTGGCAGACTTCGAGGATCTGTTTGGCCTCGTCGATATTTTCACCCATCGGCTTCTGGATCAGCACGGGAGCACCATCTGGCAGTTTTTCCAAATACTCTACAAACAGATTCGCAGGGAGAGTCAGATCCCAAATGGTGCCCTCGGGTGCTTCGGCCAGCGCTTGCTCGTAGCTCTCGTAAACGTGTGAGATTCCATATTCCTCCGCCAGTGTTCGAGCCGGATCGGGCGAGCGATTCCAGATGCCGTGAACCTTGAAGCCTGCCTGACTGTAGGCAGGCAGATGGGCGTCACGCACAATACTACCCGCTCCGATAATTACAATCGGGTGAGTTTCTTCGGGCAGCTCAGGCTTGTAATCGACGTTCATTATCTGGGGTATTCTTTATTCCGCGACGAGTGCTCCGATCTCCTTCAAACGCTGAACCGTCTTTTCAGGAATCAAACCAGTGGTGTCAGGTGCGACATTCAGAAGATAGGTGGCTTTGCGATCGTTGCAAAGTTGCAAGACTTCAACAACCTCTTCGGCGCTTTTCAATGTCCACTCGACATCTTCTTTCCAGAACCATGCTGGCCCAAGATAGTCAGAGACTTCGCCGGCATTTTGATTGCCCACGGGCGGAAGCGCACGCGAGATATCCCGCGATTTCATGAACGGGTATTCGTAACTATAAATATCAGTTCGGGAAAAATCATGTGTGTTGTTGGCGACGACGAGACATTCCGGCTGTTGAGCTTTTACGTGACGTATAAGCTCTGGGATGTGCGCTTTCACTGTGGGCTTGTTCACTTGGTCAAACCAAACCAAATCGATCACACCATATTGGGTGAGCAGCTCTGTAAGCTGTTTTTTGATAAACTCAACATGCTGCCCCTTTGCTTCAGGAGGCATCCCCTCGAGGCTCTCTTGTCCTGCCAAGAGCTCGTTGCCCCACTTGCCGTTATAATTGCCGGGCATGCAGTAATAGAGCCCCACTTTAATGCCCTTGGCACGAAAAGCATCGACGAATTCACGAACGATGTCGCCTTGACCATCATGGTAATTGTTAAAAGCGGTCATATCATGAGATTCGGTGTGGGCACTATCCCATAAACACCACCCTCCAGTATGCTTGACTGTTAGAACCGCGTATTGCATGCCAGCTGCGGCGGCGGCCTCAGCCCATTGTTCACAGTCCAATTGACCCGGCGCAAACGTCACAGGATCTTCATAACCATTGGCCCATTCGCGTTCGTTGAACGTAGCTACATTGAAGTGGATGAACATTCCGAAACTCCAGTCGACAAACTCCTCGCGTAATTCAACGCTCGAACGGGGCGTGGTCTTGCAGCCACTTAAAAAAACAACTAAACAGGAGGCAACGATTAAGCAGGCAGATTTAATTCTCATATTTGAATAGGGCATTAAATTATTAAAGAGCACCTTGAACTGACTTCTTGTAAGCAAGGTAATGATGAGACCATAAACCCTTCTTTAACGCGAAAGCTTTTGAGATAAAGAAAGCGGTGCTTAGACTCTACGGCGAAGAAGATTCCAAACAGTGACAAATAGGTCCAAGATAAGTCATGTATTGTTATTGATAAAATACTGATCGAGCATTGTTTCACAAGCAAACATATTGTTTATATGCGAATAAGTCTCGACTCCAGTCAAGGATTATTTTGGATTCTAAACGAATCGAATGCTAATCGATCTTGTGGACGGACGAAAACATCACTTAAGACCTATTGAATGACAACGACACCCAAATATAGTGTTCCTGCGCTGGAAAAAGGTATGCAGATTCTCGAAGACCTTGCTGCATCGGAGGAGCCCTTATCGATTACCGATTTGAGTGACCGGCAAGGAAAAGGACGCAATGAAATCTACCGAATGTTGTGTTGCTTGGACTCGCTGGGTTACATCGTAAAAGATGAAGCCAACAAACGCTACAGCCTTTCTCTCAAGCTGTATCAGATGGCGACCTACCATCCCCCAATACGCTATCTACGCCTATCAGCGCGGCGGGCCCTACAAGAATTATCCTTCAAGATCAATGAATCCTGCCACCTCTGTGTGCTAGACGGTAGTCACCTTTCAGTTGTGGAACAAGTCAGTGGCCCCGAACGTATCCGAATCGCATTTAAATTAGGCGCCCGCTTCGACCCTCTCGAGACCAGCTCAGGCAAACTGCTATTAAGTGAATACGACGAAGCACGGAGGCAAAATTTACTCGCTGTATCCAGAATATGGCAACAAGCAAAGGCGGTGGAAAAAGAGGCCATCATGACAGAGATCATGACAAAGCCGAGCAAGCGTATTTGGGAAGAAGGCAGTTCTCTGCGTGAAGGAATCTACGACATTGCCGTAGCTCTGGGATCACCCGATACAGTGCATGCGACGCTCGCGGTGGCACACATTGCGGGTCGATCCAAAAAGTCTAATTTGCAAATGATCCGAGAGCATGTAATTGCAACAGCTAAGCAAATCGAGGATGAGCTCGGCCTCGTTGCGCCCCAAAGCTTGGAGTCAAAGAGATAGCGGAGCCAATACGTCTTATCTAATCCCTCACCGGGCTTCCTTTGCTAGCTAGCGGCGGCATAGCAACCGGCTGCAAAGCCAGCCATTTATTTCCCAGGCAGTAGCGGTATCAATTCCGCATGCGGCCGGGCGATCACCTCACCTGCGATCAGCTTGCCTGCGGAACCGACCGCGGCTTTACCTGCTTCGATAGCGGCGTTGACCGCAGCGACATCCCCAGAGACCATAATGGCGACATAGGCCGCTCCTATTTTTTCTTTTCCGATGAGTTGAACATCCGCCGCTTTAAACATCGCATCCGTTGCTTTCAGCGATGCGGTGAGTCCTTGTGTTTCGAGTATTCCCAGTGCTTTGTTTTTCATAGTAGTGCGCGTGTTAAAATCATCGGGGCGCATTTCCTCGCGGCCCCCGTAGATACCGTTGATCGTATTTGGGTATGTGTTGAGTTGAGAGCTTGAAGGGTCTGGTCGAGCGAGCAAAGTAACCGAGGGCGCGGGCACACCCAGCTGCAAGGCTCTCTCCTGCCCAGCGGAAAGAGCTGCTTCAAGTGCCGCTGGAGAATCCGCAGCAATACGAATCAGAATTGTTTCCACACCAGTCGGTTCGTAACCCAGAATCCGGACGTCGCCCGCTTTGGCAACCGCATCCGCGACCATCACAGTAATGGAAATAAACGAGACTTCGAGACCAGCTAGACAGGGCGTAGGCATTGGTATTAATCAAGGGTCTGCATCACGCCGCGCACAATCGATTCAACCTGATCTCGGAGATCCGAATCAGGGGCGAGGCCTTTGTTCAACTTAACGCAGTCCTGCGCTGCTTCACCGAAGCCGCACTCTGCCAGAACGCAGGCAATACGCGCACGTATGTCCCCCATCAAAACTTTTTCTGGATCCGAAAGTGGGAAGCGGGCGTTGCCCGTCTTGAAACCTCGCAACTGATACCCCAGACGAAAGCCTTCTGGAAAGTTCGGAGCATTGACCATCAGTGAGAACAAATCCAAGAGCTTGAACTGTGCCTGTTTCGCCTCGTCCCAATGCCCTGCTTTCGCCTCATGATAAATCTTCATGATGACCTCGGGGACGACGCCAGAACTAGAAAGCGTGCCTCCATCAGCGCCCATAAACATCGCGGTGCAAAGCAACTCTTCCCAACCGATCAGCGCACTAAAGTCAGGACGCTGGGATTTAATCTCATGAAGAATTCGCTGAAAGCGTGAAAAGTCATTCGAAGTGTCTTTCGTGCCAACGATGCGAGGGCAATCTAAAGCCAGACGCTTGAGCACTGGGATCGTAATTTCATTGGCGAAGTTAGGAATGTTATAGATGACAATATCGATCGGAGATTTAGCCGCGATGTCGCGGAAGTATTGTTCAATGCTCTCCTGCGTCAGTTTGTAATAATAAGGCCCTGTAATGGAGACCGCGCGGCAACCGAGATCCGCGCAGTATTGGCACATCTCCAAGACCAAATCGACGTTCGGCTCGGCCGCGCCCGCTAGAATCGGGCGCCCACCCGCTTCTTCGCTAACGATTCGAACGACTGTCTTGCGCTCCTCATAGCTCAAACGAATAAACTCACCCATACTACCGTTGGGGTAAAATCCAGTGACCCCTTTCTCACCAAGCCAATGAATGATGCGGCGCAACTCTTCTTCGTTGATGCGCCCCTTCTCGTCGTAAGGGACGATGTTTGGCGTAAAGATTCCTTGAAGTTTTTGTGTCATGGCAAAATCAAATCAATTATCTGACAACTTGTAAATACGCTGCGCGTTATACATACAAATTGCCTGTTGTTCGTTAGTTGAGAGTTCCGCAAGCAGGGCATCGGTAAGCACCGACCAAGCACGCAGGCCATCGGCCAGATTGCAGACCGGCCAATCCCCACCCCAGACGATCCGATCGCTTCCGAAAGCTTCAAGAATCTCCATTAAATAAGGACGCAAGCCGTCCACATTTCGTTGTTCAGGTCCGGCATACACGGTGATGCCAGAAAACTTACAGGCGACGTTTGGCTCTTTTGCCAAGGCTCTGATCCCCGCCTGCCATTGTTGCCAACTTTCGCTCTTGAGGGAATCATGCTCGGCAATACTGGGCACACCGCAGTGATCCAGAATAAAGCGAACGCTCGGACAAGCACGCACCAAGTCGAGCGCGAAGCTTAATTGCGTCTGTGTGACACAGAGATCGAACGAGAGGTCTTCTTCTGCGAGCACCGCGACATTGCGGCGAAACAAAGACGACTCCGAAAGCGCATTTGGCTGCGTGTGGAGCACTCTTCGAATACCCGTTAAAGCAGGACTGCGCACTGCCTCCAACTGCTGGGAAAAATCATCCGCCTCGGGGAGACATTTCGCGACGACTCCCTGTATTGAATTTGTCTTCTGTTCCGAGAGCCGACTGAAAAACTGTGCCTCCTGCGCATGCTGCTCTGCATCGACATCCACCTCCATAAAGAGCGTGCCAGCGATCTCACAGTCATCGGCCGCTTTTTGATAATCCTCCACAGGAAATGCCCCTTGTAAATCTGGATAAGCCTCGGTCCAGGAGTAAGCAAATTGATCTGGGTAAAACAAATGCTGATGCGTATCAATTTTTTGCATAGTCAGGTATCATCGAAAGAAATAATAGAGCACCGCCATCGTTCCTAGAGTCAGCGCAGCGAGGAATTTGTAGTTACCAATGCCCTTCCAGCCCTCAAAGGCAAAGCACTCCCCTATAGACTTTAAGTAGAGCGATTCTGGGTCTTCCTCGGCTGATTTAGGCATGAGTAAGGAGACCGAAAAGAGGATCACGGAACAGGCCACAAAAAGATAGAAGGCCATCATCATAAAACCGCCTGGCAACGTCGCCAGCCAGCCGCCTGGATGGATACTGTTGATGGTAAAGACCGCCACGCCGAGAATCGCACCGCCAATCATTGTGGCGAGTGCACCGCGATAGGACGCGCGCTTCCAGAGGACTCCCCAGAGGAAAACCGCAGTGACCGGTGGCGCTATGTGAGCGATAATGGTATTTAGACCTGCAAAAATACTGCCATATCTACCGAGCAATGGAACCAAGCCCATAGCTACAAGCATGGCAACGACTGCGGAGATCCGACCGATCAAGACGAGCTTGTCATCAGGTGTTCGTGGTTTGAGGCGCTTCCATATATCATAGCTGACCAGCGTAGAAATGGAGTTCAGCGCACCAGACACCGTGCTCATGAGCGCAGCGATGAGAGCAGCTGCCATGACTCCCGTCAGACCAGGAGGCAGCAAGCGCACGATCATCTCGGTGTAGGCCTCAGACGTTTTCATCACTTCCCAAGTGCCATCGTCGCCAAGTGCAGAGAGCGTCGCCTTGCCTGTTTCCAAGTTCATGGCTCCCGCGAGATCAGCAAACATCCCTTGATTGACCATTGCGTAAAACATGAGTCCGGGAAGCACGAAAAGGAAGACAGGTAGAATCTTAATCAGTGCGGCGAAGAGCGGACCGACACGAGCATGATTCTCATCCTTAGCTCCGAGCACACGCTGCACGATCGTCTGGTCGGCACACCAATACCAAATCCCCAGCACTGGATAGCCCAATAGGATCGCATACCAAGGCAGCCCGGAACTATCCCCATGCGGCCGCAGCATCGACATCATCGATTCCTCACCGGGACCATTAAGCGCCGCCTTCAAATTATCCCATCCAGCAAGGAGACCCGCATCGCCCCCAAGAAACTTAAAAGAGAAAAAAGTGATGAGAATGGCCCCAAAGAGAAGCACCACCGTCTCCACCGTTTCAGTAAAAACCACTGCCATCAAACCGCCGACTACAACGTAGGCTGCAGTCGCCACCGCGATGACCACGATCGATATCCACGGGTCCACCCCAAATAAGCCACTGAGGACGATTGCTCCAGTCAGCAGCGAAAACCCAATATGGACGATCACAGCGGAAACGAGTGAAAAGCCCGCAAGAATATCTCGGCAAGTCCGACCATAGCGCTTCTCCAAGAAATCCGGCAAGGTCGATACTTTTGAGCGAATATAGAAGGGCGCAAAGAACAGGGCCAACAACACCAGCGTAAAGGCTGCCATCCATTCAAAATTGCCCATCAACAGCCCTTGCTCATAGCCTGCTTGAGCCAGACTCACGAGATGCACGCAGGATATATTCGTGGCAAACAAAGCCATCCCAATCATCGGCCAGCGCAGGCTTCCACCTGCTAGGAAGTAGTCTTTCGCACCCGAGGCACCTGCCTTGCGCCGGTGGCGAATACCTACCCAGCAACCGGCACCTACGATCGCAACCATGTAAATAATAGTGACCGCAATATCGAGGCTGGTGACTTTAGCCTCGGTGACAGCAAGTATGGGGTATGTGAACATAAAATAGACAAAATTAGAGGAAATCACTGCTCATCCCCGCTTGCTGAGGGATGGCATAGCGGCCGTTTTCAACCCGGCAGGGATGGGTAAACTTGCCTTGCAAGTGTGGAATCTGCTCAAGCATGAGCGCTTCGTGATTCATGCCGATGTGGTTAAACAACACCAGGTGTTGATGGATCTGCCCCATATCCCCAACATGAGGCACCACGGGAATCGAATACTTTTTTGCCATGAGGCTGATCGCGAGAAATTCGCTGACGCCAGCGACGCGCACAGCATCGACCTGACAGATGCCCAGTGCCTCCGACTGAAAATAGTTCTTAAAAATGATTCGATTCGGCACGTGCTCGCCCGCCGCGACCCGCGTCTTTCCGTAGGCTTTGGCCAAGGTCGCGTGCCCGAGGATGTCGTCGGGATGAGTGGGCTCCTCGATCCAGTAAAGGTTCAGTCCAAGCGCATCCGCCCGCTGTCCAAATTCCAACGCACGAGGCATGCTCCACTGCTGATTACAATCGACCATGACTGTCGCGGCGTCTCCCGCACCCTCGCGAACGATGGCCGCACGACGAAGATCTTTATCCATATCAGGAGCACCGACCTTCAGCTTCATTGCGGTGAATCCATTGGCCACCGATTTGCGAACATTTTCTTTTACTTGCTCATCACTGTAGTTGAACCAACCGATGGATGTATCGTAGCCAGGGTAGCCCAAGTTTGTAATCGCTTCGCGCTCGCCACGAGTTGGCAGCGCAGCTCGCAGGATGCCGATCGCATCGTCCATAGTGAGCGCATCCTCCAAGTAAGAAAGATCCAGAGTAGCCACCAACACCTCAGGG
>Ga0209533_1003141_pt1 | contig 14759 bp, 15 predicted proteins | sample COG_04_FD_184748 | JGI IMG/M metagenome (GOLD analysis project Ga0209533, IMG submission 184748) | Pelagic Microbial community sample from North Sea - COGITO 998_met_04 (SPAdes) (version 2) | ecosystem: Environmental > Aquatic > Marine > Neritic zone/Coastal water | place: Helgoland, sampling...
TGCCTATTTCTGCGCAAGACAGGCAGGAATCACTGTGTCACGACTGTTGCGACAGACAAGAATGTCTGTTTCACTCTTGAAACTTATCAGGCCTCATATTGTCTGGGGCGTTTCGCGCAGGACGGATTGAGCAGCCTAAGTCCCTCGGGCGAGTTGCTCCACTGTCATTTTTAGTCGCACTCCCGCTCACTCACTCACTTTCACTCTCACTAGCCAAAGGCTCACTCTCACTTCTAGTATGTCTCAAAAACGCATCATTCGTATCGGTCTTCTTGGTTTCGGCGTCGTCGGCCAAGGCGTCTGGAAAAATATCGAAAACAACCGTCAGGCTTTGGAGTTTCGTTTGGGCGCTCAGCTTGATATCACCCAAGTGGTGGTCAATAATCTCTCGAAGGAGCGTGAGGTCGCGGTGCCGGCGGAGTGTTATTCGGATGATCCGTCCCGTGTGGTGGATAATGCCGAGATCGACATCGTTTGCGAACTGATGGGCGGCACTGGTGAGGCCTTGGAGTTGACGCGACGTGCGTTGCAACAGGGTAAAGTCGTGGTGACTGCGAATAAGGCACTGGTCTGCGAGCATGGCGAAGAGCTGTTCGAGATCGCTCGTGAAAATGGCGGCCACTATTTTTATGAGGCATCGGTTGCCGGTGGCATCCCGATCATTAAAACGATCCGTGAGGCACTGGTGGCGAATCGCTTTAAGTTGATTTTCGGTATCCTCAACGGCACTTCCAATTACATCCTTACACGCATGGAACGTGAGGGCTTGAGCTTTGACGAGACGCTCGGCGATGCGCGCAAACTCGGTTACGTCGAAGCGGATGAGGCGCTCGACCTCGACGGCATTGATGCCGCGCATAAGGCAGTCATCCTCGCATACTTGGCGCATGGCAAGTGGGTGAAGCTCGACGAGATCATTTGCGAAGGCATCCGTGAAATCTCCGGAACCGATATCGAGATTGCAGGTCAGCTTGGCTACAAGATCAAACTGCTAGCGGTGATCGCACGTGATTTCGAGGCGAACAAATTATCCGTCCGTCTGCACCCTGCACTGATCGCGAAGAGCGAAGTGATTGCTGGGGTCGATGAGGTCTATAATGGTGTCAGTGTGACTGGCGACGTCGTCGGCACGACGGTGCTGATTGGTCGCGGTGCAGGGCAAGATGCGACTTCGAGTTCTGTGATCAGTGACATTGCGGATGCGGTCTTTATGATTCAGGAAAAACCGAGACCAGTGATCTCGGAGGAAGACGAGCAGGTCTATCGTCAACTCGCCGATGGCCTCGAACTTGCGGCCCCTGCTGATGTTGCGGGCTGCTACTATTTCCGTATTCACGTGAAAGACGAAGAGGGCGTGTTGGCTAAGATTTCCAATATCCTCGCGACGCACCACATCAGCTTTGCGACGGTGAACCAGAAGGAGCTCGAAGATGGCAGTGCGCTGATTATGTTGACGACGCATGAGAGCAATGAGACGGCTGTGGCTGCTGCGAAAGCGGCGTTGGCCGCCGAAGCGGTGGTCGTGGAGTCGCCAGTGAGCTTCCGTATCTTCGATCCGAGTTGCTAGCGCGCTGGTTGCTGACTCCGTATTTCGACCGTGCATGATGGCGCGTGATCTGCTTGTCTGGCGCTATGTTTGATTTGAATGCTGCTTTGGCTGAGTTACCCGTCTTGGAATTTCAAGATGGGGATGTGATTGTCGCAGAGGGGAAGAAGGCCAATGCCATCTACTTTTTGAAGTCAGGTCAGGTGGCGGTGGAACGCGAGGGCGAACGGGTGGCTGATATCAATGAGTTCGGTTTCGCGTTTGGAGATGTGGCGACTTTGATGGATCACCCTGCGTTGACAGAGTCACGGGCAGACGGTCTGGTCAGTGCTTATGTGGTGCACGATGCGGAAGCCTTTTTACTGGAGCGCCCTGAGTTGTTGCTGCACCTCGCACGTGGTATGGCTCGCAAGGTGAATTTTATGGCAAGTTATTTGACTGATATCAAAAAGCAATATGCGGATGAGGGTGGTCACCTTGGTATGGTGAATGAGGTGCTCAACTCGTTTTTGCATACGAAGCACTAATACTGATTCGGCAGAAATATAGTGGTGTGCCTTATGATTTGTGAAAAATGTAGTCGGCTTCCTTTAGGTGGCCGATCGACACGGCTATCGATCGCATCTGCTCTCAGCGGCTGGCCAGCTTAAGCAAGCCACCTACGACTTTAGGCTCAAGAGCTGGCAGGTTATGTCACCCGAGTGGCTGGCGGGCGAGCGGCATGCTAAGCTCGGCTTGTTCGGCTTCGCCGGCGGACATCCACATGGCTTTGTTATTGTCGGTATCGATCACGGTGAAGCAAGGGATACTGCCGATTTGCTTGCCGCCGTTAAACACCCATGCGCCGTGGATGTGGTCGATCCAGGAGCCGTCGGCGTAGAAGGGGGCATTGTGAATGTGTCCGCCGAGCACCAGCTCGGGTTCAAAGCGCTCGATCCATGCGGGCAGCGCGTCGTCGCCAAAGTCGCGTCGACCGTTCCATGCGACGGTGCTGCCTTTGGGCGGTGCGTGGTAGACCCAGATCCAGCGTTTGCCGGCGGCTTCGGCTTGTTGGGCGATCAGTTGTTGCTCGATTTGAGCGCGCTGTGCGTCGTCTTCCCACCAAGGGATCACGCTGAAATAGAACTCATCTCGCTCGAAGTGATCACCATCGGCTAGATAGCTGTCACCTTTTTTGTCGCGTAGCCATGCGGCATCGCGGGGCTGCGTATCGTCTTCGCTCAAAATGTCGTGGTTGCCGGAGCAGACTAGAATGGGAGCCTGAGGTGCGAGGCGTTGCAGGTATTTGCGCACGACGATGATTTGCGCTTCCAGTGGCACGATGGAGGCGATGTCGAGGAGGTCGCCAGCGACGACGACGAGGTCGAAGCGGTCAGCGGTGTCGTTCAGCCAGTCCCATTGGCGTAGCGTGTAGTGCAGGTCGGCAACAAGCAGGATTTTCATTTACAATTGGGTTGGCTGAGTGGGTAGGTGGCGGACGACTTTAGGTCCATATAAGCGGTATTGATGGTGAGAGGTCAAAAGGCTTTTGCTTCAAGGTGCCTCGGGGGCGTTGCGGTTTAGTGGCTTGACGGACGCTCATAGGAGGAGGCATCTTTGTTCCTATTGATGAAGTTTAGAATTCTATTATTAGGGGCGTTGCTGTGCTTGGGGCAGATGTTGTCGGCGGAAACGTGGACCTTAACGGATACGCAGGGGCGCGATATCGTGGTCGATCAGCTCTTTTATGATGGCGTGAATCTCTCCGTGCGCCGTGTCGGTGCGTATAATAAAATGAAAATCCCGCCTGAGTTACTGTCTAAGAAGTGTTGGGCCGAATTGAGTCAGGAGATGGCGAAGGATGCGAAGATCTCTCTGGAGGTGGTGCGGCGCACCAAGACATCGACGGACACGGATCGTAGCACCAGCACTGGGTATTACACCTATTCCAGCGAGGAAAAGAATGTAAAAAAGATGAACTATTTTGAGATGAGCTTGGGCTCGTCGTCTCATTTCGTGAGCGAACTGAGGATCGAGTATTTCATCATTTCAGAGGACGAGGTGGATTGTGGGACGCTATCGAAGCAGGTCTCTTTTGCCGAGCCAGTCGAGACGCAAGTGTCGAAGTTGGTTTCACATACTGAAAGAAATTATAAATCTTCGTATGGCTATAGCAGCAGCTATAAGTATGGCGATAGTAAGGCGGGGGCTGTGGTATTTGTTTATAACGCGACTGGGGATGTCGTTGCGCAGTATGCCACTTCGAATAAACTGTTGGATGAGTATCGTGGTATGGAAAATGCCCTGCGCTCTAGGCTGAAAGGCTCCGGCAAGAAGAATAAAAAAAAGAAAGGCGAGCGTGGGGAGCCTGCTGAAGATAAACAACTCACGATCGATAAAGACCTATTGTGAGTTTATCGGGTCGATCGTTTCTCGAAAAGGGCTTCTTTGACTTCGGCGGGTGATTCGAGCGCTTCGTGTTGGCCTGTGCCCCATGTTTTGATGCCCGGTAAGTTGCGGTATAAGATGGCGTGATAGATTCGCCTCGGGATGAGGCGTGTCATCAAAGTGAAAAAGCGTGCGTCGAGGCTCGCTGGCACGCGAAGCTGAGGGTGTGGCTGCTCCATGAGCTGGATGATCTTAGCCGCGATGTGCTCAGGCGTGGCTTTGGAGCGGTTCATCAGCCCTGCGATGAACCGACTCATGTGCCAGTAATAGTTGGCATACGTGGACGAGGTTTCCACTGCTTGGCGTGCTTGCTCGCTGACAGTGACATTTTTAAACGAGTTCGAGCGCACGAAGCCGGGCTGAATCAGGGATACTTTTACATTCCACGGACGCATTTCATAATACAGCGCTTCGGTGATTCCCTCCAAGGCAAACTTCGAGGCGCTGTAGGCTCCCATGGTCGGCATCGCCATCATGCCGCCGACCGATGAGATGTTTATGATCCGCCCTGCGCGCTTTTGACGCATCCCAGGTAGGCACAGGCGAATCAGGTGCGTGGGGCCGAAGTAGTTGGTGTTGAATTGCAGTTGCTCGTCCTGCTCGGTCAGGTGCTCGACCACCGAGCGATAGGAGATGCCGGCGTTGTTAATGAGGATGTCAACGCCGCCCCAGTCGCGTTCGATCTCCGCGATCAGAGCTGTGCGCTCCTCGCCTGAAGTGACGTCGAGTGGGCGTAGGCGCAGATTCTCAGATGAGGGGATGCCAGCCTTGGCGATTTTTGGCAGAGAACTCGTGCGCGCTGTAGCGACGAGGCGGTAGTCGTCGAGTCGTCCAAAGAGCAGCCGAGTTAGGGCAAGACCGATGCCAGAGCTGCATCCAGTGACGAGTATGACGGGCTTGCGATGAGACATGAGCTTTGGTCGCCGATGGGGGACTTGCCTCTAGTCTATGGCTTGAGGCGGCTACCTGTCAATTCGGGCACTGCAATTCGGGTCGAGGGGTGGTGTAATTGCAATCACACCAGTTGAGGCTTCAGGAGGGAAGATTTCTCTACCTGAGCCCCAAAGTCTGTTCTTGAAACTTATCTGACCTAGTATTCCCTTCGGCATTCTCTTTCTTTTCAAATTAACCTATCAGCATTGATCCGGAACGCTCCGCGCACGGTCTTGTCGTCACTTCGTTCCTCGGAACAGTTTTTCTAGATTTTCAGCTTTTCAAAACATGGCACTCATCGTTCAAAAATATGGCGGCACATCGGTTGGCGATGTCGACCGCATCAAGAATGTAGCTCGTCGGGTGAAAGAAACACGTGACGCTGGTAACCAAGTGATTGTCGTCGTGTCTGCCCGATCAGGTGTGACCAACGATTTGATCGCGCGGGCGAAGGCGCTCAACCCTCAGCCGGACGAGCGCGAGATGGACATGCTGCTCACTGTTGGCGAGCAAGAGACGATCGCTTTGACTGCGATGGCGCTGCATGCGCTGGGCGTGCCAGCGGTGTCTCGCACAGGCGCGCAGGCAGGCATCTTGACCGATCCGGCGCACACACGTGCACGCATCACCAGTATCTCAGGGGGCGATATTCAAACTCAGCTCGATGAGGGTAAGGTCGTGATTCTCGCAGGCTTTCAGGGGCACTCGGCTGATGGGCAGATCACGACGCTCGGTCGTGGTGGCTCCGATCTCAGTGCCATTGCGATCGCTGCGGCGATGAATGCAGATCTTTGCCAGATCTGCACCGATGTGGATGGTGTTTACACCGCAGATCCACGCCTCGTGCCCAATGCGACGAAGCTCGACGAGATCTCTTATGAAGAGATGATCGAACTCGCTAGTAGTGGTTCGAAGGTCATGCAAAATCGCGCGGTCGAGTTTGCACAAAAATTTAATGTCATATTTGAAGTCCGCTCCAGTTTTAACAACAATCCCGGAACTATCGTGAAAGAAGAAGCAGCCTCCATGGAAGACGTCGTCGTGAGCGGCGTCGCACTTGATAAAAACCAAGCAAAGATCGTCGCAAGCGATTTGCCGGATCGCCCCGGAACTGCTGCCAAGCTGTTCAAGGCATTAGCCGATGCGAATATCAGCGTTGATATGATCGTCCAGAATATCGGGCGTGACGGTAAGGCTAATATGACCTTTACCGTGCCGCGTGAGGATATTTACCGCGCCGAGAAGGTCGTGACTGAATCGTTCCCGAATGAGGATAGCGGCAAGCTGTTTGAGGCCAATGATATCGCGAAGGTGTCTGTGGTTGGAGTTGGAATGCGCTCGCACTCTGGCGTGGCTGCCAAGTTGTTTGATGCGCTCGCGGATGCCAGCGTGAATATTCAGCTGGTCAGCACGTCTGAGATTAAGATCTCAGTCGGCATCGATCCCAAGGATGCGGAAGAAGCCACACGTGTGGTGCATGCCGCCTTTGGTTTGGGCCAGTAGTTGCTCGTTCCAGTCGAAGTTTTATCGAGAAATCGCCGATCAGTCGGCGATTTCTTTGTTGATGCAGGGCGGCATTTTTTCAGTAATGGGTGTCTTGGTCTATTTTGATTTATTTGCCTGCTCTGTTCTGAGTGTGTTGCACACGCTGCGTCGTGTATTGCTGTTGTGCGGGGTGTTTGTGGTGGCGAGTTCGTCGATGTGTGCGAATAATGTGACCTTTCCTTCGTTTCACTCAGAGGCGGGGTATTTGGCGACGCTCTTAGTCAATGAGGCGTCCTTTCCTGGCGAACGCGGCTACATCAGTGAGGTGGATGCCAAGCGCGCGATGGCGAATATACTGTTGGTCTTGGATGCGCGTATCAAATTTGTTCCAGTGCCTTATCAGCGTGTGCATATCGCGCAGACCAGTTCGGCGAAATTGTTGGACGTCATGACGGCGGGCGGCGTGCATGGACAGGTCGAAGGATTCTATCGTGATGATAGTGGAGCTGCGGTGGTGGTGCCTCGGATTCAACAGCGTATGAGCTACTTGATGAAGATTGCCGAAGATGGCGCGCCTGGGCGTTTTGCGAGTTTGCTCAATTATGCTGGTAGTATTGCGTCGGGGTATGTCGCGCATCTGAATCGTCCAGAGAATTTGTTTATCGATCTGCGGAAGGTGCATGGCACTCCGGTGACGGGGCGCGCATATTCGTGGATGACGGATCGGCACTGCTTCCATTCCGGCGGCAACTTTGTTCGGATTCCTAATGACCAGAACGGCTCGCTGGCGGGAAACCGTTTCTTCACTTTGAGAGACTTAAATCGCTAATGAAAACCCTCTTTGCATTTTTCCTGTTGTCTTGTTGCGGTATCGTCAGCCTCTCGGCTGCGAAGGCTGCGCCGTTTGATCAGACGTATGGCTATGAGCTGATTCGCTACCTGTATCGTTGGCATATGGATGACGCTGTGCTGGCTGAGACTTTGGAGAAGACGGATACGATCGATTTGCACTATCGCTACTTAGAGCCGACGCGTGATGCGGGCGATGTGTCCGAATATTTGGAGATTGTATTTCCGTTGACTAAGATGGTGGTGCTGTTGAAGCGCTCAGAATATACGATCGAGAAGTTGAATCTGGAGTTGAAGGATCCTTATTTCAAGGTGCAGTCGGCGCAGCACTATCGGAATCTAGAGTGGGATGCGTCGCAGTATGAGTTGCTTCGCTACGACTACGATGAGGCGATGGCATATCTGTTTCGCACGCGCAATGATCAGCATTTTCCAGATGAAGTGACATTGAGTCGTCTGCGTGCCGAAGCGCGGCGCGTGTTTGAAGCCGAGGGGCATCATGCGGATTCGATGGGCGTCGATGAGCCTTTGCAAATTGCGTATGTGGCACCCGTTTCAGTCGTTTCAAATGATCTGTGGTTTTATTGGGTGAATGGGCGCAAGTTCATTTGCTTTAGCGCGGACTTGCATCATTCGCATCCACGATTTTGGGAATTCGCGAATCTAGATGTTGAGATCATCGATGCGGATGAGCAGATCGTCGTTTCGCAGGTGGAGAAGAGCGCGCACGGATATTTCACCAAAGACTATGTCGGGCGCATCTTGTTCAACTGTATTATCCACGGGAAGCAAGTTCGATACGCCGAGGGGCGGGTGGTCGATGTGGTCGGTAATTGAGGTGCGTCTAGGGCTCTAGGGTGTTTTCTGTATTTTTGCTGCGGTGTTTACCTTTGTTGCTTGCCTTAGGTGGCGTATTGCCCATTATTCGCCTGAATTATCAATTAGTTTGGTTGATATTTTGAATTAACCCGACTTATGAAACAGTTAGCTTTACTCCCCCTTTTCGCCTTATTTGTCGCTCCTTCCGCTTGGGCGGTGATCGCGCTGAACGGTCCCACTGATGACTGGACTGCGTTGCAGCTTGGGGGGCGTTCCGACTTCCTCGAAGACGAGCAGGCTCAGAGCGAAGGTGGCGATATCGTGGGAAGCGAGACTGACGTGCAGTCAGGGTTCTACAAACAGTATTTTGATGGCGGAGATAATACACTTTCGGGTGATGAGCTGGCCTTCCGCGCGCGTTTGGCGGGTGTTCCCACTTCGCATATTTTTGTCGGTATTGATATCAAAGGTGTTGGCAATCCAGGAGCCATTGATTTCTTTATCGATGTCAGTGTTGATAATAACCAGTCTAAGCATGATGTAATCGCCTTTTATCGTTCCGGTAGTGCTACTGACCCCTTGGCTAACACCTCGCCGTCCTCTACGGATATTGCCCATTATGATGACTATATCGCAGGGGATTCAACTAGTCCTCTTTTTGGTGACTTTGCGTCTTTTGACGAAGTGACCACTACGAATGATAGTTACTATACTACGGGAGCAGGGGCGCAAGGCACGAATGATATTGATGGTGCGGGGAGTCCTGACTATTTTGTTAGCTTTAAAATTGATATGGTCGCTTTGAATACGGCCTTCTTGGGAATGTTCGCCCTAGACCATCCTACTGACCCTACGCCTGCCGATTTAACCGAAAACACTGAAATGTCATTCATTTTGATGACAGCAACCAATCCAAATGCATTGAATCAGGATTTCGGCGGGGTAGAAGATGATGCCTTTGACTATGATCCGGACGGTTCTTGGGATGAGTTGGGTATCTCTTCCAGTCCTTACACGGCCAGTGGCGAGTCGCCAGTCCCAGAGCCTGCGACGTATGCGCTGCTCCTTGGTTTTTCGGTTCTAGGCGTGGTGGCTGTTCGCCGTCGTCGCTAGTTTTCGTGCCACGCGGTTGCTGCGGCAGTCATCTTCAATGGGAGCCAAGGAGTTTCTTGTGCCAACCCATGATCAGGGCGAGGAAGAGTGGTGCTCCAATCAGCCAGCCGAGTGATATACTGCTGCTGAGCTCCGCGATGCCAGCGCCGATGAGGGTCGATAGTAAGAGTGCGATGCCGGGGCACATGCCTGGTCCCCTGCAACCACTGGTCGAGCAACTGTCTTTTTCTGTGTTCATGGGGATTTGAGGTGCCTGTGTGGTGAGTTATTCCAGTCTGTGGATTTGAGTGACTTGACAGTTTTGTTATTGTCGCAGAGGGCTCGGGTGTCATGGGTGATGACTTGAGTTTCTCGGAATTATGCAGATGCAGTGGATCAAATCATTCGTTTTAGGAGGCCTGACCTGTTTGGTCGTGCTGTTGTTCAGTGCCTGCGCACCTCAAAAGGAGGAGCAGGGCTTGACCGCGTGGAGCACGGTGCTGCCACAGCAGTATTTCGTGGAGCGGATTGGCGGCGGCTTGGTCGCTTCGGAGGTGCTGGTGCGCCCAGGGCAGAGCCCTGAGATGTATGCGCCGAGTGCGGCGCAGGTGGCGCAGTTGGCGCGGGCGGATGTGTATTTTGGCATCGGGATGCCGATCGAGGCACCGTTGTTTGCGCGTATGCAGTCGTCGATGCCTGGCGTGCGAGTGGTGCAGACTGGTGGCGAGATTGCGTCGCAGTGTGGTCATCCGGGGCATGATCATGGCCATCACGATCATGGTGACAATGATCCGCACATCTGGCTCGATCCTGTGCAAATGGTCGGCGTGGTGGAGCAGATGCGCGAGGCATTGATCGAGGTAGAGCCTGAGTCGGCGGATGTCTTTCGGGGTAATTCGCAGGCTTTGATTGCAGAGCTGGTTGCGCTCGACGTGACCGTGCGTGCGCAGTTGGCACCGTATGCAGGGCGTGCGTTTTTTATTAACCATCCGGCGCTGGGGCATTTCGCAGGGCGCTATGGTCTGGTGCAGCTATCGATCGAGCAGTCTGGCACGGCGCCGTCGGCTGGGCGGGTGGCGGATTTGATCGCTCAGGCGCGCGAGGCGAGGGTTGGGGCGATTTTTACGCAGCCTGAGTTTGGGCGCACCACGGCGAGGATTTTGGCGGATGCGCTGGAGGTGCCGGTCGTTGAGGTGAATTTACTGCCGGCCGACTATCTTGCAGGGCTGACTGAGATCGCGAATGCGCTGGAAGGGGGCTTTCGCAATGAGTGATTGTGGCGCACATGCGACTTGCGGCTGTGAGCATCATTCGGGTGAGCCGGTGATTTGCTTTGAAGGCGTGTCTTTTAGCTACGGGCGTTCGCTGGTGGTCGAGGATGCGGACTTTGACATATATAAAGGCGAGTCGGTTTGTGTGGTTGGCCCGAACGGGGGCGGGAAATCGACCCTGTTGAAGCTGATGCTGGGGTTGTTGCAGCCAGATGTCGGGCAGGTGCATTTGTTGGGCGATTCGCCGAAGCGCTCGCGTTCGCGCGTGGGCTATGTGCCGCAGCATATTGATTTTGATCCATTGTTTCCGGTGACGGTGTTGGATGTGGTGCTGATGGGGCGTCTATCGCGGAAGAGTTTTGGCTTTAGTCGCCGTAAAGATACGTTGCGTGCGCTGGAGGCGCTGGAGCAGATGGGCTTGGCGGATCGGGCGCAGGATTCGTTTGCGGCGCTATCTGGTGGGCAGCGGCAGGCGGTGTTGATCGCTCGGGCATTGGCTGCTGAGGTGGATGTGTTGCTACTGGATGAGCCGACTGCGCATGTGGATGTGGCAGCGGAGGAGCGCTTGTTGAAGAGCTTGAAGTCGCTGCACGAGGATTTGACGCTGGTCACGGTGTCGCATGATTTGGCCTTTGTTTCGCGCTCGGTGCCGAAGGTGGTCTGCGTGAATCGTTGCGTGCATGTGCACCCGACGACGGAGTTGACGCACGAGCGGCTGCGCCAGCTGTATGGTTTCGAGATGCGGATGGTGCAGCATGATCATGAGCATCTGGACAGTCATGGGGGGCATCATCACTGACGCCTTCGGCGAGTGAACGCTTCGCGAGTGAGAGTGAGAGAGTGGCAATTTAGAATTTAGAATGGTGAATTTTTTACAGGCATTGATGGATCCGGATTTGGTTTTTTTGCGCTATGCGCTGTGTTTGGGGCTGATTGGCAGTGTCCCGCTCGGAGCGGTGGGCACCTTTGTGGTGGCTCGGCGGATCAGTTATTTGGCGGCGGCGATTGCGCACTCGGCCCTCGGTGGGATCGGTGCGGCGTTGTATTGTCGCAGTATATATGGCTGGGAGTGGTTGCACCCGATGCTCGGGGCTTTGGTGGTCGCGCTGGCGGCTGCGGGCTTGATTGGTTGGGTGTCGCTGCGGTCGCGACAGCGCGAAGATGCGCTGATTGGCTCGATTTGGGTGACGGGCATGGCTGTTGGGCTGCTCTTTATCGCAAGGACGCCGGGGTATGTGGACCCGATGGCCTACTTTTTTGGCGATATATTACTGGTGACGGCTTCGGATCTATGGATTGCGGGGGGCGTCGGAGTATTAATTCTGGGGATTCTCGGTGTGTGGCATCGGCAGATCATTGCGGTGTGCTTCGATGCGGAGTATGCGTCGATCCGTGGAGTGCGCTCGGACTGGGTCTATATGTTGCTGTTGATGCTGACGGCGCTGACGGTGGTGATCATGGTCTCGTTTGTGGGGATCGTGCTGGTGATCGCACTGCTGACACTGCCGCCGGCGATTGCGGCGCTGGGTGCGCGCAGCCTGTGGCGTATGCTGGTTGTGGCGATTTTGCTGAATGTGGCCTTTGTGTTCGTGGGGTTGGGGTTGAGTTTTTCGCTGGATTTACCGAGTGGGCCGTCTGTTATTCTGATCGCTGCTTTGGTTTATCTGTTCGTGAATGCATTTTCGCGGCTGTGGGGTAGCTGGAAACCCAGTAAATGAGGGGGCTCAACGTGGTGCTTATTTTTTTGAAATAAGTGTTGACGGGGCTAGGGGCGGGGAGCATTTTCGCGGACTTTCATTTTCCACGCTGTCCGTGTGGGGAAAGGAATAGCTCTTTTAACAGTCTTTGCTAATGCGCCCTTGTAGCTCAGTGGTAGAGCGCATCCTTGGTAAGGATGAGGTCGGCGGTTCAATCCCGCTCGAGGGCTCCAGCATAAACATAATCACAATCTCTAAACACTAAATAACATCAATCATGGCTAAGGAAACATTCGAAAGAACAAAACCACACGTCAACGTCGGCACTATTGGCCACATTGACCACGGTAAAACAACTACAACGACTGCTATTCTTAAGGTTCAAGCAGACAAGGGACTTGCTCAGTTCAAGTCCTATGCTGACATCGCTAAGGGCGGCACTGTTCGTGACGCTACTAAGACAGTTACGATTGCTGTTGCGCACGTTGAATACGAAACAGAGAAGCGTCACTACGCGCACGTTGACTGCCCAGGTCACGCTGACTTCGTTAAGAACATGATCACAGGTGCTGCCCAAATGGACGGCGCGATCCTTGTTGTTTCTGCTTCTGATGGCCCTATGCCGCAGACTCGCGAGCACATCCTTTTGGCTAAGCAAGTTGGTGTTCCAACGATCGTTGTTTGGCTCAACAAGGTTGACCTTCTTGATGACGAAGAGCTTCTTGAGCTCGTCGAAATGGAAGTTCGTGACCTCCTTTCTAAATACGACTACCCTGGTGATGATATCACTATTGTTCGCGGTTCTGCTACAGCAGCTCTCGAAGACAAGCCGGGTGGTGCTGATGCGATCACAGCTCTTATGGATGCGATCGACACAGATATCGCTGAGCCTGCTCGCGAAATCGACAAGCCACTCCTCATGTCTGTTGAAGACGTTTTCTCGATCACAGGTCGTGGAACAGTTGCAACGGGTCGTATCGAGCGTGGTGTTGTTAAAGTCGGTGAAGAAATCGAGATCGTTGGTCTTGGTGACACAATGAAGACAACTGTTACAGGTGTTGAAATGTTCCGCAAGCAACTCGACCAAGGTCAAGCCGGCGATAATGTTGGTATCCTTCTTCGTGGTATTGATAAGGAAGCAATTGAGCGTGGCCACGTGATCGCTAAGCCAGGCACAATCACACCGCACACAACTGCGCTTGCTGAGCTTTATGTCCTTTCTAAGGATGAAGGCGGACGTCACACTCCATTCTTCGACGGTTACCGTCCGCAGTTCTTCTTCGGCACAGCTGACGTTACTGGTATCATCAAATGCCCAGAGGGTGTCGAGATGGTCATGCCTGGTGATAACCTTACGGTTACTATCGAGCTCGGTAAGAAGATCGCTATGGAAGCTGGCCAACGTTTCGCGATTCGCGAAGGTGGCCGCACCATCGGCGCCGGTCGTATCACTGAGGTTACTAAGTAATCTAAGTTAGATCGATTCCAGTTTCTGCCGAGGGCTCTTAAAAAGGGCTCTCGGCTTTACTGTCTTAAACAGAACTTTAGTTCAAAAATTACAGGAGAGTAGTTCAATTGGTAGAGCAACGGTCTCCAAAACCGTAAGTTGTGGGTTCAAGTCCCTCCTCTCCTGCCATTTTTAATTTTTAAAATGAAAAATCCATTCACAAGCACCCGTCTCTTCTACAAGGAGACGATGACCGAGCTCAAGAAGGCCTCGTGGCCTAGCCGAACTGAATTGCGCGACTCGACGATCGTTGTCTTGGTCGCAACTGCAATTTTGGGCTCCTTTATCGCGCTGACCGATTTCTCGCTCATGAATGGTGTAGAGCTCCTGACCTCTTGGGTTCGGTAGCACGTCGCTGAGTCATTATTGATCTCCAGCACATTTAATTTTATTCAGATCCAGACGTAAATATGTCTAATTCATTCTCAGGTCCCAATTGGTTCGCCGTCCAGACCCTCTCCAATCAAGAGGGGAAGGCGAAGAAATACCTCGATAAGTTCATCGCTATCGAGGAGATGGAGGACTATGTCTTTGAAGTCCTCATGCCTACCGAGACAGTGACGGAGGTAAAGAGCGGTAAGAAGAAGGCAATTACGCGTAAATTCTACCCAGGCTATATTTTTGTTAATATGCGTCTGTATGATGATGACGGCAACTTGTTGCAGAAGCCATGGTATTTCGTTCGCGAGGCGCATGGTGTCATTAATTTCGTTGGTGGTGACCGCCCGAATCCGCTCAAGAAGAGCGAGATCGAGCGCATCATCAACCAAGTCCAGGAAGCCGAAGGCAAAGAGAAGCCTAAGATCGAATACGAGATCGGTGAAATGGTTAAGGTTAACGATGGTCCATTCATGAACCTCGTTGGCAAAATCGAGGAAATCGACCCTGATAAGGGTAAGCTAAAGGTTTCCGTATCTATTTTCGGGCGATTCACGCCTGTTGAACTTGAATACTGGCAAGTCCAGAGAACAGAAGAAAGCTAAACAGCATGTCTAAAAAAGTAATAGGACAAATTCGCTTACAACTGCCCGCAGGTGCAGCTAACCCAGCCCCTCCGGTTGGTCCAGCTCTCGGTGCGCAGGGTGTAAACATCATGGGCTTCTGTAAGGAGTATAACGCGAAGACTAAAGACC
>Ga0209533_1003157_pt1 | contig 14715 bp, 11 predicted proteins | sample COG_04_FD_184748 | JGI IMG/M metagenome (GOLD analysis project Ga0209533, IMG submission 184748) | Pelagic Microbial community sample from North Sea - COGITO 998_met_04 (SPAdes) (version 2) | ecosystem: Environmental > Aquatic > Marine > Neritic zone/Coastal water | place: Helgoland, sampling...
AAGCCTTTGCGCGCGTCGGCTTCTCCGGCGATCACAGCCAAACCATTGCCCAGGTGCAGGCGGGCGCTTACCAAGTCGGCGCGGTCAACTACCAAGTTTGGGAAACTGAACTGGCCAGCGGCAAGATTGATCCGAGCAAGGTCAGTGTGATCTGGCGCACACCCACCTATCCGGACTATCAATGGACGATTCGCGGCGATGTCGATGCGCGTTATGGTGATAATTTTAAGGCTCGGGTTACCCAGGCTCTGTTGAATATGACTGACCCGGATTTGCTCGCCAGCTTCCCGCGCCAGTCCTTTATACCGGCGTCTAATCAGGATTACGTGCCGATTGAAAATACCGCCCAAGCTATTGGCTTGTTGGATTGAGTGAACACCTTGGCCTAAGCGCCGTGAACAGGGGGGCAAACCAGGGCCTGAATCTGTCTGCCAGTAAGGCCGGCGTGTTTGATGCAACGGCGAATCGGTCGTTGTTTTATTTGGATCAGGCAACCCTAGCTTATGGCCAACAGACCGCATTGGCGTCGGTGTCCCTTTCGATTCACGCCGGCGAAAAGGTCGCTCTAGTCGGGCCATCCGGTGCCGGCAAGACCAGTCTGCTCAATGTGCTCTATGAACAGCAGCGTGAACACATTGCCTGGTGCCCGCAGCACTATGGTTTAGTCGATATTCTCTCGGTCTACCACAATATCTATATGGGCCAACTGGAGCGCCACAGTGCGCCTTATAATATTTGGAATCTGTTATTCCCCATCGCACGTCACCAACAGGCCATCGGTCAGTTGGCGAGTGAGTTGGGGCTTGGTCAAAAGCTGGACCATTCCATTGATCAATTGTCGGGCGGTCAGCAACAGCGGGTCTCGATCGGTCGCGCCCTATATCGTAACAAGGCGATTTTTCTCGGCGATGAGCCGGTCGCCAGTCTGGATCCGATCCAGGGCGAGGCACTTCTGGCCAAGATTATTGCGCGTCACGCGACCGTGGTCATCGCCTTGCACAATCGGCAGATGGCTCTGAGTGTCTTCGACCGAATTATCGGTATCAAGGGCGGCCGTGTGGTCTTAGATCGGCCGGCCAATGCCATCAGTCACGCCGAGCTGGATCGGTTCTATGCGCAGTAGTGGTCGCCGATTGGCCGCTGTCAGCCTGTTCTTCGTCTGCTCAGCCTTACTCTGTTTACCGTTCGCCGATATTGCTCTATACCCAGTGGAACCCTGGATCGAATTGCAGCGTATGGCGCTCGGGCTGCTGCATCCGGACGTGCACATGTGGCGCCTGGTGCTGCCCGCGCTCGCGCAGACGGTTGCTTTCGCGCTCTTGGCCGTAGCCGGTTCGGCGCTGATCGGTTTAGCTTTGGCGCTGGTCTTTCACTCTAGATTTGTGCGCCTGCTCTGTGCCGCGACCCGTGCCGTGCACGAGATCTTTTGGGGCCTGATTTTTATGCAGGTCTATGGCCTGTCGGCGACCACCGGACTGCTCGCCATACTGGTACCCTTCAGTGGAATCTTTGCCAAGGTCTTTGCCGAACTCTTGGCCCAACAATCGCCATTACCATCCGCCGCCGTAGCGCGCAGCAGCGATCGACTCAGCCGCTATTGCTACACGTTGCTGCCGCAAGCATGGCCGGCATTGCTCAGCTATACCCGCTATCGGTTTGAATGTGCGTTGCGCTCCAGTACCGTCTTGGGCTTTATCGGCTTACCGACCCTGGGCTTTCATCTGGAAACCGCCTTTAAGCAGGGGCAGTACGATCAGGCGGCGACCTTACTGCTGGTGTTTTTTGCTCTGATTGGCACCATTCGCTATTGGTTCCGGCCGCGCTATACCTTGCTTTATTTAGCCGCGGCCTTCTGGGTGTTGCCGGCTTCAGCGCCAGTAGAATCGAGCGCTTGGTTGTTTTTCAGTGAGGATATTTGGCCCAGTGCAGTGCGCAACGGCAATTGGTCCGAGGCGCTGAGCTGGTATCATCACCAGCTCTTCTCGGTCGCCTTACCGGCAGCAGTCGACACCCTGCTGCTGGCGCAACTGGCGCTGGTCTTGTCCGGCCTCATTGCCTTGCTCAGCTACGGTTGGGCCAGCTCACAATTGGCCGCGTCGGGCGTTCGACATTTGGGCAAGGGGTTGTTGCTGGTACTGCGCTCAACGCCAGAACTCATCCTAACCTTTCTATTTTTGCTGCTCTTAGGCCCCTCCGGTCTGCCGGCCATTATCGCCCTGGGGTTGCACAATGGCGGCCTTATCGCCTTCCTGCTCGCCAAGCAGAGTGAGCAACTGGTACTGCGTAACGATGCGGCGCGCGGCCTAAATCGTTACGTCTATGAGCTGACGCCGCGGCTCTACGCGCGCTTTGTCGATCTGATGCTCTATCGCTGGGAAGTGATTTTGAGAGAAAGCGCCATTCTCGGATTGCTCGGGGTGACCACTCTCGGGTTTTATATCGATTCGGCCTTCGAGGAAATTCGTTTCGATCGCGCGGCTTTGTTGATCGTGGTGACCGCGTTGCTGAATATTGGGGTGGATAGCTTTGCCCGGCGAGTGCGGAGGTATTGTCAGGTTGCCACCTTAGCTCAGCAATAGGGGTTTTGGGTTATTTCTTTCGATGTCTTGCCTTCTCGCCATAGTTGATCCTTCTCAACAGCAAGTTGATCAACCCATATAAGTTCTAGTGGTGCACTTGGAACTGGAATTCGCCTTTTGTTAACGCGGCTTATTTCGTGTTGCTGGGTTAGACATTGAATGCACTCGCCATATTCAGCTGTTCGCTGCGGCTAATATTGATAGAGTTTGCCACCGTTTTCCAGCGAGCAACACTTAACAGCACCTCATCTTTTATACGCTGAGCCTGTGACGTACTGAGTTGGAAAAATTCGATCACGTCCATCGCCAGCTCATAGCTGAGGCTGTTGTCATCTTCGGTGATATTCAGGTGCAGGCCGTTAGCGGGTGTTACCGGATTGATATCGTAAGCAGGGGATAGTAACCAGCCACCGTTACTGTAAATAAAGCCATGGTTTCTCAGGTGATCATCCGTATTCGACACAGCGATATTAAAGACTATGCGTCGCCACAGTTGCGCCAGGTCTTCTTTGGTGTTAGCTCCATGTTCAGTAATAAACTGCGCCAGCTCCAGGTAGCTTGCATCATAATCACCGTCGTAGTAGCCAAGCTGGGTCATCGCTGAGGTGAAATGTAAACGGTGCTCTGGCGTGCGGTCAAACCGCTTGGTGAGGAATGTATGATGGTGGCTGTTGAATTTTTCAATCCGGCATTCTGCCATCTGGATATCGGCACCCACGGCCAATTGGTAAACAACAAACTCCCAGGCGGCTATGTCATGATCATCGAGCTGGCTGGGAAATTTGGCTATCCACAAATGATTGTTTTCATCGACTACGCTGGCCTTGGGGCGAGCTCCCCCCAGGGAGGAGCCCGGAGACATCAACATGGTTAACCACTTTAAGTACTCCGCGTCGTCTGTATTATGGTTGTCTTCAACTTGTTGAGCCGCGTATTCGAGATCTCGTAGCGAAGAGATTGGCGGTGCTGCCAGCTTTTCGTCATTATCCAGAAACGCACCGTTCATTTCTCGCTTGAAACGCAATGCACCCAAGCGGTAAAGGTCATGTACGCCCAGCAGGTAATCTATTTCGTAGAGTAAATTTGGGCGGCGATCCTCTTTGCGTGCAATAATGGCTTCGCGGCGCTTCATAAGCAGTCTACCCCAGCGATCTGGGCAGGAGTCCAAGAAGGTTCTGAAGTTTTTGGAATTCTCGCTGTGCTGCGCTCCCGAATAGAGATTTAAGTCCGGATCAATTTTTTGCGCATAGGGAGACTGCAGCCAATCGTTGTCGTAGCTGAAGCTAAAATGCTCTTTGTTTTTGATCACAGAGGATCGCAGAGTACCCACCAGAATAGGCTCATCAAACGCTTCCCAGTCAGCAAAGACATAGACTACCGTACTCATTACTACTTACCTTTTTGTTTATTCATCAGTTTGATGTCCTGGAGTTTGCGGCCCAGTTCATCATCAATGGCAACCCTCGCAAAATCTTCCGTTAATCCCAGCACACTGAGTACGGCGACATAGTGACCGATAGACACTTTAGGATCTCCCTGTTCAATCTTGCGAATGGTCAGACGGCTTAACCCGGTTCTCTCTGAAATCAGAACCTGGGTATACCCTCTGCGTTTACAGGCCAGTTTAATATTGCCGCCAAGTTGCTCTAAAACCTTCCGGTTCTTGGGAAAGACAACAGCACTTCGCTTTGGATTTGATTCTGTTATGGGCACTATAATTACCAATTATTCAAATAATGATAAGTATAGGATTCATTTACCTTAAAGTAAATATAGTTTGTGGCACCTATGGTTTTCTTTTATGCGAGAAGTGGTAAGCATAAGTGCCATTGATCTTTTTTTCGAGGAAAAAACGCCAGTACCCCAACTAGGTGGACTTTTTAGACTTGGCAAGGGCTACTCCTAGCCTGACACAGGGGGTGTGTCTTGACTGATAGCCTTGGGCCCCCCGGGTCTGCCCACGATCCAGGCCCTGGGCCTGCACAATGGCGGCCTGATCGCCTTTTTAGTGGCCAAACAGAGCGAACAGCTGGTGCTGCGCCAGGATAGCGGGCTGAACGGTCTGCTAGTGTTTACGGGGATTGTTATTAGGCTACTTGTCGGTATTGAACTAGCGGATGTGCCTAATGAAGCTTTATGGCTTATTGTACCTGTTGGATCATGGTTTTAATGATGGATTTTGGTCGGCGTTTCTACAGGTAGTTATGTGACATGCGTTTGGGGTTAGAGCTATAGGCTGTCAAGTTAGCTAGAAAAAAGACACTTGGCCACTGAAGGTCAGTACGGTTTATCCCCCTATATTCTATTAAACCCTATAGTAGAGGTTGGTATGTCTAACACCGCACGATTTGATTTAAAAATGAGTTTAGAAGAGAAAGAGGTTGTTGCTCGCGCAGCGGCCTTAGTCGGCACCACTATGGCGGCATTCGTGCGCTCGGCGGGTAAATAAAGCGCGTGAACTATTAGATCGCGAAGCGCGCATCAGTATGTCGACTCACGATTTTAAGGCATTCACCAAGGCGCTCAACGGAAAGTTTATGCCTAATGCAGCGCTGCAAAATGCCATGAGCGCTGCACGCAAGGCTCGGCATGATTGAGGAGCAGGTGCTTGATCCTGAGCTTCATGACCGCAAGGCCTTTACCTCTGGTGTTACCGAACTGGATGACTACCTTTAACGGTTTGCTGTTCACTAAAGCAAAAAGGGTATTGCCGTGGTGCGCGTGCTTATCGCTACGAACATGCCTACAACCATACTCGGTTATTACAGTTTGAGTGCGGCGCAAATCGATGTTGGTCTAATTGCTGAGCGTGAACAGAAAGCTTACCGCGCTATCTTGTACCCTGTTTTCGGCTTGGGCGTTTGGCGACCCATTCGGCTGATCGAGTCTTGGCTTGGGCCGCGTCTTAATGACGTGCGCTGTTGAGCGCTGTTGAGCAGATCAGAAACATGTGGCCGCTTATGAACTGGTCGTCGATGCTAAGGGGGAGGGTGCCAAGCCTGGCCCCTCGGCCTTTGGCCTGCTGAATTACCTCTCAGCCAGTTAGTCCAAGTGCACCCTGGTTAGACCACCCCAATATGCAGTTCGCTTTGGCGCTGGGTACGGCCGCTAACTGTTCTAATTTACCCTTATCTAAGCCCAATCCCCATTATATTGGTCTCTCTGGTAGGGTTCATCGATAAACCCCATATGTTCGTTATTCGCCTAAACGAACATATAAGGAAAACCCTTTGTCAAAAACGAAGGTCCGCGTAAGGTACTAATCATACAAACACAGACAGTAGTTTAGGAGCAGGGCAATGAGCACGGACAAAGCGGGTTTAGCAGCGACACAGGCTTGGGTGAGAGCCGATCAAAAGGCGGCGATGGCCAACCAAAGTGTCGATGTACTGGTCATCGGTGGCGGTGCTTCCGGTGCAGGCGTGTTTCTCGATGCCTTGAGCCGTGGCCTGAGTGCCGTGCTGATTGAAAAGCAGGACTTTATGGCCGGCACCTCAAGCCGGTCAACCAAGTTGGTGCACGGTGGTGTGCGCTATTTAGAGCAGGCCGTGCAGCAGCTCGACCCGGGTAAATATCAACTGGTTAAGGAAGCTTTGTCGGAACGTAAGCGGATGTTAGCAATGGCGCCGCACCTGGCTTGGCCCATTAATCTCATTACACCCGTGAAGAGCCTAATCGGTTTACCCTATTTTCGCGTTGGCCTAGGTGTATACGACTTCCTGTCCGGCAGTGAGAAGATTGGTCCGTCTCGGATGGAAAATAAAAAAGCCCTGCACGAGATCTGCCCCGACCTGGATTTGAAGCCATTAGCCGGTGGCGTCAGCTACTTCGACGGTCAGTTCGATGATGCCCGTTTCGGTGTGGCCATGCTGCGCACCGCGCTAGAAATGGGTGGACACGCCCTAAACTATGCCGCCATTACCGGCCTGATCCATGAGGATGGACTGGTAGTGGGCGCTCACTGCAGCGACCTAATGGCCGATGACGCCGAGGCTGCTTATGCTGCTTTCAGCATCCATGCCAAAGCGGTGGTGAACTGTACCGGACCCTGGAGCGATACCTTACGCACTATGGCCGACCCCGAATGCAAGCCGGTGATGTCGGTTTCCAGCGGTGTCCACCTGGTGATCGACCGCGATCTGTTACCGACAGGTCGTGGCATTTTAATTCCCGAGACCGAAGACGGACGCGTGCTGTTCTTGCTGCCATGGCTGGGCAAGACGCTTATCGGGACTACCGATGATCCGGCGCAGCTGTCGATGACCCCGACGGTATCCGATGATGAGATCGACTATATCTTGCGTACCGCTAACAGCTGGCTCAGCCGGCCGATCTTGCGCAGTGAAGTGAGCGCCAGCTGGTCTGGCCTGCGACCCTTGGTGGCCGATACCGATTCCGAAACCACCTCGCAGTTATCGCGTGAACACGTGGTGATTAATAACAAGGGTCTGATCAGCCTAACCGGTGGCAAGTGGACTACTTGGCGCAGAATGGGCCAAGACTGTATCGATTTCGTCTTGAAGAACAGCACGCTGACCGCCAAGCCTTGCGGCACGCCCGGCATGTTTCTGGCCGGTGCTCAGGGCGATGCCGCTGCAGCCCGCGCTGCATTGGCTCATTTGCCAGCCGACATTCAGGCGCATCTGTGGCAAGCCTATGGCGACCGTGCCGATCAAGTATTGGCATGCGGATCAGCCGAACGGCTAGTCGCTGGTGAGGTCTATATAGAGGCAGAATTGCAGTGGATTGTGCAGCAGGAAGGTGCCTGCACCGTTGAGGATGTATTGAACCGCCGCTTACGCGTTGGTATGCTCGATGAGCGCGTCGCCGCTGAAATGGCGCCGCGCGTAGCTGAATTGTTGGCGCAAGCACAGACTGCTGTGCCGGCCTAACGCTAAATATATTGGGTCCACGCTTGTTAAGTCGACCTTGGGTAGGCTAAACCGAAGGCCCAATCGAAACGAATGATCAAGCCCCATTTTTGTCCGTCAAAAAAAGCCGTTATGAGAGATGCTCCGCTATATCTGCAACCAATACGGTGAGCAGTAGGAGCACCTCATTCAATATCGGTTCTCTTCGGGTAGGTTGAAGAGCTAGACGAGCCCAGCTTTCCAGTCTACCGTCTACGAGGTATATACAGGCACTGCAGGCTGACACCAGGTGTGAATCTAATAGCTCATCATTTTATGGAAACTGTAAAACCACCGAAGTACCCTGACCTTGCTCACTAAATATTTTAACCTTACCACCGCATTGCTTCATAAACCCATATACCATGCTCAAGCCAAGGCCGGAACCGCCACTGCTTTTATTAGTCGTGTAAAATGGTTCAAATACCTTGTCTAAGTTCTCGGGTTTTATGCCGCAACCCTCGTCGGTAACCGTTAGTGATACTCGACCCTTGCGGTCTACGTCGACCGTTAGTGATATTGTTCCTGCAGCCTCCTTATAGGCATGCTTGCCGTTTAAACAGAGATTTAATACACAGCTCTCTAGCAGCTCTGCATCGGCCCTGACTAATAGCGGTTGATGATATAACTTTGCGTTAAGTTGTATGTCTTCACCTAACGAAAATTCGAGCAAATCAAACATACCAGAAACTGTCTCGTTAACATCAAGTAAATCGATATTGTGTTTCTTCTCTCCGCCAAAAGCCAACAGTCGGTCTGCCAGGTTTAAGCTTCGTTCCCCGGCGAAAAGTGCACGGTCTATCAGGTTGGTGTCACTCTTGTTAGTGAGGGTTTTAGATGTTCGCAGTGCTTTTAGGCAACCGATAACAACAGAATTCATATTGATAGAATCATGGGCCAGTTGGCCAGAAATTTGACCAAAATGTCGCAGTCGCAGATTACTAGTGTGTTCGCTGGTCTCGTCCATTAACAGATAATAACTAAAGCCTGACTGCAATTGGGCCCTAGCCTGAATAGTATATTGGCATAAATATTCATCATCAATTAGTATTTTTAAATCGCGGGAATCAAAATCGACACTAACTATAGTATCTTGATTTTTAAGTGTAATTAGGTGCTCGTTAATTTCGTCTTTGAGTATGTTTCCAGCTAGGTGGACTTTTTCTAAATGGTCCACGATGACCCAGTTTATTTCGTTCGATAGGTAAAGTTCGTTGAGCATGCTAATTGAGAGGCTAACCCTATCCAAACTTAAATTTTTGTTCGTGGTTAACATCGATGAAGGCACATTTGATCGTATATTTCCTTCAACTCGGCTTAATAAATTCCAAAGGCTGAGTAGGGCTTGTTTCGATATTAGCCAATAGATTGAGTAGAAAAACAAGATTAGCAACAAGGCCGAATAAAAGTAAATGCTGATTTTTTTTATTGAATTTGCGGTGCTTTTTGCCGGCAGTTGCACATCATTGAGAGAGTCAGATATTTCCTCTAGATTATGGGTAATATTCATTACCTTTGACTTAATTTGGGACGCATTTAAAACCATGCGTTCTTTTGTTTGATAGTAACCATCTTTTCCTGTTACTAAATAATCAAATTCAATTAATGGATAGTTTACTTGCGGAATATCACTGGTCTTGACTGAATTCTTGTTCTTCAGGTATCGCCGCCGTGCTTCATTTAAGCTAAATATGCTGTCGAGGTCTTTTATGGCTAAATAATAACGGCCGACTAGCGTAGTTAATAGTTCTCCGTCTATGATATTAAGTTGTCCTTTTAAGGTATTCAAACGTGTCGCTACAGTCATGCCTTCTTCTAAAAGAACAGTCAGTTCAGCTTGGGTTCCCTCAAGTGCAGATATCCGCATATCAAAATCACCATGAAATTCATCATGATTTTTTAGCGATACAGATGCCTTATTCAATTCAACTAAATAATTTCCGAGAGTTGTTAGTTCAGAGGCGAGCTTAAAGGGTGAATATGAGTGCTGCAGCGAAACCGATGAATTGACGGCACTCTTTAATACAATATTGGTTCTATAGATGTCGAGTTCTAGCTCTACTTGGGATGTGGCCCTGGCTATATAATGAAATGCAGATATGGATAAGATATTTAGTGCGAAGAAGGCCAAGACAAATAGGCGAAGAGAGTTTCTTAGATTTATTCTAAACGGAGTCATTTTTATTGTGACCTATAGAAAAGATGTAGCCGCGATTTCGTCGTGTTAACAAAAACTTCGGTTTGGAAGGAACCTCTTCGATTTTCCGTCTAATTCTGAGAATTAGCACGTCAATACTGCGATCTAGCGGGCTAATAGTGTCCGAGCCAATACCCTCAAGCAGCCTTTGACGATCTACAACTGTATCGGAATTCTCTATCAAGAATTCTAATAAATTATATTCAGTATTTGTAAGCTCTATGTCCCCACGATCCTCATGGATTAGAGTCCTGTCGGAGTAGTGCAGATGAAACTTGCCGAACTTCGGGCTAACAACGGTCGGCTTTGAAGATCTATGGTTTAGGCTGGGTTGTAAGCTTTTTGGCGTATGGCGTCTTAATAGTGCGCGTATTTTGGCCAATAATAACCTAGGATTGATTGGTTTCTCCATGAAATCGTCAACTGCCATTTCCAGCCCGATAACCTTCTCTGTGTCTTCCTTGTTAGCCGATATCATAATGATGGGGAAGTCGTGCCGTTGCCGCAATTGGCTAGCAATGGTGAGTCCGTTTTCCCGTCCCAACATTAGATCGATTATTACGAGATCAACTGTCTGGCTGGCGATCGTGGTAGTAAGTTCATCACCGGTTGAGCAAACAACTAGGTGATATTCGTATTCAGCCAGGTATTCACTCAAGAATACGCGGATTTCTGGATCGTCATCTAAGATGCATATAGTCGAAGTCGTCATAAGAGTTACTTATATTCCGAAGGTGAACGATTATAAAGGACGTTATTGTTATATCTATGAGCCTGTATATCGATATCTCGAGTATCTCAACATTTTATATGAAATACTGATTTTGACATATTTGTAACTTTATAATATTAAATGTAACTTTTCAAACAAAATAGCAACATCAGGATCGAAATTAAATATACTTTCCCCCTACGCTCTAGATCGATAATTTTCCTAACAAAACTAATCGAAGAAATGTTTTATTTTAGTGGTTTTTCCCTGAGTATGAACTTACTCGCCATTTGTCGAGAAATACGAGAATATAAAGGTGAAAATAATGATAAAAACAAAGCTATTTATGTCAGTACTATTTGCATCCCTAAGTACCTATACGTTGGCCGCCAATACCCATTCTATGGATTCAGATAAGGGTTATTTAGATGGCATCAATGGTAACCTAGTTACTTATTGCGCCGCTGATGAAACGGCATGCAAGGCAGTGATTGATATGTTCAATGCCGATGTTGCAGCTGCAAACTCATCGGGAAGTTTTGAGGCCAAATTTGTTCGTTTGAGTACCAGCGAAATGCTTGCTCGTGTTAAAGGCGAATTAGAAAAATCGGCCCAAGCGGTAAAGCGCAAGTGCAAAGATATGTCTGGTGATGCACTAGAAACATGTAAAGAAGCGACCTACAAAGCAAAAGTGGATGTCGCTTTTTACGGCACCGACGATCCATATAAAGCGTCCCTCGAAGATGATTTATTTTCACCATATGACTACGCAAGCGCAGGGGATACCCATCCGTGGGCTGCTGATTTGACCGCAGCCAGTGACAGTCGATTGGGCGGCCTGTACCTAGGATTACTAGCTATGGGTGTCAATACCGAACTTGCTGCAAAGGCCGGCGTAGACATCCCCCAATGTTGGGCAGATCTCGCTAAAAGTGACTATGACGATTCGGTAACAATCGCTAATTGGAATACATCGGGCACTGCCTATAAGTTTGCGGCTACTGTTCTTCAGGCATTCGGTAGCGAAGAAGCCGGCTGGGAGAAAGTCATAGAAATACACCAGAGCATTAACCAATACACGAAGTCTGGCTCAGCGGGCGTGAAAATGGCGGCTCGAGGCGAGACAATGGTTGGCATCGGCTTTGGTCATGACATCGTTGCGTTGATGCAGCAAGGCTTCCCCATTGAGCTTGTCGCGCCTTGTGAAGGTGTTTTATATGAGATTGGGCCGGTTGGTATTGTTCGTGGTGCTCCTAACCGAGATGCTGCAGAAGCCTTCGTGCAATATTTGTATGAACCGTCAACCCAAGAAGTCTTGGCTTCAGTAGGGTCACTTCAATTCCCATCGAATGTAAATGCGGCAGTACCAGACGGCGCTCCAGCAATGGAAAACTTCAAGTTGCTAGTGTCCGATCCATCTTTTTCTGAAAAAGATAAGAAAAATCAGATCATTAAAAAATGGACTGACGAAATCTTCCCTCTTCCACGATAGTTAATTGTTTTGGGCGGCTTAGGCCGCCTTTTTCTTCAATAACGTCAGGAGAGTTCCATGAACGTTAGGCTTCAACATCTAATATTGCTATTAGTTGTTCTTTTTATAATGCCCTGGTATGAATTTACCGATGGTTTCTTTAATTTTAGCTGGTTGAGCTTGGGCTATTTTGTTGCAGAGGAGTCTGCCCCCCTTTACTTCCAGATGGTCGGTCACGAAAAAGTATGGCTGTACTTGGTTTCGGGACCGTATGTCCTGTTAGCACTTGCAAACGCCTTTACGCGGAAACTCCGCTCGGATTATGAAGCAAACATTCATTTAGGACTTGCAGCATTGGGGCTACTTGCCTTAATGATGCAAGGTATGTTGATTAACGACTTTGGCCCAGTTTTCTTGGCCTTAAATGCCTTTTTGCCGATAGACGCCTACCAAATTGGTATGGGGTATGGCGCACTATTGTTGTCGGTCATCTATATTTATTACGTTGCCTCAGCATTCGCTCATAAGGGTATGATGAAAGGGGACCTTTTTTCGACCTATGCCCTTTTCCTGATTGTTTTCTTGGTGTCGGTATTTGTTATTTTTCCGGTGCTCAATATCCTATCTCGAGCTTTTTTAGATTCCGACACGGGTTACTCTATTACGGTTTTTTCCGAACGCATATTCAATAGTAATATTTGGGGCCTGGGCTGTATAGGCATTGGTAGCGGGTACTGCGGTGTCGCTACCGCTACGGCATTCCTTGCGGTTATGACTGGTCTGAGCACCACGACACTTGGACTTTGTTTTGCCCTTGTTATTACTCGGACTGACTTTAAGTGGCGAGGTCGCCTGAAAGCACTGAGTTTATTACCTATTATCACTCCGCCATTTGTTGTTGGCATGGCGTTAATAATGCTCTTGGGACGTTCTGGAATAGTAACCAAGTTCATTGAATCGACCTTTGGGATTGAACTGGGCGGCTGGATCTATGGTTTTTGGGGCTTATGGATAGCACAGACGTTGGCCTATACCCCTATTGCCTTTATGGTACTAATTGGCGTGGTTCAGGGAGTAGGGCCATCCTACGAGGAAGCTTCCACAACGTTAAACGCAACGCCCTTCCGAACCTTTAGGTTTGTCACCTTACCCCTAATAAGACCTGGGCTCGCAAATGCATTCTTGTTGGGCTTTGTCGAAAGCATGGCTGATTTAGGAAATGCCTTATTGATAGGAGGCGACTTCCCGGTCTTATCTGCGCAGATTTTCTATGCAGTAGCGGGCGCTTCATCGAGTACAGGTAAGGCTGCGGCACTGGTCGTCTCTTTGTTGGTATTCACCATAACCGCATTCCTAATACAACGTTACTGGGTTGGTCGGAAAACCTACGCAACAGTAACCGGGAAAGGGGATGGTGGGTCCAATCAATCCTTGCCAAAATGGGTGAAGAATGTCTCCGTTTCCGTAGCGCTATTCTGGTCGGTATTTACCGTTTCAATTTATGTGTTGATTTTAATGTCGGGTTTCGTAGAGACGTGGGGCTCAGATTACTCGTTAACTTTTAAACACTACATAACCGCCTTCGACTTCAATTTTGTTAACAGCCATCTAATGGCTACCGGGGTTGCTTGGGATTCTCTAATCACTACCCTATGGTTAGCGTTATTAGCGATGCCTTTAACAACAGCGATGGGGCTCGCGACCGGCTATTTATTGACGCGGCAGAACTTTGCCTTTAAGTCAGCCTTTGAGTTTTCCACGATGCTGAGCTTCGCGATACCGGGCATTGTTATCGGGTTTTCATATGTTGTTGCCTTCAACCAAGCACCCATCGACCTAACCTATACTGGGATTATTATTGTTGTGTGCTTTATGTTCCGAAACATGCCCGTCGGCGTTCGCTCGAGTATTGCAGCGTTGAAGCAATTAGATCCAGGGTTAGATGAGGCCTCTTTTACCCTCGGGGCATCAAACCTGAGATCTATAAGGACAGTCATCCTGCCCTTAATCAAACCTGCGGTGTTTTCGGCGTTGGTTTACAGTTTCATTCGTTCGATTACCAGTGTCAGCGCCGTTATATTCCTTGTCAGCGCAGACTACAATTTAGCCTCTGCCTATATTATTGGTCTGGTCGAGAACAACCAATTCGGCGTGCCAATTGCCTACTCAACAACCCTTATAGCGATTATGGGTATTGCTATTTTCGGACTTAATCAGCTTGTCGGTAAGAGAACGCTTTTTAAACCTTTAACCAATGGTGCATCATGAGTAATAAAGTAGAGTTTAAAAATGTCGGTAAATCCTTTAATGGTCAACCTGCTGTCTCAAATGTTAACTTTTTAATTAATGATGGCCAGCTTGTTACCCTCTTAGGCCCATCGGGCTGTGGCAAGACAACGACATTAAGGATGGTCGCGGGTTTAGAACTTCCGTCCGAAGGTTCCATATTCATAGGTGACGACGATGTTACTCGAGTGAGTGCGGCGCAACGAAGTGTCGGCATGGTATTCCAATCGTATGCCCTGTTTCCCCATATGACGGTAATGGATAATGTCTGCTATGGGCTATTGGCCAATAAGGTTAAAAAAGAATTGGCGGTTATATTGGCTACCGAAGCTCTGGATAAGGTGGGCATGAAGCAACTTGTCGCTCGTCATCCCAGTGAGTTGTCTGGAGGCCAGCAGCAGCGGGTCGCTATTGCGCGTTCTTTGGTCACTCAGCCCAAGGTATTGCTGTTTGACGAGCCGTTGTCGAATTTAGATGCCAAGCTGCGGCGCAAGGTTCGGCAAGATATTCGGGATCTTCAGCGAGACATTGGCGTAACCTCAGTTTATGTGACCCACGAT
>Ga0209533_1003158_pt1 | contig 14714 bp, 10 predicted proteins | sample COG_04_FD_184748 | JGI IMG/M metagenome (GOLD analysis project Ga0209533, IMG submission 184748) | Pelagic Microbial community sample from North Sea - COGITO 998_met_04 (SPAdes) (version 2) | ecosystem: Environmental > Aquatic > Marine > Neritic zone/Coastal water | place: Helgoland, sampling...
CGTTATGGATATCTATGATGCATATGAAGACGAAAAGCGGTACTCCAAAGTTGTCTCCATGGACGAGATTCGTGAGAACGACTACAACCTCAACATCCGCAGATATGCGGACACATCACCACCACCTGAGCAGTTTGATGTGAAGGCAATCCTAAGAGGCGGCATTCCAGTCTCAGAGATAGAGGATGAGTATATCCAAGAGACTTTGGATGGTATGGATGTGTCCTGTGTGTTTGTTCGCAGAGACAATGAGTATTACGACTTCAAACCTGAGATTGAGACCAAAGAACAGATTCGAGACCACCTTGGTGATGCAGACCAATCAGTTATTACTCAGTTCGAGCGATGGTGGGATAAGTATCGAGTATCCCTGCATGAGATAGATGCACAGGTGAAAGAATCTGAAGAAGTGATGCGGGGTTATCTGAAGGAACTTGGTTATGAGTAGTTTAGTTCCTGATGGGTGGTCTTTTACAGACTTTGGGCAGATTTCGTCAAACAGGAAGACCAAGTTTCAACCAGAAATAGACAGTGAGAGATTTGTATATTTGGGTTTGGAGCATCTTGGTGTGGCATCCAGAAAAATCAGAGATTTCGGTAGTTCAGTAGACGTGATGTCTACAAAAACAAAGTTTTATAAAGGGGATACACTATTTGGTAAACTAAGACCATACTTGAGAAAAGTCGCTTATCCAGACTTTGATGGCATTTGTTCTACGGACATATTGGCATTGTCCCCATGCAAAAATACTGATGCTGAGTTCTTATTTTATATATGTTCATCTGACGAGTTCATTGCAAATGCAGTAGAAAGTTCAGCGGGAAATATCATGCCTAGAGCATCGTGGGGTGACTTGGTAGGTTTCCCGATATTATACCCACCCCTCCCCGAACAAAAGAAAATCGCATCCATCCTCACCTCTGTGGATGAGGTGATTGAGAACACTCAAAAACAAATCGACAAACTCCAAGACCTCAAGAAGGCAACCATGAATGAGTTGTTGACCAAAGGTATCGGTCACACAGAGTTCAAGGACAGTGAGTTGGGGCGGATTCCGAAGAGTTGGGAGGTGACTAAGTTTGGAAAAGTGACTGAGAGATTCTACCAAGGCATCAACACGGTCGCAGATAAAGTCGTGTATCACTCTACTGGTATCCCAATACTCCAGACCAAACATATTACCTCTGGCGAGATAACGTTTGCGGCAATCAAATATTTAGATGAGGAAACCTACCTAAGGTATAAGGATAAGTTCCAACCTCGACATAATGACATCCTACTCTCAAATATAGGGACTATAGGTAAGTCTGTGTTAGTTCAGAAACCCAGTGAATATTTAATCGCATGGAACATTTTCTTGATAAGCGTAACTTCAGAATTAGAACCCAGGTTTGCGCACTTGCATCTTCAAAAGTTGGATATAGAGAATTACTACGAAAACTTAATGACTGGAAATGCAACAAAGTTTGTAAATAAATCTAATCTAAGCGATATATTACTTACTCTACCCTCGATTGCTGAACAAGTGGAAATCTCAAATATTCTGGATGCGATAGTCAGTAAAATAGAGTTGCAAAAACAAAAACTCTCCCAAACCCAATCCCTAAAGAAGTCCCTCATGCAAGACCTCTTAACAGGCAAAGTCCGAGTGACGGTGAACTGATGGCATCTGATGAACTCGACAAGGTAGAACTCCCCGCACTGGAACAACTTCAGTCTTTGGGTTGGTCATATATTGAGGGTGCAAAACTCTCGCCTGATGAATCCGATGAGCGTAGTTCTTTGAAGGATGTGGTTCTTGAGAAACGACTGACTGAAAGTCTCAAACGCATCAACCCTTGGATTAACGATGAGAATCTTCGCAAGGTCATTCGTGAATTAACCAAGACCCTATACTCAAACCTTATTGAAGCAAACCAAGCGATATGGACTCAAATCAATCAGTGCATCTCTGTGACACAGGATTTGGGCAAGGGTAACAAGGGACAGACTGTCCATATCATTGATTTCGAGCATCCTGAGAACAACGAGTTCCTTTGTACCAACCAGTTCAAAGTGTCAGGGGTTAATCAGAACATCATTCCCGATATCCTTTGTTTTGTGAATGGACTTCCTCTAGCAGTCATTGAGTGCAAATCTCCCTTCATCACAAATCCAATAGAAGCAGGGATTAACCAACTCCTGCGTTACGCGAATCGTAGAACACCTGAGAACGATGAGGGTGCAGAGAAACTCTTTCACTACAACTTGATGATGGTGTCTACCCATAGAGACAAGGCAAGAGTCGGTACAATAACCTCTCGCATGGAACATTACCTTGAGTGGAAAGACCCTTATCCATCGACATTATCGAAAGACGGCAAAGAGTTTATCTTTCGAGGAAAGGTTGAGGGTTTAGATTATCCAAGGGGTGCCTTAATACCCCCTTATGAACGAGAGATAATATTTGAACCTAATGCTCAAGAGGTCATGCTTTATGGTTTGTTTGATAGAGCGAACTTCTTAGATATCCTTCAAAACTTCACTGTATTCGAACCAGTTGACGGTCGCATCATCAAAAAGATACCAAGATATCAACAGTTCCGTGCAGTACATAAGACTATTGAGCGACTTAAAGAGGGTGAGACCCCTAAAGAGAAGTCAGGTGTTATATGGCATACCCAAGGGTCAGGTAAATCCCTTACCATGGTGTTCCTTACCGTTAAGATGCGCAGAGACCCAGACCTGCGTGACTATAAACTGGTCTTTTTAACAGATAGAACTCAACTTGATAATCAGTTAACCAGTACATTTAGCAAAGCACAGGGTGAGACAGTGCGTCATGCCGATTCTGTTAAGTCTTTGAAGGAACTGTTGGCATCAGATGCATCTGACATCATTACAGCAATGGTTCAGAAGTTTCAGGAGAGTGCGGACGAGTTTGAGTTCCCAGTCCTAAACGAGTCTGAGAAGATTATTGTTCTCGCAGATGAAGCACACCGAACTCAATACGGTGCTTTGGGTGCGGCAATTAATACCGCATTACCCAATGCTCCTCGCATTGCCTTTACAGGTACGCCACTGATTAAGAGTCAGAAAACTACCAGCACCTTTGGGTCATATATTGATACCTATACTATTGAGGAAGCAGTCAAAGACGGAGCAACTGTTCAAATCCTTTATGAAGGTCGAGAGGCAATGCTTCGTGTAACAGGCGATTCATTAGATGATTTGTTTGATGAGTATTTTGCAGATCGTACTGATGATGAGAAAGCGGCAATAAAGAAGAAGTTTGGTACTAACCGAGCAGTCCTTGAAGCACCGCAACGCATACGCAGAGTGTCGATGGATATACTTAAGCACTATAGAGAGCATATTCAACCTAACGGTTTCAAAGCGATGATTGTCACCTCATCTCGCAATGCGGCAGTCCTCTACAAAGAAGCACTCGACAATTTACAGGGACCTCAGTCAGCAGTCATTATCTCGGGTGATCACAATGATGAAAAGAGATTCTGGGAATACACTGATGGTACAAAGCAGAAGAAACAAATCGAAGACTTTAAAAAACCATTGGGTGTAGGAGAAGGTCAGTCTGATCTGTCTATTTTAATTGTTAAGGACATGCTGTTAACGGGTTTTGATGCACCTATTGCGCAGGTGATGTATTTAGATAGAAAACTCACTGATCATACTTTGTTGCAGGCAATTGCCAGGGTTAATCGTACTAACAGGAATAAGTTTAAGGGGTACATAGTCGACTATTATGGGTTGTCTGACTATCTAGCAGAAGCCCTTGAGATGTTCTCAAATACCGATGTAAAGGGAGCTCTTACTGATCTTAAAGAAGAGATACCAATGCTTAAAAATGCCCACACAAGGGTCATAGAGCACTTCAGTGGAATGGATATGAGTGATTACGATACTTGTATTGATTCACTGGCTGATGAGCTTAGAAGGCAAAACTTTCAGACTGATTTCCAGATTTTCTCTCGACAGCTCGACATTGTCTTGCCAGACCCTGCTGCTTTACCTTTCATCAAGGATCTAAGGCTACTTGGAAAGATTGCAGTAGGTGCAAGAAATCGCTATCGAGACGAGCAGCTTAATATTGCGGGTGTGGGGGAGAAGGTTAAGGCCCTTATAGAAGAGCATGTTTACTCAACTGGTGTAGACCCCAAGATACCTCCGGTAGATCTTTTAGCAGGTGAGTTCGAAGATGTTCTTAACCAGCACAAGTCACCACGATCAAAGGCATCTGAGATTGAGCATGCGATCAAGCATCATATAAAGATTAACTTTGAGGATGACCCCGAGTACTACAAGAAGCTCTCTGAGCGTCTAGAGGACATTATTCAAAGGCACGAAGAAAAGTGGGAAGAGCTTGTTCAGCTATTGATGGATTTTAGAGGGACAATGGAAAGTGACCATGAAAAGATAGCTGTGGAGACTGGCTTGTCTCAGACGGAGTTGGCTTTTTACAATATCCTGATGGCAGAACTGGGTGGAGCTAAAGATATTAATCAGGACCAGGCAGAGAAGGTTATGGCCGTTACTCAAAGCTTGGTAAATATGCTTGATGAGTCGTCCCAGATTGTCGACTTCTTCAATAAGTGGGACGAGCAAAAAAGAGTACGCAGAGATATTAAGCGAAAAGTGATAGAGAGCTTTGGTGAGGAACCTGTCAAAGAGATTACAGAGCGATTTATGCAGCTCGCAGAGCGGAAGTTTCAATAATGGATGGCTTTAGCTTTCCAGTCGAGGTAATCAAAACTCAGCGAAAACGCTCAGCTTCTATCGAGATTGATCATGGTACCGTGAAGGTACTTGTTCCATCTTCCCTAAGTGACGCACGTATCCAAAGTTTAATCAGCGATAGACGTGGATTAATCGAGAAAAAGCTTCATCATCAACAGCAAATAACCAAGCCCAAACTAAAGGAATATGTTAACGGAGAATCTTTTGCTTACCTTGGCAAAAACTACCGCCTTAAGCGGCTTTTAGGGCAGTCAGGAGATGCAAAGCTTAAGCATGGATACATCCAGATACCCATCCCAGAAAATGCCTTAGATGGCGATATAGAGGCTTCTGTGAGGTCATCCTTGGAGGCCTGGTATAGGGCCCATGCTACTTCAAAACTAAAAGAAAAGACGCTTCGTTATGCCAGTATTTTGGGAGTAAAACCTAACAGTGTAAGCATCAAAGATTACAAAGCTCGATGGGGCTCCTGTTCACTATCTGGCGACATAAGTTATAACTGGCGCATCATTATGGCACCACACCATATAGTGGACTATGTGGTCGTTCATGAGCTTTGTCACTTATTGGAGCATAACCATTCTGCACGATACTGGCGGCTTGTAGGTAATGTGATAAGGGATTACAAGGAGTGCCGTGAGTGGTTAAAGGTAAATGGCTTTAAGTTGTCCATTTAGTTTATAGTTTATTTAAAAATGAATAGAGGTGAGAGATGAGTAATAGCGGTTCTTTTTACAGAGTTATGCCTGGTCGCCAAAGTATACATATTGATGAGTGTGTCAGTGGTGGATTCATAGGCGGGGACTGGGGTTTTAGTGATGACCTTTCTTTTCATTTGCCAGATAACTGGCGTGATTTTAACAAAACATATATCCCCATTTTTCTTGAAATGAACCCAGATAAAACAAAAGTTGCTGCTGGTTTGGCCTGCAGCATGCTTCATTCTATCTGTAAGGGTATGCCTGTTGGTGCAAGTGTTTTATGTCCAGATGGAACTGGTGTTTATCGTGTTGGAAGAATTGAGTCGGAGTATGTCCATGTTCCGTCCTCGGTTCTCCCTCATCAGCGTAAGGTAAGTTGGTATACATCTATAAACCGTTCAGACATGAGTGAGGCACTCAAACGCTCTTCAGGATCTATTGGTACAGTTTCCAACCTTTCGAAACATCATGAGGAAATATCAAGATTGATCGATGGTAAAACCCCAGAAGTTTTGACACATACCGACGTATCTATTGAGGATCCATCCGTATTTGCTTTGGAAAAGCACCTGGAGGATTTCTTGGTTGCTAACTGGAGTCATACTGAACTTGCTAAGGATTATGATATCTATGAGGAGGAGGGTGAGTTGGTGGGTCAGCAGTATCCAAGTGACACTGGTCCTTTAGATATTCTGGCTGTTAGTAAAGATAATAGGACCTTACTAGTGATCGAGCTAAAAAAGGGTAGGGCAAGTGATTCGGTTGTTGGTCAGGTACAAAGATACATGGGATACGTCAAAGAGGAGCTAGCAGAGCCAGGCCAGGATGTTAAAGGCATAATAATAGCATTAGATGATGATGTTCGATTAAGAAGGGCTTTAAGCGTAACAACAAATATTGATTTCTATACTTACGAAGTGAGTTTTTCATTGAGTAAAAGGAAATGAGATTGAGCTAAACCAATCAACTTGGCAAAGGACCTACAAGATTATGACTTCATATGCGTCGGAAGAAGATTATCTTCTAGATCAGATAGAAAGCAACAAAGAAGCCATCGAGTTTATCGAAGAAGAGTTAGAAAAAGTTTCAGCTGAATTGTTAGAAGATCACGCGGGAACTGGAGAGAAAATAATCAGTGTCTATACTCGGGGAATCGATTACTTGAAAAGGGATAATCGACAAAAGGAAGATAAAGTAAAAGCCCTTAAATATGGTGAGCCCGGGGGCCGTTCCCGGTATGAAATGTTGGAAGGGCTTCCGGTGATAGAGAAAAGCGAGGAAAAGAAATAGACTCTTGTATAACGACTATAACCTATTGGTTAAGACTTAAAAATAATACTGCATTAAAAAATATCCTGCATATTCGAGGCATCTACTTCTTCAGGAGCTACAACTGCATCACTAAGATCAACCTTATTGGCTAGCAGCTTATTAAGGTGAAGATCGAAAGATGCTAGCTCTGGATGAAGGGCCATAGGCAGATAAACATTAACTGGTTTTTCTTGACCGATTCGGTAGACCCTATCTGTGGCTTGTGCTTCCTTTGCAGGGTTCCAGTGCCTTTCTAAATGAATAACATTGTTTGCGCCAACCACTGTTAGGCCAACACCTGCTGCAACGGGTGACATGATAATAGCGCCAAAGCCTTTTGTATTTTGAAATTCGTCAATTATACTTTTTCGCGTGTGCTGATTTGATTTGGTCGCCATTGCGTTGGTTTCACCATTAATAATTTGAACCTGTGTTTTAAGCAGGGTTCCAACCAGTGCGCTTATATAAGCTTGAACTGATTTAGTTGTAGCAAATATTAAGACCTTCTCTTTTCTTCGTTTAATCTCTTGCAGAATTCCAAGCATTGATTTTATTTTGCTTGAAGCCTCGGCTTGTTTGAGAAGATCCTTGGCGCTTGAGGGTGCAGAAAAGGTATCACATAAATCTTGATGAATACTGGCAATTTTAAGTTTGTGTAAACTAGGCAATATAATAGAGCGTTTGTCGATATCACTTTGATTTACATCAGATACAATTTGATTGTATTTAGAGAGTTGTTCTCCACTAATAGTTGCAGCCAATGCAGGCAAGAAGATATCGCTAGCATGGTTTTGGTCGCCACTATAAATATATTTTTCAGGAAGCCCCTTTAGTTTTTCTGCTTTGGTTCGGCGCAACATAAAGTCACCAACTCTATTTCGTAAAGACCGTCCCATTTCTATTTTTGTGGCCAGAGTGTCTTCATTGGAGGCTGCTAAAATAGGTACAATAAATTCTTGCCTAAATGTTTTCCAAGCCCCCAAGAGTCCAGGTTTTGCGGTATCCATTAGGCACCAAAAATCTTTCAGTGTATTTTCAACGGGGGTGCCAGTGGCAAGCAATTTCATATCCGTTTTAAGTGCTTTGGCGGCAATAGTTGACAACGTGTTTGGGTTTTTTAAATTTTGCGCCTCATCAAAAGCGGCAATACTCCAATCAACTCGGCTAAGTGAAAACTGATAATCGCGCAATGTTTGATATGTTGTAAGGACAAGTCTCCCCGGCATATCAAGACGATCTGAGCCAAACCCTTTACCAATTTTTAATGAGTAACGAATTTGATCTACTTCAGAAATGACATCTTGACCAGCAAAGTTTTGTTCGGTCTCTCTTTGACTTCCTTTGATTTTATATTTATTTAGATCTGCGCCAGCCTGAAGGGAAATAATGTCGGTGAATGGATTTTTCTCAAAGGTATCGTCTATTTCAGAAAGCCAGTTTTCTAAGAGGCCAAGTGGTGCCACTATAAGGCAAGGTTTTTGTGTATTACCTTGATATTTTATTCTTTCGAACCACTCGGCTATTGCAACCAAAACCATGTAGGTTTTGCCAAGACCCATATCGTCTGCCAGAAGGGCACCAGAACCTTTTTTATTTTTTGTTGATAATTCGAAATGTGATAACAACCATCTTATGCCTTCATCCTGATGAGAAAACGGTGAGCGTTTTAAGTTTTTTTGATTGAAGTTTTGTGATTCGAGTTCTACATCATCTATCTTTAAATCATTGATAAAGTCTATATTTTCATCATTTGTATCGATAGCTAAAACAGCTTTTTCGCCCTTATGAACATCATCATCTTTATCCTCATCTGTGGTGAAGGTGGTTTCTCTGTTGCCGGATACAAGGTGTTGCTCTATTTTTTGTAGAATATTATCGACTTTGCCAAGATCAGAAAGATCAAAACTTCGACCTTCGTATTCTAATGCATCTGAATTATTCTTTTGGGCATCGGTTATGGCCTGCTTAACTTCATCTAAAGCCTCTTTTGAGTCGACAATTTGACTAAGTGCGGCGACCGATTCAACTTGAGATTCTGCTGCTGCAAACCATTTTACATTTGATTTTTCTATATCCCCAAAGTATCGATGGGTAAAGCGTTCAGCACCATGGGCGCGGAGTGAAAATCCAGTATCAAGATCAATTAGACTGGCACTAAGATATGCTGATGGTGAGCTTAGAAAGTTTTTTACCTGATCTTTTGGTATTTTTTGATTGGTTAATATTTCATGAGTTGCCTTAACTCGTTCGTTATCCAGCAGTATTAAACGATTATTAACCCTTAGGATACAATTTTCATCATTATCCGAAACCTGTCCTAAACGTTTTTGAATGTCAGGTAATGGTATGCCTGAACCATAGGTTGGCGTTAAGGCAAGGTCGCCATTTTCTAATTGCTCAACCGCAACCCCTATATTCTCAGGGCGGCTTAGATCGAGGTTATTAAAGTGACCAAGATCAATACGCATGCCTGAGTTTTGCGCTAGATCAAGTTGGAACATCAGCCAGTTATTTTCATATTCAGTGCGATCACTTACCGCCAGGTTACTGTGTTGTTTGAGTGTATTGAATGCCCGCCATTCAGAAGGGGTTAGTCGAAAAATTTCTTTTTCTGATACTTTTAAAAAAGGGCCAAATAGTTGATAGTGTGTAACGATTGCACCATCAGCCATCAATAAATCAATACTTACGTTGAAAGCCGTTTGTCCGGTGTTGCCTTCTATTCTAGCTTTGTAGGTTCCTGTAAAAGATGGAGGAAGTCCGAATAATTCAAAAAACTGATCCTCTAAGTCAGCTATATTTTCACTTTTTATTGTGAAGCCATTATTGTTATTTTCCGCCAACCCTTGTTCATCAAGACTATTCAAATAAGCTAATTGCATTCCGAATAAAGGATTTTTAATCGCAAGTTCTGCTGGATTGTTAATCGCTTTCTGACTATATACAAAATCAACTCCCTCAGCAGGGTCAATTTCCCAACGAATCTCCTGCTGCCTATCTTTAAGGCCAAAAGAGTTAATAAAATCTTGTATATTCACTATTAGTAAACCCCAAATTTCTGTTTATATTCTCGGTAATTTTCTTGTGGTATTACTTCACTAATCGTAACTTTTACATTATGTTTTTTAAGAAAATTAATTGCTTTATTTTGCCAATTAAGAGGGGGATGATGGGTAATGGCAGTTATTCCATAGCGCCCCGAAAATTCTTCTTGGTACTGCATTTCGATTGTAGTTCTGAGGGAATGGTCACGAATATAATTAACAGAATAATCATTGACTCTGCTGTTGGATGGCAATTTATCCATAAGCTTTAATTTAAAACTGTGACTGCCCTCAATCATATGTATAGACCCTGCTATGTTCAGATAAATCATAGATGTTTCTGAAGATTCTACTCTGGCAAAATTTGGCAATTCCTCTTTTTTGTAATGCCTGCGCAAATATTGCTCGGCATAGCGGCTTAGAAACAAGCGTGATTCTGCAACTAGACCCTGGGACTCAAGGCCTTCCATAAATATTTTTCTATCTTTAAACATCCTCCTCATGTCAGAGTTGTATCCATCTTCTGCACTTTGCTCAAGTATTTTCAGGAACAGTTTCAGATCAAAGCGGCTCAGCCACCCTCTCATTAAGGCGATTCTTTTTTCGCCCAGTAGGGCCCACCATTGCTGAAAGTTAGAGTGTGATTTTGGAACCCTTGGGTCACCCGCTATAGTCAAAATAGTATTTTGCCATGATTGACTAATTTGAGATCCCTGAGATCGATCTATTAGGATTTCCAAAATAGCATGCCCCAGAAGACGGTTTTCTTTATAGGGAGAGTTTATTACATCTTTCTTACAAACTTCTTGAAGTATAGGGTGGTCTTCGCCAATGTTTATAGCTTCTAGAGTTTCTAGGTAATAATAGTATCGACTAAGGGTCAAATATCTGCCATCGGTATACCCATTGAGGGCTAATTTTTTAACAATAGTTTCAAAGTCTACTTTTTCATCTGACGCGCGTTCTACAATTTTCTCGGGGCCATCAATTGAAAATATTTCATTGGCATACTTAGCATGAATTTTTAAATCACTGGAGCCTTTTGATGTATCAAGCTGTGATAGCTGGTATTTGATAAATTTACACCAGTTTTCAAGTTGTTCCGCATTTGTTACCTTATCAAATTGTGTAAGAAAGGCTCTTATAAGTTGGGTAAGGGTTAGTCGACTTAATGGCGATCTAATCGAGGTAAGATGGATAAGTAACGCGTAATTAATTCTAACTTTTGATATAAATTCGGCAGAGTTAACTAGTAAGTACGCAAATGCTCTTACGTGAGTTATTGTTGTAATTACTTGCTCAATGTTAGCGGGTGAGCCTGTTATAACGCATGTTAGTAGATCCCGGCACGCAGTAATAAATTTGTCAGATCCAGCTCCAGCACTTTGTCCAACTTTTTTTATTTTTTTCTCAGAAGCGGATATTTGCCGAAAATCGTCATCAGTCCAGTCTCGTAAATTAAAATCCATCTGCCTTACGGAAAGCACTACTTTAGCTCCTTGTCTTTGGCGATATAATTTTCAAGCTTGGGTCTTTTTACAGTGAATCTTATGTCAATACGCCGATTTTTTGCCAAGGACTGCGCTTCAGCGATGGGGCCATTAGGGCATAAAGTAACATTTAATACATCTGGATCAGAATTTGAACAGGGTATGGGCCTTGTAGCTGCGTAGCCACTCACGGAAAACAGTTTTTTACCTGAGTGATTTTTTAAATCTTTCAAAAGGGCCTCTTTTGGCATTCGATAACGCCAAAAGTCCCAAAGAGAAATTGCTCTAAAGGCCGATAAACCCCAGTTGCCTTTAATTTCATCATTTCTATAAGGAATTCTGTCAGTGTGACCCTCAACAAATATGGTATCAAGTTTTTCCCATCGATTGTCTTTGGTAATCTTTTGGTAAAGAACATTGCCAATTTCTAGAACATTCTTGCGGTATTCATTTTCGCTGGGAATAGTAAAGCTGCCCTGCTTAAATGTGAGTACTTTTTCGGGAATTCTTAAAACAGTGTCATTATCACTAATGTATACAGGTATATTTTTTTCGTTTAGCTCTTCAGCAACTTCACGAAGAATATCTTTTCTAACTTGCTCTGCTTCTGCAAGTTCGGCTATGGTTTCATCCCACTGTAAGCGTTTTTGCGTTAGCTCTAAAATTAAGGCTACGGCAGCAAGAATAAAAATTACTAAGAGGCCAGCCATAATGTCTGAGAAGGAAATCCAATAGGGGTTTTCTTCATCAACTTGATGGTTGTTGTTATGTGTCCCAAACCGGCGCATTTTTATCTTCTACCTACTTTGCTGTCTATTTCGTCTACAACGTCGTTGATAACTCTAACCGCATCTGTCATCGCGCCAATATAGCTATTGGTTTGTTCATTCCAAACATTCATTCGATCACTGGTTTGTGATTGTACCCGCTCTGAGTAATCGCTCAGCAAATCTGAAATTTGTTCTTCTAGTTCATTAACGTGTTTTGATAATGATTTGGTAAGGTTGTCAAAATGAGAGTTAACTGAACTAAGTCCATCGCCCGCTTTTTCTGCCGCATCCTCCAGGGTAGTTGCTGTGCTATTGAGTAGCTGATTAATATCATTTATTTTATCAACCATACCTTGAACTATTTCTGATGACTCTCTGTTCTGTGCGGCAACTGAAACATTATTTTCTGCTGCCTCGGCAAGTGTTTCTGATAGTGCCTCTGCTGCGCTTTGGACATTTGCAGACAAAAGCCCAAGTTGATTGGATGACGACTTCATCTCAGTTGAGGCATTTTCCATGCCTTCGGTCACTTCTTTTTGCCCCTCAGTTAAAGCAGACATTTTGGTTAAAAGATTATTTAATCCTTCAAAAAGAGAATCGTTTTGTTGTTTCTGTGCATTGAGAACAGCATCTATGCTTTCAGCAATACCCGATTGGGAATCTTGGAATCTAGTAAGTTGACCATCAAGAGTCTTTTGTCGAGCTAAATCTTGATCACGCTGCCCTTCGATTTGATGTGTTAATGACTCACTAACTTCCTGCATTATGGTTTTATTTTGATCAGATATTTCTTTGGTCTGTGAGCGTATTTCATCAATAAATCCTTCCATGCCAGCAGTTAACGACTTTTGACGCTGTTCATCTTCTGAATTGTGTTGATCCATTTGTTTCTTTATAGATGACTCTAAGCTGTTGAATATTACTGTGTTTCTCTGCGCCATTTGAGTGATTTGCTTGTCCATATTAGAAGCAAAATCATTGAGTCCAGATGACATTCCCCCAGAGGCTTCTGTCATTTTATTGGCTGCATTTTCAAGAGCGACTCTTTGGTTGTCCCCTGCAGATCCAATACCTTCTAGGAATCTTTCCATCATTGACTCCAGGGCTTTTTCTGAGCCGGAATGCGCATTATCCACGAGGCGTTCAATAGCCGGCCCGAGAATAGTATTAAGGCTTTGCTCCATACCATCCCTAATGACGACTGATGCTTGCTGCATCGCCTCTTGCATTTTATGTCCAATTTTTTCGTCAAGCTCAGCTAGCTTTTCCATGCTTTGACGAGAAAAATCTTCAATATGAGTAAGACTTTGTTCAGCTGTAATTCGAGGGTATAAATAATCGACTTCTTTTTGGAAATCACTGATTGATGAACGAACGCTGCGCTCTAGAATTTTTTCAAAAAAGTTAAAGGTAACACTTGTAAAAACACCCCAAACAGAGGTCATAAAGGCGATTGAGGCGCCGCCAATCAGTACTTCAATACCTGATTTTAGTTCTGCAAAGTCATCAGAGGTGACATTTAATTCAGATAGACCCATCTGAAGTCCGGCAAAAGTTCCAATAACACCAATTGCTGTTAAAAACCCCGGTACAGCAGATAGTAGTCTGTTTTCTGTTAATCCACGAGAAATCGACTGCGTATTAAAAAAATGTGCAGCATCTAACGTATTACATAACCTGTCTTTTTGTGGAACATGAACTAGTGATTCGTCAAATTCTCGCCAGAGTCGGCCATAGCGCTTGTTCTCCAAGGCGCTGTTGAATATATCTCTTCTTTTTTCAAGAAGTTTTTCTACTGTTAGCCCGCTGATCAAGCTTCGATAAAACTTAATTTGGTTTTTTGCTTGCCAGTAATTAATTAAAGACCAGCAAGAAAAAATAAATAGAATAGCCAGTAACACGGAAACAAATAGTGCGCTTAAACCCTCTGGGGAAGTAAAGTCGCCGCTGAGTAGTAAGTCAAATTGCGGCCAAAGTTTGGTCAAATTATATTGTGCACTGTCCAACTTTTATTCTCCCTTGTGAGTATTTTATCTTTTATTATCGGCTCATGTTACGATAATAATTTGCTATTGCATAGGATAGACGTGGGATCAACTTACTTTTTAGTTTAGTTGCAACGCGCGAATTATTATTTAATTTTTTCGTGTTATCTTGTAACTCTTTAAATGTTATATTCTGGGCTTATTATGCTAAATTTCCTTGCGTTAAAAACCCGCCAACGCCAAGAGCGTGATTCACACTCTGAAGGTCTTGCTCTTCGAGTGCACCGCTCTCTTAGTTGGCTTCAGCGCTCCGAAAAATGTGATGATGAAGACGGCAGATTTATCTTTTTATGGATCGCTTTTAATGCGGCCTATGCCCAAAGCATTGATGCTGATGAGCATACCAAGGCGCAGGTTGCTTTTGGTAAATTTCTAGATAAGTTGGTGAGTTTAGATAAGGATGATGCTCTGTATAAGCTAATTTGGAGTGAATACTCCAGCTCGGTACGAATGTTGTTGGATAACGAATTTGTTTTTAAACCCTTTTGGGACTTTCAAAACGGACACTTAACCGAGGAAGAATGGAAAGCAAAATTTGCATCATCATCATTTTAAATGCAACAAATGCGAAGTGGTTTTTTGTATTGAGGGATGCCCAGGTAATCTAGAAACCAT
>Ga0209533_1003159_pt1 | contig 14712 bp, 8 predicted proteins | sample COG_04_FD_184748 | JGI IMG/M metagenome (GOLD analysis project Ga0209533, IMG submission 184748) | Pelagic Microbial community sample from North Sea - COGITO 998_met_04 (SPAdes) (version 2) | ecosystem: Environmental > Aquatic > Marine > Neritic zone/Coastal water | place: Helgoland, sampling...
AACGAAAAATGACAAAAAATAGCACTTTGAAAGCTAGAAAAAAACAGTATCAAAATTTTTAACTAAATTAGCAGAAACCTCTCTTAAATTTTGAGCGAAAAAGTTCATTTTTATTTGACTACATACACAAAAATAATTCTCTTTTTTAGTGTTGTAACATCTTTCTTGTTATAAGGTATATAAAAAGATGTCATAATCTGTTAAGTCCTTTGAATAAAGATATACAAAGAAATTCACTACAAGGTTTAAAAGGTTGTGAATCTTGTATTTTTAATAAAAAAAGGTGTCAAATTAATGGTAATCTTACCTACAATAAAAAGCGTATTAATAAGTTCTTATTATCTTCATAAGATAACCATTCAGTAACATCGTGTAATTCTATATTAATAAAATTACTTTCTTTTACGGGTTTTAGACTCCCTTGCCAAGCTTCAGAACCCTTATAACTTTCAATTAAAAAAGCATTAGACTACCACCAAGCCTGATTGTTTAGGATTGCATTAACGCAATCATTAGCTTCGTAAATCAAGATTCAGATCAAACTTTTATAATTATATTTGGTAGATGCGACAGAACCACTGTTTGCGCTAAGCAGATAAAAGGTAGAAAAAAAAGTAGAAAGTGAAATTTTTTCATAAAAAAGTGAATGTAAGTCAATAAAAAAGGCGTTTTAGTCTCCTAAAACGCCTTTTTAAAAATTAGTTTTATTAGTTGATAATTAATTTATGAGTAGCAGAACGGTCTCCTATTGTTACTTTTAACAAGTACAAACCGGCACCTAATTCACTTACATCTAATGCCTCTGAAGTTAATTCAGTTTTCAAAACATTTCTACCGATTGCATCAAACAACGCTATATTTTTAACATCCGCCAAAGGAGACTTAATTGTTACCAAACCATTGTTTACAGGGTTGGGATAAATAGATAGTTCTGCTTTTGAAAAAACCTTGGTAGAAAGTACGGCCGACCAATTACCTAAAGTAATTACTGTTTCCAGCAACGCCCCATTAGTACCGGAGGTAGATTTAGTACAAGTCCCATAATCATCAAGAAAGTCCTTGGCACTAATTGTCCAATCATCTATAATAAAAGAACCCGTTTCTGTGGTTCCAGTTTTTCGCTCAGCAAAAGCATCAACGTGTTCCCAAGCTTTACCTGTACCATCCTCTGAATCAATACCAAATTGATCTACAACAACATTATTTAATAACACTTGATAGCGATCGTCGCCATTAGTTGAAGCGGTAACAACTACAGAGTTGGTATTATCAAAAGTTGAAGAAGGGAATTCTGCTTGCATTAAAGAAATATCTCTCACTAAATAAACAAAAGAATCTGTGACAGTACCTAAACCACTTAAGCCAGCCCCACCTGAAGCAGACAAAGGATTCCAAGCTGTATTGCTGTTTGTTTGAATGTTGACAATTACATCACTAGCAAAATCCACAGTGCCAGTAACGTATAATTCTACCGTTTTAATAAATGGAGTTGAACAATCTGTTTCAATAATTTTAGTAATCGTTACATTTTGAGCAAAGCTCACAAAAGATAGTACTAAAAAAGTAAATAAAAAGTAATTTTTTTTCATATTGGTTATATTTAATATTAATTAATTGGTTAAAAATTTATATTTGGAGAGATTATTGTACTCCGGTATTATTAGTCTTATCTCCAAAAAAAGGAAATTATTAGTAGTTAAAAAAATATTTTAATTAGCTTGTAAACTTGCCTCCAGAAACTGGAAAGCATCACTTGCCATCAATGCTTCGTCATGGCCAATATTAGAAACTTCTTTTAGCTCCCAATTAAAGGAATTCCCCCTATTTTGAGCCTGTGTTCTGCTTGTGTTAAAATAATAGCGTCCGCGTTCTAAGCGCTGTATTCCTTGCTGTGCATCTACCACTGAGTTTCTTCGCACCCCTCCGTCTGGATTGGTATCATTCTGTCCTAAATGTACGATTAATTTTTTAGAAAATGCTGCAGTTAAGTCTTCCTCTGGAAGTTGACCGTTTAGAATTCCGTATGGAAAGCTTACAGTGCTTTCTGGCACCGTGTACCAACCTGCGTTAGAACACACAGCAACGTCTAATTTACTGTTTGGCAGGTACGTAACAAAACGGTGTAAAAACTGTGCACCAGCAGAATGCCCCCAAGCACTGTATTTTTCTTGACTCCCTGAAACAGCTGTTTTTATGGCTTCGAAGATTGGATCTAAACTAGAGAACGTCCATTCATCTGAGCTATTAAAAGATGCAATACTTGGATTGTCGCCGTCATCAAAAATATTAGCCATTAAATAGTCATCACCCAAACCTGGGTAGTTTGCATCTGAAAACTCTGGTGCAATGACCATAAATCCATTTGCATTGGCCAACTGTATCCAATAATTCCTTTGTGCACTTGCATTTCTACCTGCCCCGTGAAACGCCATCAATATTGGCATCTTTTTAAGGTCTCCTGTAGGAATGTGATAAAACACCTTTATAGGCGCCAAATTTAGCGGTGGTTCTGGAGAAAAATCAAATGAACCCGTTGTGTTTTCATTTATAACGAGTCCGTTACCCGAATTGTTTTCAATATTTGTTGTAAAAGACACGGCCAACTCTTGGTTAAAAGAACTCCCATTTGCACCTAAATTACCTGCTAATATTTCCAAACTGTAGGTTGTATTAGCATCCATTTGCTCCAGTGTTATGGCAGCTAGTGAGGAAAAATTTCTATATGAAATAGTGTAACCTAACACTTCAGATTCTTTTGTTATCGAAAATAATGCTTCAAATTTAGCTGGAATAATTTCTGAGGAAAAAGCAATCTCTAGTACCGAATTTACAGGAATGTTTACAGCACCATCTTCCAAAGGAGTTCCGTTTGCCGTTATGGATAAAATTGTTAATGCTATTGGATCATTATCAGCATCATTGCAACTAACCATAAAGGAGAGGCATAACACCATTGTAAATATGGTGCTTTTTTTAAAAAAATTTCTAATTGTATTCATATGTTATTTTATTATAATATAACTCCTCTATTTTGATCATACTCCCTAAAAGTCACTATCTATTTTAATCACAAGCTGGATAAACGCAAGCAGAGCTTTGAGTACTGGTTGAACCAGCAGCACAATCTAACGCGCCATTTACCCAGTTCCCACTCACCTTATATGCCCACGAACCCGTATATTCCCATGGTTCACCTGTTCCGTCTGGAATTACATCTCCGTACGTTTCAATAACATCCATTCCTTGATACAGTTCTATGGCGTCATCTCCATTTTGATTCAACGAACTTGTTTCTATAACGTGTTCAAAACTATTAATACAAGTCCCAAAATAGCCTGTAATTGTGGCTACTTCTCTTGCTAAAAGGATATCATCTCCTTCTGAAACTGAAATTTTAGGTAGGGTAAATTCAATACCATCACTTCCTCCACCGTTGTTCGCAACACTAGTGCTATAGATGCTTAAATCTGCAATATCTCTTTGTGCTTTTAAGTGCAGTGCTTTCCCACCATTTGTTCCACTGCCTTCCCAAAGCAATGCCATTACTCCTTGAATAGATAAAGCTGGCGTACAAATTGGATATACACAACTAGACGTTTGCATCGTGGATGCCCCAATAGAACATTCGACACCTCCATAAGTCCAAACATCATCAAACTTATATGCCCAAGAACCCGTATATTCCCATGCTTCTCCAGTTCCATCAAGGTCTGCATCTCCATACGTTTCAATTACTGTGGTTCCGCTAAATAATTCGATGGCATCGTCTCCATTCTGACTAATCGACGAGTTTGCCAATAATACGTGTTCAAACTCACTTGCACATGCTCCAAAATAAGCGGCAATTAAATCTGGAGCTCTCGCTACTAAAATATCATCTCCAGCAGCCACTGATTGTGCAGGAAAAGTATATTCTAAACCGTCGGTTCCTCCACCATTATTGGCAACCCCAAGACCATACATGCTTAAATCTGCAATGTCTTGATTTACTACTAAATGAATTGCTTTTCCATCGTTACTGCTAACTTGTCCATCCCATGTCAAAGCAAAAACTCCTTTAAGAGAGATTGGAAATAATGCCTCCTTTATTAAAATTGTAAGCTCTTTAGGATCTGCATCTGCATTTATTGCATCTCCTAGAGATAAAATAATGCTTTCATTTCCTTCATTTTCACCGTCCAATATCGTAGTTATTGAAAGAGCAGCCGAAATACTTCCAGCAGGAATAATTATGTTTAAATCTCCAGAAATATTAAAATCTACGGCTGGTGTTGCTGTTCCAGCAAGATTTATGACTGCTGAAACATCTTCTTGAGAAACTCTGTTAAGACTCGCAGTTATAGTTGCCGTAGCATTATTTTCTTCTAACTCGCTCACATCACTCGATAGACTTACTACGGGTGGAATAAAAGCAGCAGTTGTAAAACTCAATGACAAGGGCGTTTCAAAAGTTTTACCCGCTATTGTATAGTTCCCTGCAGGTAATAGCAAGGTATACTCAGTTTCATATTTTAGTTTGCTCTCCGGAGTTAAAGTAACTGTAGAGTTTGTATTTGAAAACACCAAAGAATACGCCACTGCTTCTTCACCTGAGCTTAATGTCAAAGCTGCTGAAAACAATTCAGTATTTAGCGTATGTGAAAAAACGATTTCAATGGTAGCATTTGTATTCACATTTTCGATACCATTATTAAAATCGACTTCGTTAATCGTTTTTACCATGGCAATTAATTCAGTATCCACAACAATTATGGCATCTTCTTGTTGACAACCCACTAAAACCGTAGAAAAAAATGCTAGAGGAATCCCTATGTACATTATAATTTTTTTAATATTTCTCATGATATGGATAATTTAAACGTTTATTAAAATTTATTTTTTAATTGGTTAAGTACTTATTTTAACTTACTAGGGTGTTTTTATAGTTGTGAATTGTGAAAAATCCGTGAGGTTAAAGTCCCAAATAATGGGTAAAAAATAATAGACCATCAAGGTTAAAAATAGAATAGAGATGATATTCATCCAAATACCACTTTTAATCATGTCTGGTATTCTTAGATATCCAGAGCCAAAAACCACTGCATTTGGAGGGGTTGCCACCGGCATCATAAATGCGCAAGACGCTGCAATTGTGCACGCAACCATGAGCATGTAAGGGTTAATATTTAATGAAATGGCAATGGGTGCTAAAATTGGCAACAACATAGCGGTTGTAGCTAAGTTAGAAGTAAATTCTGTAAAAAAGTTCACCAAGGTAATTATTACGAACACCAGTATAAGCAGAGATAATCCTTGAAAAACGGACATTTGAGCTCCTAGCCAGGATGCCAATCCTGTAATTTGAAAACCTGCAGCCAATGCCATACCTCCTCCAAAAAGTAGGATAATACCCCATGGTAACTTCACGGCATCTTCCCAAGTAATAAGACGCTTTTTAAAATCACTCGCAGGTACTACAAATAGCAATATTCCTGCAGTCATAGCTATAATGGTATCGTCTATAAAAGGGAAAAACTCTTGTAAAATAAAAGACCTGGTAATCCAACAAAAAGCGGTTAAAACAAAAATTGAAGACACCAACTTTTCCTCTCGTTTCATTGGACCAATTAATACTAATAAGCGATTTATTTCTTCTTTTCCTCCTGGAAATTCTTTTTGCTTGAACTTAAATGCAAATTTCGTTAGATATAACCATGCAATCACTAATAAAGGTATTGCAATGGGTACTCCAAATTTGAACCATTGTAAGAAAGTAATTTCAATGCCGTAGGTTTCTTCCACGTACCCAGCAAATACTAAATTTGGTGGTGTGCCTATTAAAGTTGCCATTCCTCCAATAGATGCACTGTAAGCAATACTTAGCATAAGTGCTTTACCAAAAATTAAATTTTCATTTTTTTCTGTATTTGGGTTGTCCTGCAATTGCGCAACAATAGACATTGCTATCGGAAGCATCATTACGGCGGTTGCCGTATTGGATATCCACATGGATAAAAATGCGGTAGCTACCATAAATCCTAAAATAATTTTAGAGATATTAGTTCCAATTATTTTGATAATATTCAATGCAATTCGCTTGTGTAAATTCCATTTTTCAATAGCGATCGCTAGCATAAATCCACCCATATATAGAAAGATATATTTATGTCCGTAGGAAGCTGTTGTTGTTTGTAAATCGACAGCACCTGTCATTGGAAATAAAATAATAGGCAACAAAGCGGTTATTGCAATCGGCACCGATTCGGTAACCCACCACAATGCCATCCATAAGGTAATAGAAAGCAAACTGTAGGCACTTTCCGACATACCGGCGGGTGGACTAAAAAACTGCATTGCTAAAAATAACAATGGTCCAGAAATTAGAAATAAGCTTTTCTGTATCGACTTCATTCTTTTTCTAATTTTATTGGTTGAATCTCAGCTTCTGTAACTAATTGTTGAAAAAACACAGCATTCTCTTGCAAAACGAAAGAGAGATACAGCTTTTCACCATCGCTGTCTATAGTTGTTACCCGATTTGATATCTGATCAATTGAATTCCCGGTCAGCGTCTGATACACAATTAATGCAATTAAATAACTGCCATCTGGAGAGGGGTGTTTATTATCAAAATACAAATTCAAATCAGGTCTAAGTTCCTTAGCTCGCATCCAAATAGGACCTACAGGAATGACACTTGCGTCCAATTCAGTAGCAATATCCTGATAACCTTTGGTAATAAAAGGTTGCATTAAAGGATTTGATTTATACGCCCAAGTCATATAAAATAAGGGCTCTGCTCCAATAGAGCGTACTAATTCAGTAAATTTTTTCGCGTATAAGTCAAAACTTTCCGGCGTATTTATAGTACTTAAACTATGGTCTCCTAAAATTACATAATCCCAGCGCTCTTCCTTTAAAAACTTTCTAGTGAGCGTTCCTTTTTCTTCCAACCAATGTTGTTTTAGATTGCTTCCTCCAACGGTGGATTGGCGAATTTCTAAAGAAACTCCTTGCGATGCTCCCATTGCTTGCACCAATTGTGGCATGTTCCAAAAATAAGTAAAGCTATTTCCTATGAAGAGCACTCTTAGCGGCTTTTCTTCCTGTGCAGAGAGGTTTAGCGGTAATATTACTGCTATAACACTCATCAAAATTAAATGATATATACTGTTTTTAAATGCAATCATATGTTTAAAATAGGCTATTTATTTATTGGTGTTTTGTCAAAGAAATCTGGAATAGGATTGGGCGCATTGTTATTTCTATCAATCTCCGATTGGGGATAAATAAAACGCTGTGGTAATACAGCACCCACATTTGGAAGTACAGGAACCCTTACAATTGTTTCATTTTCAGTTCTTCGTGTATCATTAAAAACTTCTACCTGTCCAAAAAGTGTAATATAGCGTTCTTCTAAGATTTCTCTTAGTAAGGCATCTTCAGTATTAATACTGTCTATGTTTTCGATACCTCCAGCAACAAAATCTGCAGTGCTATATGTATCATATAAAATATTAGAAGCATTTGCATTTGTTAAATACCCACCAGCATTCATATACGCTCTAAAATTATTCAAATGTGTAAGACCCGTGTCAAATCCGTTTGCTCTATAGCCTGCCTCTGCCAAGATGAGTAAATTTTCTTGATAGGTAATCATCGCTGAGGGTGCAGATTGTGCTGCATAACCATTTGTTATATTTGGTTGTACACCTAGGGAATTTGTTGTAAAATAAAAATTATTTCTACCACTTTCATTTGTTTTACTGTTTCCTCGGTAGGTTAGGCTCCCAGGTTTCATTAAATCCGCCATGAAATTGGAAACAATAAGATCACTCTGACGCACCTCTACTGCAAAAAACTGATAGTTTAGATTTGCATCTTCTGCAGCAGAACCGTGTGGCCCTTGCATGCTGTTATTCGCTGTACTAATTCCTTTTTGAGCAGCCATATATGCTTTCTCATACTCCTTGGTATGCATATAAAAACGTGCTTTTAAAGTGTATGCGTTTTCAAACCAAGCCTGTGCATTTCCATCAAAATAAATATCTGATCCTGTTGCTGGTCTTCCTGTTCCTTCTTCTAGATTTAAAATAGCATTGTCTAATAAAATTTGTGTTTTTGAATATACTGCTGCTTGATCTTCAAACATCGGATTTTGAAATTCCTCATTCACCGCCTGGTCAAACGGAACATCTCCGTACAATGCTGCTAGTGTGCCAAAGGTTTGTGCTTGTAAAACCTGGGTAATCCCAACAGTTACGGCTCCAACAACTTCATTTACGGCGGTTTGTTCTGCAACCATTGCATTTCTCAAGGCATCATTAAACCCATCGTTCCACAAGGCATTAAAATCACTTGTAGTTACTGAATACTGATTAAAACCTAAATGTTGTCTGTCGACACCTGTATATTGTCCAGCAAAAATAGCAGCTCTTCTTGCATTTTCCCCTGTTTGAAATAGGATGTTACCCACCTCTGCTCCAGTTAAAATAGTTTGATATGCACTTGTTGTTTGATTGTTCGGATCGTTATTAAGATCCGCTACCAAATCGCTGCAAGACTGTGTTAAAAAAACAGTAATGCATACTAAAATAAATGGTCTCATAATAGAGTGTTTTTTAGGTGATTTTTTTAATAATGTTGCGGTTTCTTTCTTTTTATTAGCAACAAAAGTCTTTGATGAAAATTTCATAGTGTGATTTTTATTGATTATAAATTGAATGTTGCGCTAAACAAATAAGATTTTGTGCCTGGATTGTTAAAATAATCGATTCCTCTTGCAGCACTTACTCCTGATAAATTGGTATCTGGATCATTTCCTTCAAAATTAGTCCACAATACTAAATTTCTTCCCGTTGCAGAAAATTCAATAGATTTTAATTTTGTTGCATTTTTTAACCAATCAGATTTCCAAATATAGGACAAGGTAATTTCTCTTATACGTGTCCAAGAACCATCTTCTATATAAAGTTCATCGTTTCCTCCTCCGAAGAAGCCTCCTTCTCCATTATACCAAGACTCGGTTAATGCCACGGGTCCTGCTCCGAAGTCTGCAATATTCCCACGAAACGTTTCTCCTATATTTATAATATTTCCATTCGATTCAAAATAATTTCGGTCTGCGATTTCTTGATTACCAGTGTCATACCAAGTCCCTAAATCTCGCATTACAGATTTTGTTCCGGCATAAATATCAGCACCTTGATAGGTTTCCGCCAATATAGATAGCCTAAAGTTTTTATATTTTAGGGTATTGCTAAGACCTCCTTGCCAATCTGGATTGGGATCTCCAATAACGCCTTCTAATTGATCCTGTTCTGGGAAACCGTATGCGTCGTAGACAATGGATCCGTCATCATTTCGTAAGGTTCTAGAACCCCATAAAACGCCTAAAGCTTCTCCTTCTACTGCTCTTGAACTCACTGCAGACAAGCCTCCTAAATTTAAGGATTCTGCCCCAGCTAAATCCGTAACTTCATTTTTAACTGCAGTAAAGTTTGCATTTACAGACCAAGAAAACTCATTAGTCGTGAATATTTTATAGCCTAAATCAAGCTCTATTCCTTTATTTTCTATGGAAGCTCCATTGGTGTAAATTGATGAATATCCTGTTGAATTTGCTACTGGAAAATTTAAAAGAACATCTTCGGTAGTATTTCCAAAATAAGTAAAGCCAATGGTTAACTTATTCTTGAAAAACCTCAGATCTGTACCCAACTCAAATTCTTTTTTCCGTTCTGGTCTTAAAGCAACATTTCCTCGATTGGTGCTTGGAACAAAAGATCCATTACCAAACAAACCTGAATTTAGATCCCCCCCTAAGGAATCACTATAACTTGGTGAAACAAAAATATTAGAAGTATTGTAACGTGCGGGCTGCACTCCAACTTCTGCGTAAGAAGCTCTTAATTTTCCAAAGGATAAAATAGTACTTTCTTTAAAAACATCTAACTGTGAGAATTGCCATGCCAAAGAAGTCGATGGAAAGACAAATGGTTTGTCTGAGTTTTCTCCAAATGTTGACGCATTTTCAACTCTAATCGTGCTGTCTACATAAAACATATCGAAAACAGAAAAAGATAGGGAAGAATACAAACCTGCCGTTCGCTCTTGTCCAAATGAACTTCCAACTACCGTGTTTTCAATTAGTGTATTGTCGATATCTCGGATACCACTTGCAACATCTAAAAATTGTATGAAACCACTTCCTTCTACCCCATTTACATTTCTTGATTTACTGTTATAATTAAATCCCACTAAAAAACTACCATCTATAATCTCTTTATAATTAAAGGTAGTCTTTGCTATAAAGTCAGAATTAAACATGGTATTTGAAGCCGTTGATTGGTCTATGTACCCTGCTATAAAAGCTCCCGACGCAGATCCTGGCGTAATAAATTCTGATTTCGTTTCACTGTAATGATCTACTCCTGCTCTTGCGATGAAAGTTAACCAGCTTTTTGGCGCAGTCATAAATTCAAAATTGGTGATAAAACGATCTACCTTTGCTTTATTTTCTTGCTCATTGATGGTCCAAAGTGGATTGTTATATGTTGCGGTACCATCTGCTCCTATGGGCTCTCTGTAAGAACGATGTCTGTTTGGAATTGGAGCACTATCGCCAGAAGCATAGTAATCTCCGCGATATCCAGAAATATCAAAATCTACAGGGTTTCTCAATAACCCTAAATATAAACCTGATGAATTCGCTCCCAGTCGAATACGATTCGATGCTGTTCTTGTATAGGTAGCGCTTGTCTTTAAACTCGTTGCCTCCGTAAAATTTGTTTTTGCATTAAAACGCACTGTAGACCTCCTATAATCAGAATTGTTTTTCACAATTCCTTTTTGATCGAGGTCACTCAGACTAAAAAACATCGTACTTTTTGCCGTTCCCCCGCTTAAACTTAAATTGTTTTCTAAGAAATAACCATCCCCAAAAACTTGATCAAAATTAGAATCGTTGAATAGACTTTGTGAATTTTTATTTACAACCGGATAATACACACTTCCATTTTGTCCTACGTAAAAATCTCCTGCAGTATTAAAGTCGTCATTTCCTCCAGTCCTATCTGAAATTAAATCTCCCCAAGAATCTCTTGCTCTTTGATTGTATATTCCATTGTCTCCTTGCCCGAATTTTGTTTGCACCGGATATCTTACATTTATCTTATCTAAAGAATACGTAGTTTTTAAACTTACAGACAGTTTGCTATTGTATTTTCCTGTTTTTGTAGTAATATTAATAACACCCCCTAGCGCTTGCGTTCCCCAAAGTGCTGCTGCTGCTGCTCCTTTCAGTACCGTAAGCGTTTCGATATCATTTGGATTGATATCATTTAATCTCGATTGCTGACTTACGCCTCCGCGATCACTATTTCCTCGCACGTCGTTACTAATTGGAATTCCATCTAAAACAATTAGTGGTTGACTGTTTCTTGTAATGGAAGAGAGCCCTCTAATTTGAATAAAGGATCCTGCTCCAGGATCTCCTGAGCTTCTAGAAATTCTTACTCCAGAAGATTTCCCTGATAAAGCGTTTAATACATTTGCCTCTCCAGATTTAGCAACTGCACCACCTTTAACAGTAGAACTTGCATAGCCTAGATTATCTTTCTTCTTACTAAACCCTAATGCCGTAACAACAATCTCATCTAAGTTTACGCTATCTTCAATCATGGTAACATTGATTTCTTTTTTAGCATCTACGAGAATTGTAATGGCTTTGTATCCTAAATAACGAAACGATAAACTAGGAGTGGCTGTCTTTAATACAATCGTATAAAAACCATCAAAATCGGTTGTTGCACCATTTTCTACATTACTTTCTAAAATACTTACTCCAGGAATTGGTGTTCCTTGGCTATCCGTAACTTTTCCTGTTATAGTAACCTGTGCTTGTATCATTTGAAATGAAAACAAAAAGAAAAAGAATAATGTTTTAGTTATAAATTTCATATTAAATTGGATTTAAAAGTTTAGTTTTACTTTTTAATACATTAAATCTGTTATTTTCTAATTTAAGAAAAAACTAACTTTAAAAGTAAATATTTGATAATAATATAAAATAATCTTGGTTTTGTTGTTGTTTTAGCAAATTTTATCAAATTTTATCAAATTCTAGTATTTTTTACTTATTTTTAAAATCATTGAAAGCAATCATACATGGAAGAGTTACATAAAAATTTAATAAAGCAGCTCATAAAGCGGTATGGCAAATTTAATGAAGTAAACAACAAATTTGAATCGACAAGTAACTCCAAAATTGCAAGAGACTTATTTTATAGTGATTCTCAATTTTCAAGATTAATTAATAATACAGCCTCTGAAGGAGAGTTTAAAAGAGCCTTGGGTAATATTGAACGCTTACTAGATTTAGATGCACTAAAAAATCAAGCCCCAGTTCCAATAAAAAACACCAACATTGGTACACAACTAAAGAGAAAAATTTTATTCATTGCTGTTGGTGCTCTTTTTCCTTTGATTGTTTTTGGAGCTGTCTACTTTTTTACCGCAAGTCCTTCAGAAAAAACAGAAGTTCTAGCTACAGAAACTCGATATGAAATGCTAAAATGGGGATTTGAAAACAACTTTATTCAACCCTATGTGAAATTAAAAGAATTGCCAAAAGATTGCGATTATCCCTGTTATAAGTATCAAGGAAAATGGCGTCTTAAGAGTGAGTATAAAATTCCTTTCTACAGGGAAAGAAATGGCTTTCATTACCTAGCCAAAGAAGCTGTAATGTACGCAAGATGTATGGATGAACGAGACGACAGTGGGAAGTCTTTTGAAGGCTACGAATACCAAAAACATGAAATTTGGTACGATAAAAGAGAATACCCTATCGATTCTTTTTTAACAAAAGGCTCGAATACCGAAATACGGAAATCATATAATATTTCCGACTTAAGCAAGAATCAAAATTTTGTAAAAATTGCCTTTGTACATACCTTTTTTAGAACAGAATTTGAAATAGACAGCTCTCTAATTAGCAGAAGTGGAAAAGCGCTTGGTAGAGATATTGAATTTGTAGATGATGCTATATTACAAGATAAATTGTCTTATGACACCTCTTTAAATAGTTTAAAAGACGAAATAAAAGCAATTTCCGTAAACCGTTTAGAAGATTATTCCAAACCCATTAATTGCAAACCAGCCATAGCACCCGACCTTAATTTTAACCTTGTCGCCGAAGGTGACGAGATGAGTTACAAATGTTATTTTAGTATTGGTAACTTCGTTGTAAATTACAACAAAACCTACGTTTTTAAGGATCAATACATCAATAATTATTGCAGGTAGTTGCAGTATTTTTTGAGTTACAATAGGGAACTATTTTGTTTCAGGCTGCGCATATAAAATGTGGTGTCTAGTGACAGAAGAATCGAAACTTAAAATCACGTTTGGAAAATATTTTACTAATAAATTAATTAATCATTTTATACTGTCTCTTTTGATTGAGAAAAACCTAGTCATTTATATTTAGCATCAAAACACATATTCATAAGGTCATAGAGATATTGAAGAACTTATGGATATTAGAGGTATTTAAGAGGGCTTGAAATAGCTGAGTTAAAAGAAGAAGATATAAAATAACATATACTAAGAGACAAAGGGTTACCCCTGCACGAAGTTTCACAACCCTAAACAAAACATAGGCAAGATAGAATGCTTCATCTCTTGTATACATAGAGTTAACAGGGTTTTTAGAAGGTAACAAGTATGTTAGGGTATTTCTGAGGTTCAGATATAAAGAATCTTAGGGTTATACCCCATCTCACCAAGACTACCCCTCAAAAGAAAACCGATATTTTTAAGAGCATAAGCTTAGAAATTAAATAATTTTCTCGAATTTTTTCAAGTTTTTATAAATTGTTTAGCAGACGAAGAGCTAAAGGGTGAACCATACGCCAAATTTTACAAGCCTTAACAAAACAGGTACTTAACAACAACGTTAATCCTTTATTTATATGGGGGTTAGAAGGGTTTTAGAGGTGTGCGATCGTAGGGCAGTAGAGAGTAGATAAATTTCATTACTCATCTAGAACCTCTGGGTAATATATCATCTCACGAAGACCTACCCTAAAAGAAAAGTGATATTTTTTAGACATGGGGGGTGAGATTAATAAATGTTAGGTCTGATTTTTTTGACTTTTTATAAACCTATGGTCTAAGTTCTTTTTATTTGGCTCCCTAATTCCCGATTTGTAATAGATTCTTTAGAAGATAACAAGCTATTGCTGCTCTCAGAATTAGTGAAAGGAATGCAATCGAAATGGCAAGCTTTTAAAAAATGTCGGAAACAGGTCGGAAATTTAAAGTCTATAAAATCAAAAAACCGTTGAAAATCAAAAGATTAACAACGGTTATTGTACTGAAGGCGGGACTTGAACCCGCACGGCCATTACTGACCACTGGATTTTAAGTCCAGCGTGTCTACCAATTCCACCACTTCAGCATTGGTACTTTTTACTAAATAGAGCGAAAGACGGGATTTGAACCCGCGACCCCCACCTTGGCAAGGTGATGCTCTACCCCTGAGCTACTTTCGCAGTCAATGTAAATGAACTTAGCTCCTCTTCAAGGACTCGAACCTTGGACCCTCTGATTAACAGTCAGATGCTCTAACCAACTGAGCTAAAGAGGAGTTTGCTACACGTTTTGTGTTTAGCGAGTGCAAATATATATCTTTTTAAGACATCTCCAAACGTTTTGTGAAAAAAAAAT
>Ga0209533_1003164_pt1 | contig 14699 bp, 10 predicted proteins | sample COG_04_FD_184748 | JGI IMG/M metagenome (GOLD analysis project Ga0209533, IMG submission 184748) | Pelagic Microbial community sample from North Sea - COGITO 998_met_04 (SPAdes) (version 2) | ecosystem: Environmental > Aquatic > Marine > Neritic zone/Coastal water | place: Helgoland, sampling...
AGCCTACTTGTTGGGTCAATAAATTACTGTGCTTCCCTATCCAGCCAAGCCCCGACTTTTTGGCCCATGCTTTTTCCAAGATTGGGGCGGAGTCTACAAACGCACGCCCGTGTACGTCCCCTATTTCTTCTTTAATGAATTCGAGTAGTTGTTTGAGCTTGTCTTTTATGACGAAATGATAATCCCTGCCATAAGCATACTTGCTTATTTTTGGAGCGTCTGGATCGTGTTGGGTTTCTTCGGGAAAATAATTATAAATCAGAGAGACAACGCTTTTAGAATCTTCTACCAATAGAGTAGGATCAAGACGCATGTCAAAATGGTTTTCCATGTATTGCATTTTACCATGGCTATTTTGATTTAGCCAAGACTCCAAACGTGGTGCTTCTTCTTCTAAGAACCCCGCCTTACTCATACCACAAGACAGGAAACCGAGGCGTTTGGCTTCGGCTTTTATTAAGTTTGAATAGTGGTTTTTTAAATTCATTTGGATGTTTCACTCAGCCTGACATCATTATAAAATTATTCTAAAACAACCCCCCTTGTATATCGCCTTTGATGCGTCCTAAGTGTTTATAGGCAAGATCGGTGACCTCACGCCCTCTAGGGGTTCGCATGATAAATCCTTGTTGAATCAGAAAGGGTTCGTAAACTTCTTCGATCGTTTCTGGGCTTTCACTCACAGCAGTAGCGATGGTGGTGACCCCTACAGGGCCGCCTTTGAACTTATCTATAATTGTTGTTAAAATTTTATTGTCCATTTCATCCAATCCATGGGCATCTACATTTAGAGCTTTCAATCCAAATTTTGCAATTTCAATATCAATTTTTCCATTGCCTTTTATTTGCGCAAAATCTCTTACACGGCGCAATAGAGCATTGGCTATACGAGGCGTACCACGACTACGTCCAGCTATTTCAACTGCGGACTCAAAACTGATGGGAACTTTTAGGATGGTTGCACTTCTTTCGAGAATGGTGGACAACAGTTCGGTTGAGTAATACTGTAAACGACTGCTGATGCCAAATCGGGCACGCATCGGCGCTGTTAATAATCCGGACCTAGTGGTTGCGCCTACTAATGTAAACGGGTTTAAGTTGATTTGAACCGTGCGGGCATTAGGCCCAGACTCAATCATAATATCAATTTTGTAATCCTCCATTGCAGAGTACAAATACTCCTCTACTATAGGGCTCAAACGGTGAATTTCATCAATAAATAAAACATCGCGTTCTTCAAGGTTGGTTAATAGCCCTGCTAAATCCCCTGGCTTATCCAATACGGGACCTGATGTAACTTTAATACCAACACCCAACTCATTGGCGAGAATATGTGCTAAGGTGGTTTTTCCAAGACCAGGAGGGCCATGAAACAAAGTGTGATCCAAAGCTTCATCACGTTCTACGGCGGCTTGAACAAATATTTGTAAGTTTTCAAGTACTTGATCTTGCCCTGCAAAATCATCAAATGAAAGGGGTCTTAACACCTTTTCTATGTCTTGTTCCTCTGGTGTGAGATGGTCGTCGTTAGGGTTAAGGTTTTCATTCATATACACAAATATAAAGAAAAAGCCTTTCTTGTTTTAAGAAAGGCTTTTAAATATACTATTAAGTTATAAGCATTTAGTGTTGTAGTTCTTCTTCACCTTCTTTTAGAGGGACGTTTTGAGGAACAAAATCATCATCATGACCGGGTTTACTATAGTCATAAGCCCAACGCTCTACGTGAGGAATTTCACCTGGCCAGTTACCATGCATGTGTTCTACAGGAGTTGTCCATTCTAATGTATTAGATCTCCATGGGTTTTGTACTGCTTTTTTACCATAAAATATGCTGTGGAAAAAGTTCCACAAGAATACTAATTGAAAGACTCCTCCAACAAGTGCAAATACGGTAATTAGTATTTGAACGTTTGAAGTATCATCAAATAATGGGAAGTTACTGTTTGTGTAGTAACGTCTTGGCAATCCTGCCATGCCAATGAAGTGCATTGGAAAAAATACTCCGTAAGCACAAATTGCTGTGACCCAAAAGTGAATGTATCCAAGGTTTTTATTAAGCATACGTCCAAACATTTTTGGGAACCAATGGTAGACGCCGGCAAACAATCCGTACAATGCAGATATTCCCATTACTAAATGGAAGTGCGCTACTACAAAGTATGTATCATGAACGTTAATATCTAAAGCACTATCTCCAAGGATGATTCCTGTAAGACCTCCTGTGATAAAGGTTGATACTAACCCAATTGAAAACAACATCGCTGGGTTCAATTGTAGATTCCCTTTCCATAGTGTCGTTATATAGTTAAATGCTTTTACCGCTGAGGGTATCGCAATTAGTAGTGTTGTAAATGTAAATACGGAACCTAGGAATGGGTTCATTCCTGAAATAAACATATGGTGTCCCCATACAATTGTTGACAAGAATGCGATTGCTAAGATAGACGCCACCATTGCGCGGTAACCGAAAATTGGTTTTCGTGAGTTGGTAGCAATCACTTCAGAAGTAATCCCTAGGGCTGGTAGTAATACAATATATACTTCTGGGTGTCCTAAGAACCAGAATAAATGTTCGAATAAAACTGGTGATCCCCCTTGGTAATGCAATACTTCACCTTGAATAAATATATCCGATAAGAAAAAAGAGGTTCCAAAACTACGGTCCATGATTAGTAATAAGGCAGCCGATAATAATACAGGAAAGGATACAACTCCAATAACGGCCGTAATAAAAAACGCCCATATAGTTAGTGGTAATCGTGTCATTGCCATCCCTTTTGTTCTTAGGTTTAAAACCGTTACGATATAGTTAAGAGACCCTAGTAAAGAGGAGGCGATAAAAATAGCCATCGATACTAACCATAAGGTCATTCCTGCGCCTGATCCTCCTTGCGCTAATGGCAATGCACTTAATGGAGGATAGATTGTCCATCCTGCAGCAGCGGGTCCTGCTTCCACAAAAAAGGACGCTACCATGATAACACTAGACAAAAAGAATAACCAGTAAGATACCATGTTAAGGAATCCAGAAGCCATATCTCGCGCACCAATTTGCAATGGAATTAATAGGTTACTAAAGGTTCCACTTAGACCTGCAGTTAATACAAAGAAAACCATGATGGTACCGTGTATGGTCACTAAAGCCAAATAGATATCCGCATCCATAACACCGCCTGGTGCCCACTTCCCTAAAAGTGCTTCAAAAATTGGATTGGGTTGCGTAGGCCATGCAATTTGCATGCGCATTAACAAAGACATTAAAATCCCGACCACACCCATAATAATCCCAGTAATCAAATACTGCTTGGCTATCATCTTGTGATCTTGACAAAATATATACTTTGTTATAAACGTTTCTTTCGGATGATGTCCATGATCGTCTTGATGTGCGTGAGTATCTACCTGTGCTGACATAATCTTGTGTTGTTATATTTTTAATTTTGAACTAAAGAGTTCTTGAATAATTTTTGTTCTAGTAACCATGCCTTGTAGTCTTCTTCCGATTCTACAATAATTTTCATTTGCATGTTATAGTGTGATTTTCCACATATTTTATTACAAAGTAATAGGTAGTCAAATTCATAGCTATCTAAGGGCTCTTCGCCTTTTGCTTGCAATTTTTTACTTTTTTGAACTCTGATTCTATTAATGTTTCTTACTTTTTCATAAATGTCTGGATTCAATCGCATCTCTTCAGTTGTCACCGTTGGTGTGAAAGCAAATTGCGTTATCATTCCAGGAACGCAGTTCATTTGTGCTCTAAAGTGAGGCATATATGCCGAGTGCAAAACGTCTTGCGAACGCATTTTGAATAATATTGGTTGTCCTACAGGCAAGTGTAATTCTGTAGTAATGATATCGTCTTGTGCATTTGGATCTGCTTCGTCTAACCCTAAAATATTTGCATTGTCAAGGTTGATCAATCGCACATTGGCTTTTCCTAATACATTGTCTTCTCCAGCATAGCGCGCTTTCCAGTTGAATTGTTGTGCATAGAGTTCAACCACTATTGGATCGTCATCTTCGTCTATATTCATTATGTCCGTCCATGTGAATAAACCGTACATGATTAGTCCTGCTAAGACAATCACTGGAATAACCGTCCAGATAAATTCTAGTTTATCATTATCCGCATAAAACAATGCTTTACGTCCTTTTTCACCTCTATATTTAAATGCGAAGTAGTGTAGTAAAAACTGTGTAATTGTTTGTACGATAAATATTACCGCCATCGAAATGATCATTAATCGATCAATTTCAGGACCGTGTTCAGAAGCAGAATTAGACGTTAGTGGTAAATCGCCCCACAACGCAAAAGAAACAATTGTGATTCCATATATAAACCCTAAAAAGGCCAACATAAGGTATCCCTGTGTTTTGTTATCTTTATTGTTTGCTACTTGTGTTACGTCTTTATTTACTTGTGCTAAATCAAAGATTTTGACCATTTGCCAAATTGCAATGGTGATCCCTAATAAAATTAAGATTGTTAATAAGCCAGTCATCGTTATATGTTGTCTTTTTAAATTTTAATTAATAATGAAAATGTTCACTTTCCTTGATAAAAGGATTTCCTTTTGCTAATAATGGTGCTTTTGAAAGCGCATAAAAAACAATGAATATGAACAATCCTAAGAATAATAATACGGCACTAATTTCGGGGACTCCAATAAACCATCGATCTCCTACAGTTGCTGGCATAATCATATTGAATATATCTATATAATGTCCAAATAAAATCACAATACCAGCCATCACAATAAACCATGGCACACGCTTATAATCGCTATTCATAAGCACCAAGAATGGGAAAATAAAGTTTAAAATTATCATTCCGAAAAATGGGAGGTTATAGTCTTCAATTCGCGTTACAAAGTAAGTCACCTCTTCAGGGATATTTGCATACCATATAAGCATAAATTGTGAGAACCATAAATAGGTCCAGAATACACTAATGGCAAACATGAATTTAGCTAAATCATGTAGATGACTATTATTCACAAATTCCATAAGTCCTTTAGACTTTAAGTATATTGTGATCAATGCGATCACGGTGATTCCACTAACAAACATACTTGCAAATACATACCATCCAAATAGCGTACTGAACCAGTGTGGATCTACACTCATAATCCAATCCCAGGACATAATAGATTCTGTGTAGATGTAAAATACTAGGAAGGCTGCTGAAATTCTAAAGTTCTTTTTAAAGTTTCTGTTGTCGTTCACATCCGCTTGATCTTGCGCTAGTGAGAATTTTCGAGAGAAATAACGGTATAAACTCCATCCTGTAATGAAGATTAAGCCTCTTATAGCAAACCATGTTTTATCTAGCCAACCTGCTTTTGCTTGAATCAGTGCATCATGTGCTACAACTTCTGGATCCATCCATATAAAGATATGATGATCTGCCCATAAAGCAATTCCTAAAACAATTAATCCTCCAGGAAGCACATAATAGGTAATCGCTTCCATGACTCTAAACAGTACTGGTGACCAGCCTGCTTGCGCGGCATATTGAATTCCGTAAAAGGCAAGTACACCCAATGATATCATAAAAAAGAAAAAGGCTGCTACGTATAAAGCGGCATAGGGTCTGTTATGCATTTGGTGCAATACATGTTCTGCGTGCGCATCGTCATGATGTGCTTCTTCGCCATGTGCTTCTTCGCCATGAGCGTCAGTGTCATGAGTGGAATGGATCATTGCAGCATGCGCTTCTCCATCTGTTTTGACGTCATGATGTGCTTCTTCGCCATGAGAAGTCTCAGCTCCGTGGTGCGAATTTTCTTCTGCTAATAGTATTTTCACATCCTCTAAGGTTAACCCATGAGATGCTACATAACTTGTCCCCCACCCTATAGCGCCAACGACGAATAGAAGGATTGAAACAATTTTAAGTCTTTTTGAAAACGTGTACATATGTATATAAATGTGTTACTTTTCTTATTTTTTTAATTCTGCTCTAAGGGTTTCAACATAGGCAGTTACTTGCCAACGTTCTTCCTCATTCAATAAGTTTGCATAGGATCCCATCGTATTTTTACCGTAATAAATAACGTGGTAGATACTTCCTTCAGTGATTGCTCTATCTGCATAACTTGGTACCCCAAGAATTTTTTCTCTTTTGACTAATTTTCCTTGTCCAGCTCCTTTATTACCATGGCAAATACCACAATAAATTTCATACAGCTCTTTTCCTCTTTTAGCGTCTAGTTCCGCAGACCCTATTGGAGACTCCAATTCTGAAAGTGCTAAAGCATAGCCTTCATTAGAATTCTCATACTCATATAAGGAGTGACCTCTAGAGATCGTTCCTTTAACAGGCAATAAGGCTTCTTGTGAGTTTGGAAAAACATCATATTCGCCATAAGCTTCATAGCCTATTGGTGCATACATGTTTGGAAAGTATTGGTAGTTTGGACTGTTATCATTTTGACATGAAAACACCGACCCAAAGGCCAAGACTAAAACGATTATTTTTGATACACTTTTCATATTCCTAATGTGCTTCTTTATCAACGACGTGAACTTCTACTGCACCGGTTTGATTCAGCAGGGTTGTTAATTCTTTTTCATTATCATGAACAGGGATTTCCATTAAAAAATGGTCATCGGTTGTTCTTGGATCCGGGTTTTCTGCATTTTTAAATGGCCACATTCTACTTCTTAAATAGAACGTAATAACCATTAAGTGAGCCGCAAAAAAGACGGTTAACTCAAACATGATTGGCACAAATGCCGGCATGTTTTCGATATAGCTAAAACTCGGTTTTCCACCGATATTTTGAGGCCAGTCTTCGATCATGATATAATTCATCATGACAGTGGATACAATTAATCCAACACAACCATACATAAAAGCTGCGATGGCAATACGCGTTGGTTCTAATCCCATAGCTTTATCAAGTCCGTGGACTGGAAAAGGCGTGAATATCTCTTCGATATGATGTCTTTTGTCCTTAACCGCTTTAACAGCTGCTAATAGCACATCGTCATCTGTGTATAGTGCGTGAATAACTTTTGAAGATCCCATAGGCTACTCTTTTTTCTTTTTAGGTGTTTGGGCTGGGGCTGTATTAGCATCCGTACGTTCATCTGAACCTGTACCAACTAAACTACCACCTGCTTCTCTAATATTTTTATACCGTTGTCCTGAAGACTTTAGGATTGTTTTAACTTCAGCTTGTGCAATTACAGGGAACGTTCTGGCGTACAATAAGAACAATACAAAGAAGAATCCTATGGTACCGATAAAAATTCCGATATCTACAAACGTTGGTGAGAACATTGTCCATGAAGATGGTAAGTAATCTCTGTGAAGAGATGTTACAATAATCACAAAACGCTCAAACCACATTCCAATATTTACGACAATAGAGATAAAGAATGAGAACATAATACTTGTTCTGAGTCTTTTGAACCACATAAATTGTGGTGAAAACACATTACATGACATCATTGCCCAGTACGCCCAAGCGTAAGGCCCTGTTGCTCTGTTTAGGAATGCATATTGTTCGTATTCAACTCCTGAGTACCAAGCGATAAATAATTCCGTGATATATGCTACTCCAACAATAGATCCCGTAATCATAATAACGATGTTCATCAATTCGATATGTTGAACCGTGATGTAATCTTCAAGACTACATACTTTACGCATAATTATTAATAAGGTGTTTACCATTGCAAAGCCAGAGAAAATAGCACCGGCTACAAAGTAAGGTGGAAATATCGTTGTATGCCATCCTGGTATTACTGATGTCGCAAAATCAAAGGATACAATGGTGTGTACCGAAAGTACTAATGGTGTTGCGAGTCCAGCAAGAACCAAAGATACTTCTTCAAATCGTTGCCAGTCTTTTGCGCGTCCACTCCATCCAAAACTTAATAAGGAATAGATTTTCTTTTGGAAAGGTCTTACGGCACGATCTCGAATCATTGCAAAATCTGGCAACAAACCTGTCCACCAAAATACAAGTGAAACTGATAAATAGGTGGATATTGCAAATACATCCCACAATAAAGGAGAATTAAAGTTGACCCATAGAGATCCAAATTGATTTGGAATTGGGAGTACCCAATAGGCTAACCAAGGTCGCCCCATGTGAATGATTGGGAACAATCCTGCTTGAATTACAGAGAAAATTGTCATGGCTTCCGCAGAACGGTTAATAGCCATACGCCATTTTTGTCTGAATAATAATAATACTGCTGAAATTAAGGTTCCAGCATGTCCAATACCAACCCACCAAACGAAGTTCGTAATATCCCAAGCCCAACCAACGGTTTTGTTAAGACCCCAAGTTCCAATCCCCGTAGAGACGGTATAAATCATACACCCTATCCCCCAGCCAAAAGCTGAAAGTGCAATAGAAAATACTACCCACCATAGTTTGTTTGCTTTCCCTTCAACAGGTGCAACAACGTCCAAGGTTACATCATGATATGATTTTTCCCCAGTAACTAATGGTCTTCTGATAGGTGCTTCGTAATGAGACGCCATATTCCTTTTATATTATTTCTTAGTTATTTATGCTTCGTTTGTGTTTCTTACTTTTACTTGATAAACCACATTTGGTTTTGTACCAACATGATCTAATAAATGATAAGCACGCTCATCATCTTTCAGTTCTGTAATTGCACTTTTCTTATTATTTATATCTCCAAAAGCAATCGCTCCTGAGTCACATGCAGCCGAACAAGCCGTCTTGAATTCGTCTGGATTCACTTCTCTACCGTCACGTTTAGCGTCTAGTATTGTTTTTTGTGTCATTTGAATACACATTGAACATTTTTCCATCACACCTCTAGATCGAACCGTTACATCTGGATTGATTACCATACGTCCTAAGTCATTATTCATGTGGTAATCAAACTCATCATTCTCATTATATAAGAACCAGTTAAATCGACGTACTTTATAAGGACAGTTGTTTGCACAATATCGAGTTCCAACACAACGATTATATGCCATGTGGTTTTGACCCTGACGACCGTGGGATGAAGCTGCTACTGGACAAACCGTCTCACATGGTGCATGGTTACAATGCTGACACATGATGGGTTGGAAAGCAACTTGTGGGTTTTCAGACGGAACTTCCATCTCTCCAAAAGTACTTAACGAGCTACCTAACCCTTGAATATTATCTTTTGTGGTGTTATCGCCTTCAAACGTTTCGTCTGAAGAGTAATATCTATCGATACGTAGCCAGTGCATATCGCGACTTCTACGAATTTCTTCTTTTCCTACAACAGGAACATTGTTTTCTGCATGACATGCGATCACACAAGCCCCACATCCTGTACATGAGTTTAAGTCAATTGAAAGATTGAAATGATGTCCAATTGAACGATCAAATTCATCCCATAAGTCGACATCGGGAGAATCCACAGGGGTTTCTTCATGATTTAATGACACCATCGTCATTGGGTTCCAATCTGCAGCAGATTCAGTATTAAAAATCTCCAAAGTAGTTTCTTTGATGATATCGCCTCTACCCATTAGGGTGTTATGCAACTGAACACATGCAAATTCATGCTTGCCATCCGTTAACTCTACAGTAGCTGTTTGTACGGAATTAAAATCGGTGTATAAAGGATACGCGTTAACGCCCGTTTGCATTTCAGTTTTTAGCCCTTCCGTACGACCATATCCAAAAGACATTCCAACGGTGCCTCTTGCTTGACCTGGTTGAATAATCACTGGAACTTTTACGGTTGTACCATTGACGGTCACATTTGCATATTTCCCATTCAATCCACCATTAGCATCATGACTGTTTTCGTTGAAAAAAGTACTGGTTTCTAAAAAGAATCCTAATGCTTTACCATCAAATTCGGATACTGTTAAGTAGTTATCCCAAGTGGTTCTTGTTAATGGATCTGGAAATTCTTGTAACCAAGGGTTGTTGGCTTGTTGACCGTCTCCCATCCCTGTTTTTGGATAGAGTGTCAACTCCATTCCTGAAGTCGATGTTGCTGCAAGTGTATTCGCAGCAGCAGCTAATCCTGAGATTGCACTGCCATCAAAAGCATCAGCCGTATCAATGGTGGCAGAGTTTGATGATACGTATACCCCATCATGTAAACTGTCATTCCAAGACGCGTCTTTTAATATTGTATTTTTCCAAAAGGACTTTACAAAATCATGGTAGGTTCCTGATTCTCCTACTAATTCTAGTAAGACCTCTTGAAATTGTTTGGTATCAAACAACGGACGAATCGTTGGCTGCATGAGCCCGTAGTGTCCTTTTTTTGTTTCTAAATCACCCCATGACTCTAAGTAATGTGACGTGGCAGCAACATATTGTGAGACCGCAGCTGTTTCATCATTTTTCATGGTGAACGCTACTGATAATTCTGTTTGTTTTAAGCCTTCCACAAATGCAGTGGCATTTGGAAGTGTATATACTGGATTCACTCCAGCCATGATCACAGCACCAACCGTCCCAGCATTCATTGCTGTTACTAAATCTGAAACTGCCTTATCATTTCCTTGACGGGTTTGGATGGTGTTTGTAGTATCAAACGCTTTACTGTTTAATTTTTCGTTGATAGCCAACACCAAATTTTGTGCATTTACGTCTTGGATTCCTGTAAGAACAACCGCATTAGAACCTGCCTTAAGCAATTCTGAAGCTGCATTATTAACTGCAGTCTCTAAATGTGCTGGAAGATTTCCGCCAACAGCCGTTCCAACTAATTTTCCATAAAGCTTCGCTAGTACTACCTTTTGTTGCGATGGTTTCAGTGCCACACGTTTATCGGCATTAGCACCTGATAAACTCATGTTTGCCTCAAACTGAATATGTCGAGACATTTTTCCGTTTTTAGGAATACGTCCTTTTGCATATGCAGCATCAAATCCGCCGCCTTGCCAGTCACCTAAAAAGTCTGCGCCAATAGACACAATCGTTTGTGCTTCAGAAAAATCATAATTGACTAATCCTCTTGTACCATATTTATTTTGGTAAGCATCTGCTGCTGCAGATTCTGAAATAGCATCATAAACCACATGACTTACATTGCTGTATTTTTGTTTTAAATCAGAAATTAATTTTGAAGTCGAAGGACTTGCAAAGGTTTGTGTTAGCAACACTACTGATTTATCGGTTTCTTTTAAAGCGTCTAATTTTTGAGATACCTCCGCTGTAAGTTCGCCCCAACTGATGGCTTGACCTTCTTTTTGAGGCCCTACAACGCGTTGGTTATCATATAAATCTAAAACGGATGCTTGTACTCTAGCGTTGATGCCGCCGTTCGCTTTTGCGAGACTGTTAGACTCGACCTTGATAGGACGGCCTTCTCTTGTTTTAATTAGAACACTTGCAAAATCATAGCCATTAGCAATCGCAGTGGCATAATAGTTAGCTACACCAGGTATGATTTGCTCGGGCTGCACTACATAGGGAATCGACTTGATAACCGGCCCTTCACAGGCTGCTAAAGACGCTGCTGCAGTACTGAATCCTACATATTTTAAGAAATCACGACGCGTTGTACTTGAGGATTCTAAGGTTTCTTTATCCCCTAGAAATTCGTCTACAGGAATTTCTTGCGTAAACTCCTTTTGTTTAAGCGTCTCAACAGCGGAACTATGATTCGGATTTAACTCCTCAACACTTTTCCAGTATTTCTTGTTTGATGACATATTTCTTATGTTACTTGTTGATCGTTTTATTTAAATACTAATAATGACATTTCCCACACTCTAAACCACCCATTTGAGCTGCAGTCAGTTGCTCTACACCATATTTCTTGGTGAGCGCTTCATGAATTTTATCGTAGTAGCCGTTGTCTTGAACTTTTACATTTGTTTCTCTATGGCAGTTAATACACCACCCCATTGTAAGTGGAGAGAATTGATACATGATTTCCATTTCCTCTACAGGACCGTGACATGTTTGACATTCCAACCCAGCCACCATAACGTGTTGCGAGTGATTAAAATAAGCAAAATCAGGCAGGTTGTGTATACGAACCCATTTGACTGGCTTTGTTTTTCCTGTATACTCTTGTTCGGCATCATCCCACCCTACAGCATCGTAAAGTTTTTGGATCTCTCCGTCGTAAAATGCTTTGCTATACTCGTCCGTAGCCGTTTCTGGAGAAACTTCATATATAGATTTATGACAGTTCATACACACATTCAGCGCTGGAATCCCAGAGTGCTTGCTCACACGAGCAGACGAGTGACAGTACTTACAGTCAATCCCATTATCACCAGCGTGGATTTTATGAGAATAATGTATCGGTTGAATTGGTTGATACCCCTGATTAACGCCAACTTGCATTAAATAGCCGTACACAAAATAGGCACTCGATAGTAAAAAGAAAACAGCCACAACCAACATTAAAAATTGATTGTTCACAAAGGCTTTCCAAAGTGACTTTCGCTTCACCGCTTCTGCGATTTCAACATTGTTTGCAGAAGCAAAACGACGTAATGTTTTATTTACTAAAAACAATCCTAAGGCTAACAATCCAAAAAGAACTGCTAGAGCGCCCAAAACCAATTCTTGAGATACGCCTCCGTCAGTCTGCGCGCCTTGTGCTGCGGTTGTTACTGCTGCTACAGGCACCGTTTTATCTTGTGCTGTATAAGCTAGAATATTAGAGATATCTTCATCTGAAAATCCTGGAAAAGCAGTCATTGCAGAATTGTTATACTCTGCATAAATTTTGTTCGCATACGCATCGCCAGACTTAATCAAAGCGTTGCTGTTACGAATCCAAGCATTAAGCCAGACGCGGTCTAAGCCTTCCGTTTCACTCAGTCTTGACTCGACTTTTCTCAGTGCAGGACCCGTCATTTTCTTGTCTAATTGGTGACAAGCAGCACAGTTGGCATTAAATAAGGATTTCCCTTTAACAGGATCGCCGTCTTGAGCGTATAGTGATGTGGTTAAAATTGAGAAAAATAAAAGCCTCGAAAATAGTGTTTTTGAAAGCGTGTAAAAGTTAAATCCCTGTTTCATAGTGTTGATAGAAGTCATTTCTAAACTTTGGTTCGATTTTATCATGCAAATAGGCAATATTCGTTTATTAAAAATCTTCCGCAAAAGTAAGATATAATGTCCATTTTTAAAATGTTAGATATGCGTAAGTTTCTAATTTATAAGCATTCTAAATAAGTATTTTTTTTACTTTTAGTTTTATTCGTTTACATTTGTAAAAGCAATCCTATACTATGAAAATTATTTATTCAAAATTATTTATTATAAGTCTCTTATTTACAGCCGCTGTTTGGGCTCAAGAAGGCACTGTAAGCATATATAAAAGTGCAGAAATTGATCGTATTTTAACACTCAAAAAAGAATTAAATTCCGAAAAAGAATTTATCCGAATTCAAATATTTAGCGGAGAACGTCTCGATGCTGAAACAGCTTTTGAAGGTTTCAAAACAGGCTTTCCAGATCAAACTGTAGAAATGAAATATGAAACCCCAAATTATAAAATTTGGGTTGGAAAATTCAGAACTTTACTCGAAGCAGATCGAGAACTCTTAGTTGTAAAAAAATCCTATCCAGATGCGTTCCGACTTATCCCTTAAAAAATAGTAACGTTTTATTGAACAACGATTTTTCTAACATATAGCTGGTCGTTGATTTCAAATTTAGCAATGTAAAGACCGTTTTGAAGTTGGCGCACATCGATGCTGTTTTGGTCAATTTTTGAAGCACTTAGCACTGATTTTCCAGTGAGATCAAAGAGCTGAATATTGGAAACCTCAAAAACCGATTCAATGGTAATTTGAGCTGAACTTGGATTTGGAAATAGTTTAAATACGTTCGCAAACGCTTCATTAGAAGTGCCTAATGTTTCACTTTGAACATCGCCAGTGAGCGTTTCAATCGTTGAATCGCCGTTTCCTCCACAATAGGGAGTTTCTGTGTCTGTCGTCGAATTCTCAACCCAAATACCCAAGGTTGTATCTGGAGGATTTGGTGTCGATTGCGCAGTATTATAATAAATTAAATACGTTTCAGAAAAGTTGCCATTGCCACCATCTGCTCGGAGCTCCCATCGACTATCTGTGTCATTATAAGCGATTTGAAATTCACAGACCCCAATGCCACTACAAGGCTGATCGCCTGTGATTGGTGTGGTTTCAAAAACAGCTCTCCCCGTAGCGTCGGTATCCGTTTGTGTGAATATAAATTCTTGATCATCGAACAACGCTTGACAAGCATTGAGTGTGATCTGTGCAAAACCATTGAAACTTATACTTGTGAAAATAAAGAGTTGAATAATTAATTTCATCTGTTTTTAATTAGGTGTTGGATAAATGCCTTGTAAAGCAATAATATAAGTCACTGTAAGATAGGGTTGCATATTATTAACAGCCTGTCCTCCACCCGTGCTACTCACCATTGTAGCATTCATTGTGGTAGTGGCTGTGGCATCGGAGTATTCCTTGTCCAGTAATTTTGTGCCTGCTGGCAAATTGCCGCCTGGGACGGATGTGTTGCCGTCTGCCGTAACCGCATTGATGGAATGATTATGAGCAGGTAGATTAGCGACCGTTAGCATATTTGTTTCAGAACCTGATCTTTGACTTAGTGAACGTGGTGTTAGACCAGGTCCAGTTCCAGAACCGATAGCGACCCGACCTCTTAAGTCTGGCAATGCTAAAGTAGTACGGCCATCACCGCCATACCTAGTTCCTAGTATTGAAAATAATGCCGTATTAC
>Ga0209533_1003166_pt1 | contig 14690 bp, 13 predicted proteins | sample COG_04_FD_184748 | JGI IMG/M metagenome (GOLD analysis project Ga0209533, IMG submission 184748) | Pelagic Microbial community sample from North Sea - COGITO 998_met_04 (SPAdes) (version 2) | ecosystem: Environmental > Aquatic > Marine > Neritic zone/Coastal water | place: Helgoland, sampling...
TTTTAGTCTTGCCTTTTTTCTTCACTGCTTTTTTCTTTTTATCTTTTTTCTTTACTTGTTTTTTATTTTTCTTTTTATCTTTTTTCTTTTTATCTTTCTTCTTTACTTCTTTTGTATTTTTCTTTTCATCTTTTTTCGCAACCACTATTTTTTCTTCTGTTTCAATAACTTTTTCTTCAACAATGTTTTCAGATTGTGTTATGTCTGACACCTCTTCTTCATTTGTTTTTAGTAAAACAATTCTCTTTTCTTCGTCTTTTTTAATATTTTCTTTAATTAATATTTTTATCTCTTCTTTATCAAAACCCTGAGCTTTAAGTTCTTGTCTAATTTTTTTTCTAGTAGCTTTTCTTTCTTCTTTTGTAGTTCCATCAAGCTTTGCCACTCTAACTACTTTCATTCTTTTTTTAAATTTTTTTAGTTGGTTTTTAGTTATTTGTTTTGCTTTTCCTGGTGCGCTACCTTGAACCATACTTGCTACACTGTAAGGATTATCCAGTAGTGTTTGACCCAAATTATTTCCAACCAGAACTGCCCCGGGCCTTAAACCCAATGTATTATTTTTTCCTGGTCCTATTAATAAAGTATCTGTTTTTTGATTTGATACTATGGTTTGAAACTCTGTTCCTCTTGAACCTAAAGTTCCTTCAGGAACGTTAACAGTTAAGCTGTCTGGACTCTTTTTGCTTATTAAACCTGAAATTATTTTTAAACTTCCTTTTTTAACATTCGCTACAATTTTTCCATCATTTGTTGCTGGATCGTATATAAAGGTATCCATAACTACTTCTGAATCTGATCCAATGGTAAATGTTGATTGATCTAGTAGTAATATTTGTGTGCCCGAATCTATTCCTGCATAAATCGTTTCGTTTAAATAAATTTTATCGCCAGCTTTAAGTTCTCTTGTGCCAGCTTTAGCTGTTCCAGATACTGCACCTACAATTCCGACTAATTGCTTACTAATATCAATTTTTGCATCCGCTTGGCTGATATTGAATACAAAAAATAATAGTATGATTGGTGATAAAATCTTCTTCATTTGGCAGAAGATAGCCTTTTTTTACATTTATATAAGGTTGCCTTGACCCATATTAGGTGCAATTTCTGTGCATTTTATCCAAAATATAGCTGTGTATTTAATTTATAAAATAGGTTTTGTTTTGATTACTTATTTAAGTGAAATGACTTCGATAAACTGACTGCAAACGAGTCTGAAATATAATCATAATTAATTATATTAGCTTCAGAGAAAATTTTTTCGTATGAAAAGCTGATAAATAAACTTTTATCTGGATCGATGGTAGGGAAAAAATCTCCAATAGCTTTAGTGAACATCAAGTCAAAAGTGTTTGTTACATCTGATCTTATTCTGTTTGAATTTATGCTTGTATCTACATTTTTATAATCATTAAAACTCAACCCATTGCCTACCGAAATATAACCTAAAGGGAGAGCGAAATTTAATCTAAAATTCAAATCATAAGTTTCAAAGTCGTTTGTTCCCACTTTTGCTTCTGAAGTGCTGTACCCCAAACCTGTTGAGGATGAAATGATTTCATTAAATACATAATCGTGTCCAAGCGAAAGACCATGCCCTTTAGCATTCGTTTCATTTGCAGTTGTATCAGTACTATTTTTATTATTTTTAGAATCTGAAAAAGAATAACCATAGCTAAATGAATTTTGATCTCCTACAGAAAAAGATCCTCCTATTCCTTGCATTAAAGAAAAGCCATCTGCATCATCTTGGTAGTCTGTTTTGCTTATCATTATATATGGGCTTAAACTTTGGTTGCCTAAGTATGTATCTAAAGCAATAGTTAAACCGTAACTTTCAAAATCATCTGCTGTTTCCTCTCTTTGCTCTGAGTCTGTGAAACTCGCATTTATCATTAATGATGAATTTTCTCCTAAAGATCGAGTTGCTGTTAACCCTAAGCCCTCACTATACGTTTTGTCATACTTCGCACTATTAAACCCAATGACTTCATCAGCACTACTTTGTAATCTTGTTTTTGAAACACTATTAACATTTTGATTAGAAACACCACCAAGAGATATATCTGCATAAAAATTCCATAGCTTGGGACCTCCCCTTTCTTTAAGTGTAGTTTCAATTTGATTTATTGTTTCTACATCTTCAGGTGTTAAGTCTTCACTAGTTTTGATATCTTCAATTATAGTCAAAGCTTTATCGGGCGAGTCTGCTTGGACTAAAACGGAAAGTAAATATAGTTTTATCTCAACATTATCTGGATAAATCATATTTAATCTTTCCAGAGTTGCGATGGTTTGTTTATAATTTCCAATTTTTCCTTGTTGTTGTGCATATTTTAAATTTAAATCTAAATCATTTGGCTTTTGTAAAATTTGCAAATAAGTAATATTTTTTTCTGAAGAACCTGGAATTATAATTTCTTCTCCGTTAACTATAATTTTAGAGCCACTAGTATCTGCAGCCATTATTGTGCTTGTTGTTTCTAAAAAAAAGCTAACTAAAAAAAAAGAAAATAAGACTAATGAAACAGTACCTGTTGTTGGTTTTTTTTTAATCATTTTTACTCCAAATAAAATAAAAGAAATATGGAACTGTTGCAGGAACTATGCCAAACCAAAACCATTCATCCCATCTAAAACTTTTATCTGACCCTAAGTTGCTAAGTCCATTCCACCATGTCAGGTAACCAATTCCTATTATCCAAACTAAGCTAATAGTTACTGATATCTTTTCTTTTTTAGAAAGATTGAAGGGAAATAATTTTTTAGTAGGTTCGTTCATTGTTATGAAAGCATTTGATCAATTTAGACTACTTACCTGTCCAAGTTCCGTTAGCAGTCATTGTTAACGTTTTGTCGCCATTGGTTGCTGTCACAATGTAGCTCGTCCCAACTTTAGCTATACACATGTCATAACCAGCTTCTTTTGTAATTACATCTCCTCCACCAAACAGTGCGTCCTCAATTGCTATTGATGATGCACCAGTTGAAGGTGGCACACCAATATCTGGTGAGCAGCTTCCAGTTTCAGTTCCAGTATAATATTCAGTGTTATCTGAGTAATACTCTGTTTGTGCTAAGGATATTTGCTGCATAGCATTTTCTGCAGACTTTTGTTTTGTTCCTGAAACATAGCCGTTGTAACTAACAATACCTATGGATGAAAGAATTCCTATGATTGCAACAACCACTAAAAGCTCAATTAAACTAAAACCTGAGCTTTTAGTGGTCATAACTTTTAGATCTATATTTTATTCAGCAACTTCAATTGTATTTACAACTGTTGGTGCTTCTCCATCTACTGTTGCACAATCGTTTTGAAAACAAGTTGTAATTGTTAACACTTTACCATCAGCTACCATGTTAACAAAACCCATGTCTGCTTTTGTAGCAAATGTTACTGGGTCATCTCGTACTGCAGCACTATCTGTGTCATATGGATTTTTAAAATCTGCCAAAGCTAATTCAGCAGCAGCAATCACTGTTGCACCAGTTCGATTTGAACATGTAAGTTTAGTGCTCATTGCATTCGTCTGACCAATATTACATTTTTGATCCTCTGCAGCTATGTATTTTACAACAGTAGCATGATTGGATTTAGCAGATGCTTTTTTTGCGCCTGCAGTATAACCGTTATAAGCAACTGTACCAACTGCTGCTAAAATTCCTATAATTGCTACAACCACTAGCAATTCAATTAATGTAAAACCTTTATTATTTTTTTTCATATATAATTTCCCTTAGTTTATTACTTGTGTTTTTTGATTCTCATCAATAATACCGCTCTAATCCAAGAAAATATCTAGTCATGCACCCATAATGGGCTCATTTACTTGATTTTTATGGTAAAAAATTGATGTTATCCCTTTTTAAAATATGACTTATAAAACTAGCGAAAATGCCAACATCAGTACTGTTTTTCTAGACGGAGAAATAGACATGGATGTAATTGAGAAAGCAAAAGAAATTATTTTTCCTTTAGTTGAAGCAGGTAAGGAAGTTCATATTAATTTAAAGGATGTTTCATACATGGATTCATCAGGAATTTCTGTTCTTATTGAGAGCCACCAAAAAGCAACAGAAAAAGGTACGAAAGTAATTATAAAAGAAATTAGTAAATCTGTCTTAAAAGTTATCATGATGGCAAAGTTAGAACAGATATTAAATCTAGAATAATGACACTATCAGAATCAAAAGACTTTGTCGTACATAGTTCCAATCTTAAAGAAGTCAGAATATTTTCAAGAGAGGTTTTTGAAAAAATAAATTTGCCTCAAGAGCAAAAAGATGAATTAGTTTTAGCAATTGCAGAAGCTGCTCAAAATATAGTCAAGCACGCCTACAAAGATGTAGAAGAAACTAAAGATAAAATGCAAATTAAAATTTCATTTAAAGATAATCAATTAGAAATAGGATTCTTTGATAAAGGAAAACCTGTCATCCCTGAGAATATTCAGCACCGAAAATTAGATGATATTAAGCCAGGAGGGCTAGGTACTTTTTTTATTAAACAAATTATGGATGAGGCTGTTTTTAAAAAAGACCAAAAAGGTTGGGTTAACCATCTTGTTTTAACAAAAACAATCTAACCAATTAATGCTCCCACATTAAATATTGGCGCATACATCGCAATCATTAATCCACCAATCATAATTCCCATAAAAACAATCATGATCGGCTCTATTAAAGTAGACATATTATCTACTGCTGTATCAAACTCTTCTTCATAATAATTTGCAACAGAAGTAAACATTTCATCTAAACTTCCAGTTTGTTCACCAACAGAAATAAGCTGACTAAACGTGGGTGGAAATAAAGGTTCTTTTAAAAAAAGTTTCGTAAGTGTATCTCCAGAGAAGACTCCTTTTTTAATATTCTCTAAAGCTAAAGTAACACAATCATTATTACTAACAGATTTAGCAATATCTATACTTTCTAATAAATTTACACCGGCGGCACTTAGATTGCCCATGATCAATGAAATTCTTGCCAATAAAGATTTTAAAATCATATCTCCAAAAATTGGTAATTTTAAAATTTTAGCATGCCATTTATATCGAAACGCTGCATTCTTAGACACGGTATACTTGAACGCAATAATAGTTACTGAGATAATAAGAAAAGTCATCAGTCCTCCTGTACCCCTCATAAAATCACTGGCAGACAAAATACTTGCTGTTGCTCCAGGTAATGCAATTCCCATTCCTTCGTACATTTTGGCAAACACAGGAACAACTTTAATTAACATGAATACCATAACCGTAATGGCTACGGTAAACATCACCGCTGGGTACATTAAAGCACCTTTAATTTTTTTCTTAATTCTTTCTTTTTTCTCTAATGACTCAACTAGTTTTAATAAAAACACATCTAATTTACCACTAGCCTCTCCAGCTTTAATTAAGTTTACATAAATATTGTCAAAAATTTTTGGATAGCTTTCAAAACATTTTGATAAAGTTGTTCCTCCTTCAAGCTTCTTTTTAATTTCTACAACAATCTCTTTAAGCGAAGGATTTTCAAGTTGACTGGCTAACATATCCAATACTTGAAGTATGGGTAGACCTGCCTTTACCATTGTTGCAAACTGTTTTGAAAAAATTACAATATCTTGAGGTTTAATTTTTTGCTTAAAAAAAGAGAATCCTTCACCTTTTTCTTTTTTTTTTTTATCTTTTTTTTTTTTAGATCTTACTAAATTGGTAATAATTAATTTTTGTTCTTTTAATTTGTGAGAAGCTTCATCTTGATTTAAGGCTTCAATTTCTCCTTCTACGTATTTACCTGCTGAAATACCCTTGTATGTATAAAATTCCATTAATTATAATTATGAACTTGATAAAACACGCTCAAATTCTCTAAAATTAAGATCTCCAGAAGCAATCATTTTTTTGCCCATTTCTTGCATGGTTTGAAAACCTTCTTTAATAGCAATTGCTTTAAGTTCAGGTGTGGTTGCTTTTTTTAATATCGCTTCTTTAATGGGTTTTGTGACATTTAAAATTTCATAAATTCCCATTCTTCCTTTGTAGCCAGAATTTTTACATTTTGGACAACCTTTGCCTTTAGTGGCTTTTACTCTTGATGCAAGTTCTGGAGTAAAACCAATATCAGTTAGCACTTTTGGATTTACATCATCGTCTGGCACTCTACAGTCCGTACAAGTTTTTCTCGCTAGTCTTTGAGCCAAAATAAGAGAACACGCAGCACTTATTAGGTAATCTGGAGTACCCATATTTTGTAATCTTGTAATTGTACTTGGGGCATCATTAGTGTGCAGGGTGCTAAACACTAAGTGTCCTGTAAGAGCTGCCTTTAAACCTATATCAACTGTTTCCTTGTCTCGCATTTCTCCTATTAAAATAATTTCAGGATCTTGACGTAAAAAAGATCTTAAAGCTGTAGAGAAACTATAACCAATATCATCTTTAATTTGAACTTGAGCCACTCCATCTAGCTCATACTCAACTGGGTCTTCAGCCGTTAAAATATTTAAATGAGGTTTGCTCACTTCTTTTAGAATGCTATACAATGTAGTTGTTTTACCCGAGCCTGTTGGTCCGGTAACAAGTATTAGGCCTTGTGTGCTGTGAATATTTTTTCTTAAAATTTTTAAATCAGTTTCATCAAAATTCAATTGTTCAAGTGTGATATCTCCTGCATCTTTATTTAAAACACGCATTACAATTCTCTCGTTGTTTGCAGTTGGTAACATTGATAGACGTAAATCAACTACTTTTCCTTCTATCTTAAAATTAATTGCTCCATCTTGTGGTAGTCTTCTTTCCGCAATATCCAATTTACCCATTATTTTAAAACGAGTTACTACTGCTCCATAATTGTCATGTAAGAATTTTGTATAGTGATCTTGCACTGAAAGTATTCCATCTACTCTATAACGAACTCTTGAATTAAATCGATAAGGTTCAATATGAATATCGCTTACTCCTAATTTAATTGCTTCTGCTACAACTGCGGTACTAAATTTGATAACCTCAGATTCATTTTCTATTGCTTCGATATCTTCTTCTGGAGCTTTCTCGAGAACTTCTCCCACATCCCCTAATTCAGAATCAAATGTTTTTGTTTTTTCTATATTATCTTTATTTTCTTTTCTAATTGTTGCTGTAGTTACATCTCCACTTTCATTAAGAAGTTTTTCAATAAATTCTGAAATTTGAGATACTTTAGCTGCATGTAATTCTATATTTTTTTTTGTTATAGCTTTTAAATTTCTCATTAAACCAAGTTTAGAACTATCTGGTATTGCAATATGAAGTGTTTTGCCGTCAACTTTAAATGGTGCAACAAAATTCATATTTATATAATTAGAAGGAAGTACAGCTTTGATATCATCCGTAATATTAACTTTTGACAAATCTACTACTTCAAGATTTTGTTCTTTAACGAGCACATCTAAAATCTTATCTTCATCCGTAAGTTTAAGCTCAAAGACAGCATCAATTTGAGATTTATCACCCTCGCTACTTACCTTTTTAATATTTGGTAAATCTTTACCCGATATAATGTCATGATCGATTAAAACGTTAATGAGATTAATTTCACTTTCTCTGCTGATTTTAAGCATTTACAATATCCTTGGTGCTATAAATATTAATAGTTCGTCCAATTTATCTGATTTGCTTTTACCTTTGAACAGATTTCCTAGAACTGGTAAATTTCCAACGCCTGGTGTCTGTGATTTGCTGCTAAATACTTTATTCTTTTTTATTCCACCGATTACAACAATATCTCCGTCTGCTACTAAAAGCTTTGTTGAAATTTCCATTTTATTTATGGATGGTTCACCTGCATTTGCTCTATTTACAGTGTTATTGTTGACCATAATTTCTAATAGCACGTTACCATCTCCAATAATGCTTGGTGTAACTGTTAGTTTTAATGCCGCTTCTTTAAATGAAGTATCTGCTCCTTCAGATCCGGTGGCTTGATAAGATATTTCTTCTCCTTGTGTGATTGTTGCAATTTGATTGTCTAAAGTAAAAACTTTTGGATTAGATATGGTCTTACCCTTACCTAATACTTCTAAGGCTGTAATTTCCGCTTTTAATACGGCTGATCCAGTTTGTCTTAAAATACCTATTCCACTTGTTGCACCAACTGCAGCAAAATCGGTTAAGGCGTCCGTTACACCTCCTATAGCTGCAGCTGAAGGGCCGGGTCCTGCTGGAGGTGTAACAGAAGCCATACTGCTTGCACCTACGCCACCTATTTTATAATTTTTTTTTGCAGAATATGCTCCACCTAACCTAGTTCCCAATGCTTGTTCAAAAGTTGAGTCAGCCTCTACGATAAACGCTTCAATTAAAACTTGTTTAGTTCTGACATCAATTTCTTTAATAACCTTATCAACTACATCTAAATCTTTTTCTTTTCCTCTTACGATTATAGATCTTGTGGTTGTTTCTTCTGTTATTTGAATTGGAGAGTAAGAAGAGTCTCCCACTGAAGTAAATAGTTCGGTTATGGTTTTTTTAGCTTGTGCAGGACTGATGTAATAAAGTCTAAAAATTTCTGAGAGAATTGGCTCAACTGAATCCTCAAGTTCCACTTTTTTCTTAACGGCCGCAGCTCTTGTTGATTTGTAAGTTTCTTGTCCAGTTAAGGTTGATGGAGTATGTACTCTTATCAGGTTACTTGATACATCAATATCAGCTGCAAAATTCTTCATGTCTAACAAAGCATTGAATGCCTTGTCCCATGGAACATCCACTAATTCTGCTGAAATAGCTCCTGCAACTTCATCACCTACTAATATATTAATTTCTCCAATTTTACCCATTAAACTCATGGCTTCTTTGTAATCTAAGTTTTGAAAATTAAGAGTTACCGTTTGTTTTAAAAGTTTAAAATCATCAGGTATAAGCAAATAGTTTCTTGTTTTCTGGGACGATATTTTTTTTCTTTTTTGTAATAAATTTGTATCCTGAATTCTAGGTTTTGGTCCCATTCTAACTGTTTTATCAACTTCAATTGTTCCAGACTTTTTAATATCCTCTTTGATTAAAGGAGTATTGTGGTCAAATGGCTTTGATTTATTACCTCGCTGACTAGATGCACAACCAGCTAAGCTGAGTGCTAAAAAAGAAAATAAAACAAATATTTTTATTAATCTAAAATACATCAGTTTCCTTTATTTTGTTTTTAAAATTAATTGTTATGTAAGTGTCATCCGCTTTTTGAAATACTGCTTCGTTAAGTGTCATATCAACTAACTTTACTCCGTCACTTAATTCATCTTGTAATTTCAGAGTTATAATTTCACCTGAAGCATTAACTAAAGACACATAACTTTCTTCAGAGCCTGAAATAATTCCCACAAGTTTAAAATTATATAGACTCATTTCTTTACGTTCCCCTGCTTGACCTGATGAAAGGATACTTCCTCCACTTCCTAAAGAAGAGTTTCCTACAAAAGGATCATTTAAAGGCAATGGTTCCTCCGTATTTTTATTCACATCGTGACTATCAGCTATTACATTGTTTGGAGTAATGCTCATAAAGAGCAACACCAGAAATAAGGCTATAGTTTTAAAAAAAATCATTTGCTAATCCTACAATAGTTAAAGTTCCATCAACTTTTACTGTGCCAGCTGAAGTTCCTTGCACAACTTTAATTGACTCTTCGTCAAAATTGAGCATTTTTTTTGACAGAGATATTTGTCTTTTAAATTTAATATAACCCAAGAAATTACCAGTAATTTCAAAATCCACAGGAATTTTATAATAAGCTATATTGTTTATGCTTTTCTTTTTGGTTGTCTTTTTCTTTTTCTTTTTCTTTTTATTTAAAATATCTGATCTACTGATTGCTTCTGGTTTTTTCTTTTCTATTTTTGAAATAACTAAATTATTTTGTCCTGCAAATTCACTTAGAGTTTGATAAAGCCCTTCAACTTCTGCTCTAGAATGAAATAATGTAGAATATTTTTCATAATCAGGTTCTAGTTTTTTTATCTTATTTTTGTTTGTTTTTATTTTTTTGTTGAATTTAATTATTTCATTTTGTTTAACGATCATGTCATCTAGTTTAATTTTTTTTGAATTTACAATTGGGTTTAAAATAGAATAATAAATAATTAGAAAAAAGATAATTGCTCCAAAAGCAATACCACTTTTTATAAGAGTCTTTTCGTCAGTAAAAGTTAAAATTTTTGCTTTTAAATCCTCTATATTTAAATTATTCAAATCCATTTTTTCTATCCTTTTTTAATTTTAACAAAAATTTTAAAACCTTTGCTTGCTTGTCCTGTTTTGTTGGAACTATTAGGTAATTGCATTGAAGTTAACGATGCTTGTTGAATTAATTTTTTACTACTTAAATTACCAATTAACCTCAAAATATCTTGATCACTAGCAGCAACACCTTGAATAATAACTTGGCTTTTTCCGTTGTAGTCTACAGACTCAAATTTTACTCTATTAGGAACACTCGATGCTATTTGTGCTAAAACTCTATAACTCATTTCTTTATTTGATTTTAAACTTTTACTTAATTTTAAAGTCTTTACGATTAAGCCCAGTTCTTTAGTGCTTTTTGTTTTTTCTTTTGTTTTAACAGCGTGCGTTGAAAGAACATTTTCATAATTATTTAATTTTTTGTTATAGGAGTGAATATTCCAAAAAGATAATGTGAAAAGTATTGCATAAATCCCTATTACTCCTCCTACTACCCCTTTAAATGCAAAATTTGAAAGAGCTTTTATTTTCTTTTCTTTAATTACACTTTTTCTATTTGGCAATAAATTGATATTTTTGACTGCAGTTACAAATTTGTAATACCCAAAGACATCTAATTTTCTAAAAGCTAGTCCAATAACTGTTGATAAATAAGATCGATTTTTTAAAGAAATAGCTTGGTGTAATTGTTGTGGAACTTTCAACCCTTCTAGTGGATCAAATAACTTAAACCCTACGTTAATTAAATCTTTTCTAAAAATTCCTAAAAACAAATCTACATTTGGTAGGTCTGAAACTACTTTTATATTTCTAATTCTTTTTTCATATTTTGTTTCAAAGTCTTGTATCGCTTGTTTAACTTGTGCAATAAACCTTCTACTTAAAGCTTCGCTTTCTTCATGAGTTCCTGACTCTAATAAAATTTTTCTATCCTGACCTCTTAAAAAAATATCGGTTATAATTGGATTGTTGTCATATAAAATCATTACATAATTTTCATCTAAACCGAATTCCAATACTGCTGTTAAATTAGCATCTTCTGTACTTAAAGAAATTTGATTAATTTGATCTACTGCTGATTTTAATGCAAAACATTTAACATCAATAATTACTGGATTAAGACCACTATTTTTAATTATGGAAGTGTAATTATTTATGTCAGACAACTTGGATGCAACAAATAAAATATCCATAGTATTTTCTTTTTGATTTCTATTTATTACCTGATGAAAAATAGAGTAATCATCTAGGTTGTCAGTTAGCTGAACTAAGTTTTCCCAAAGTGAATTAGTATCAATTGCTTTTGCCAATTCTTCCTCAGTCATTAATGGAGCTGTGACTACACGTATTATCGCACTCGTTACTGGAATGGCAATTGCAGCATTCGTTGTCACAATTTTTGCTTTTTGTATAGCAACTGTTAATTCATTACTTACATGATCCGCGTTTTCTAAAACTGAAGTTTCATCTGGTAAATTAATAGGATGTATAAAAAATTTATCAAGAACCCATTGATTTTCTTTATTAGTTGAAATTTGAGCCAATCTAATTTCTTTATTAGTAAGTTCTATACCTAAAATTTCTTCGCCTTGAGCAGATTTTTTTCCAAGTCGTGCTTTAAAAAAACTTTCAACTTTTCCTACATAATTATTTTTTGCTAGTGCCGAAATTTTATTGGTTAAATCTTTTTTATCAAAACTTATTTTTTTTAAATTAATATTTTTAAATTTTTCAAGAACACTTAAATTTATTTTTGATTCTGAAACATTTTTATTCTCAACAGAAGTAGAAACTTTTTCTAAGGCAGCTACAGGTTCTGTTTGTTCTGGTAGTCCAGATGGTTCTTCATTTACTTTCTCTATTACTTCTTGATGAACTTCTTCTTCCTTTTTACTTTCTCCATAAATATCATCAAACCATTTTTCCAATATTGGTATAGCTTCTTCAAGATTAGGTGTTCCTGATGAAGAAATTTTTTGTTTTCCATCAAAATAAAGTCTGCCAACAAAGTTTTTTGATTTTAGCTCACCTTTATATTTATCTTGCCTAACATATATGTGTAACCTGCCATCTTTTTTATGAATTACTTCATGGTTATTATTTTCTTCAATTTTAGGTTGTATTTCTTCTTGATTTTCATTTGATGTCGCGGAATAATTATTCTCAGTATAACTAGATACACCCTGTGATTGATTCTCATCAACCTTGGGATTTTCATTCGTCTCTTCGTTACTATTAATATTGTCTTTATTATTTTCGTCCATAATTATTATAATAAAATTTTTTCTCTAACACCAGACATTCGAATCTCTAACACAAATTAAGAACCTAACTATAAGCTGTGAACCTAAAATGGGTGACGTATCAAAATTCAAAAAAAATTGAAGAAAGTAATCTTTTAAAAATTTTAATAATTAAATTGAATCAGGCTTAATGGAAATAATATGTTTAATTTGTTAAAATTTAAAATAGGAAATTGTTGATTTTTAAATAGCGATTATAAAAAGTAGAAAAGGTTTTTAATTTTATAATAAATTTTCAGACTTTGGTCTAAATAGATTAATTCTTTGGTCTAAATAGAAAAATTATATTGTGTTAGAGTAATTTTAATATTGTGTTAGACTGTTTTGTTATTGTGTTAGAGCATTTTAGTAAAATAAAATTTTTTTTAACTTAAAAATCAACAAAAAATCACTCTTTTTCATTTCTATCTAAAATTATATCTTTTGTGTTAGAGATATTAAGCTTGTGTTAGAGTATAATTTTCAATCGTTACATATCTATTAATTTTACAGATTCATATTTGTAAAAAAAAAAATCCCTATTTAACCCAAGCCTGAACTATTTATATTTTAAAAAAAATTAGATTGTTAAGAGATTTATTGGCTTTTTGGCTCTTTATCGACAAAAAGCATCAAAATAAAGCCTATAATAAAGAAAATGCTAATTGATAAGAGTCCTATTCTTTGAGAGAAAAAAAAAGTCATGGTTCCAGCCAATAAAGGTCCGGCAAATGCTGTAATTCGACCTGAAAAGCTAAACAATCCAAAGCCACTTCCCTGATCTTCAGATTTTAATAATCCTGTCATCATAACGCGGCTTGCGCTTTGAATACTTCCTATAAAAAGAGATATAACCATAACATTACAAAAGAATTGTGTTTTAGTTTGCGCAATAATTGAAGAGTAAAAAATACATAGCGTTAATACGGCAATACAAATTAAAATAATGATTTTTGATGAAAATTTATCATTCAAATACCCACCTATCAAAACTCCTACGAACGCAACTAAGTTTGCAAAAATAGCTAATTTTAACAACTCTTGCGAAGTAAAACCGAAAACTCCAGAAGCATACACGCCTCCTCCTGCAACTAAAACAATCAAAGCATCTGAATAGATCATTCTAGCTAAAAGAAACTTTCCAGTAGTTGTAAATTTATTTTTCCATATTAATGCAATAAGTTTTTGAAAAACCGGAACTCCATCGTCATTTACTTTGTATTCCACGCGATGTTTAAAATAATGTATCATGGGATAAGAAAAAATTAAAAACCAAATCGCAGCAATAATAGGAACAAACCTTATATTTTCAAATTTATTTTTATCTAAACCAAAAGGAATAATGTCAGGTAACACAAAAACATATAATGAAAATAATAATACAGGAACGCATCCAATATATCCTAAAGCAAATGCAAAGCCTGATGTTTTTCCAATATTGTTTTCATTTGAACAGCTTTTTAATAGTGAATTATAAAAAATAACACCAGCTTCATAACAATAATTAGATAATAAAAAAATAATCAATGCATACCAAATATAATCTACTGATGGTTTAGCAAACCAAAACAAGCTTGTGAACAAAACACACAAAATAGTAAATATGTGTAGTAAATTAATTTTACCTTTAGAATGTTTGTCAGCTATGTTTCCAAGTAAAGGACCTGTTACGGCAACTAGTATTCCACAAACTCCAGCTGTCCACTGCCAGTACGCTGCACCAAGTTGTGGATTACCTACAATATGATTTGCAAAGTACGCTGAGGTAATAAATGTAACAATTATAATAGTATAAGCTGAATTGGCTAAGTCATAAAGAGCATAAAATAACTTGCTCATTACTTTTTATCATTCATTTGTAATAATCTGTCGAGTGTTCCATTTGTCTTCCATCTTTTAACTAAGGTGCTAGTATCTATTGTGGTTTTTGAAACAAATTCTTTATAAATTTCTTTATAGGCTGGCCCAAGTATAATTCCACTGACAGCATCAACTTTTACTATTTTTCTTTCCTCAAGTTGCAATACTTTTCTACGAACAGTTTCTCTTGGTAACTGCAGTACTTCTGCAATACTAGCATATGCTAATTTGTTAATTTTACTTAAATTAGACATAGACATCAGATCAAAATTTTTTTGAATTTCAGTAAATGTTTTAACTCCATCTTTGTTCAGATGATAAAGTGAATGACTAACAACAACCTGAAGA
>Ga0209533_1003167_pt1 | contig 14690 bp, 14 predicted proteins | sample COG_04_FD_184748 | JGI IMG/M metagenome (GOLD analysis project Ga0209533, IMG submission 184748) | Pelagic Microbial community sample from North Sea - COGITO 998_met_04 (SPAdes) (version 2) | ecosystem: Environmental > Aquatic > Marine > Neritic zone/Coastal water | place: Helgoland, sampling...
AAAATAAGCTTCAATTAGTTAATGATTCAATTTTTAATACTTATACTTATTTGTATTATTACTAATATATAATTTTTTAAATAGATGTTTATTTAAAAACGCAAAAAATCATTTAAGTAATTTTTTCAATTCAATTTTTAATACTTATACTTATTTGTATTATTACTAATATATAATTTTTTAAATAGATGTTTATTTAAAAACGCAAAAATATTATTTAAATAATTTTTTTCTATAACTAACTTTTTCAATTAGTTATAGAAAAAAAATTAATTATTAATTCTATAATCATTTAAATATTTAATATCATTTTCTATAACTAATAAAAAATATTTAATTATAGATTCTTTTTTAAAAGCATAAATTGTTATTTTATTAACTATATATTGTCTCAAGTAATCAAAATCATAATTATAAGGTACTTTAAATATAAAAAACTTAGATCTATTTTTATTTTTTAAATAAAAATCAAGAATCTCAACATCTCCTAAATATAATTTTATTTTATCAAATTTTTTATATGATCTACCACCCCATGGAGCGTCAATATATATAATATCTTGTTCTAAATTTTCTATTATACCATTTGTATCTCCATAGTAGCATTTTATATTATTATTTTTACATAGTAATTCAGTATTATTTTTTAATGCAGTAAAATTAATTTTTGAATATTCAATTGCATTTATAGTTTTAAAAATTTCTGCTAAATGAATTGTATCAGTACCAATATTAGCAGTTCCATCTGTTATTATAATATTCATATCATTATTTGTTGTTTTCATAATTACATCAATTAATTTAAAAGAACCTTTTATTTTGGAACTACTATAAACACTGTCTTCTGTAAAAATTAAATTTTTAAATATAGATGGATTAATATTATTAAATATAGATTTAGCATAATTAAAAGAGACACTAATGATTTTATTATCAGTGTCTTTTATAATTTCTTCTACAGTTTCCATTATATTTAAATAATATATAAATATTTAAATATAATCTTGTTTAACCAATCCCAATATAATTTAAATATAAATTTTCTTTAGCATAATTAATATTATTATAGTCAGTATCTAAATTATCTATAATTAAATTAAATATAAATCCATCATTTCTTATATTAGTCACTGATCCATTATATTTTATATTATAATTAATTTTTTCTTCAATATTTGTAAAAATATTCGCAGAATCACCAATTTTATCCTTAATTTCAATACCTATATATATATTTTTATTATCATCTATCATCCAATCATTACTTTTACCTGTAATAATTTTAGAATAGTTATTATTATAAAATGGTAATAATTTTTTTATTTCATAAAATTTAGAATTAATTTTTGAATCAATATTTTTATTTAATTCTGATATTTTATTTTCTAATTCTATAACTTTATTTTTAGTTTTATCACTCTCAATTAAATAAGAGATTAAAGATAATTTCTCAGAAGTTTCATCAAAATATTCTATTATATTAATTTTATCTAAATCACCATTTGCACAATAAAATTTGTTCATTATAATATAAAATATTTTTTACATTTTATATTTATATTATTTTTTATAGTATATATTTATTCATATGGTGTGTTAAACGTATCTAAAATTAAATCTACTATTCTATTACTATATCCCCATTCATTATCATACCATGAAACTAACTTAACGAATTTTTTATTTAGTGCTATTCCTGCTTTAATATCTAATATACTACTTCTACTATCACCCTCAAAATCTTTACTTACTAACTCTTCATCTGTCCAGCCCAATATGCCTTTCATTTCATTTTCAGAAGCCTCTTTAACAGCATTTACTATTTCTTCGTAAGATACACTTTTTTCTAATCTAACTGTTAAATCAATAATAGAAACATCTATTGTCGGAACTCGGAACGCCATACCAGTTAATTTACCTTCTAATTCGGGAAGAACTTTGCCAACTGCTTTTGCAGCACCAGTTGATGAAGGAATTATATTTGCACTTGCACTTCTACCCCCTCTCCAATCTCTTGAAGATGGTCCGTCGACTGTTTTTTGTGTAGCTGTAGTTGCATGTACTGTTGTCATTAATCCTTCTACAATACCAAAATTATTATTTAATACTTTAGCTAAAGGAGCTAAACAATTTGTAGTACATGATGCATTAGAAAATACTTTCTCACCATTATATTTTTTATTATTAACTCCCATAACAAACATTGGAGCATCATTAGATGGAGCAGATATAATTACTCTTTTCCCCCCTAAAACTAAATGTTTACTTGCTTGATCTAAAGCTGTAAAAACTCCAGTACATTCTATTATATAATCAACATCATATTTTCCCCATTCAATTTTATCTGGTTCTTTTTCTTTAAAAACATGTATATTTTTATTATTTACAATAAAATCAGAATCTGATTTTATATTATAATTACATGTTCCATGAACACTATCATATTTTAACTGATATGCCATATAATTTACTTCAGAAAAAGGATCATTAATTGCAACAACTTCTATATTAGATCCTAATAATCTTCTATTCTCAATACATCTAAAAACTAAGCGACCTATTCTTCCAAATCCATTTATTCCTACTTTTACCATATATATATATTAAATATATATATATTAATAAAGTTACTTAATTTAAATAATATTTTATAAATATTGTTTTAGATTTATCTATAAGTTTTAGTACTTAATTTATATTGTAATGGTATTATTTTAGATTCTCCAGATACTGATATTTTATTACATTCTTGTTCAGATTTTTTACATAAACCATGGTTTTTACTATTTATATTACATAAAAATGGGAAAAAATCCGGACAATATATTGGATTTGCTTTTTTATATTTTTCTGATTTTAAATGATGTTCTTCATATGGAATAAATTCTGCAATTTGGGTACCTCCTTTTTGATATAAACAGAATTTTAATTCAACAAAATTTGACATTATAATATATAAATATTTTATATTCAAAGTATTAATAAATATAAAACTTTTGCAGAACATGATTTTTAATCCCATTTCATTAAATCTTTCTCAAATCCAGTTGTTTGTCTTGGACAAATTTTACATGGGTTTTTGTTTTTACATACAGGTTGGCGTTTCATTGGTACATCCCAAAAATCAGTATGCATATAAGCATATCCATATTTAAATTGTTTATCCATATTTATACCAAGCGATTTATATTTTATTTTTTGTTTTTTATTTTCATCTTCTGTTGTTAACTCTAAAGAAGCTAAATTAGAACTGTTAGACATATCTATTGCAACTACATCGTTTTTTACTTCAGATTCTTGTTCTAGTTCTAATTCTATTTTTTCATCCTCATTTGTTAAATCTAAAGAAGCTAAATTAGAACTGTTAGACATATCTATTGCAACTACATCGTTTTTTACTTCAGATTCTTTTTCTGATTCTATTTTATCATCATCTGTTTTAGGTAATTCTATAGGATCTAAAACAGATACATTTGTTGCATTTAATCCATTTACATTATTATTTTCTTCAGATTGTATTTTATTTTCAGTATTTATTTCAGTTTCAGAATCTTCTTCAGAATCTTCTTCAGAATCTTCTTCAGAATCTTCTTCAGAATCTTGTTTAGAATCTTGTTTAGAATCTTGTTTAGATTCTTGTTTAGAATCTTCTTCAGAATCTAATATTTTATATTCTAATTGACTATCTAACTTTATTTCGTCATCTTCTGGTTTAACTGGAATAACACTACTATAATCGTCTATTTTATTATATGGTTCATAGTTTTCAATATATGAATTGGACATACCTTCAACATATTCATAACTTATATTAAAAGTCATAATTATTGTTATTATTAAAAATAAATCAGTTAAACATACTCTATTTTCAGGAACAAAAGAAAACAATATATAGATTATCATTGCATAAACTAAATATTTTAAGAAGCTAATCATATATTATATTAATATATAAATTTAAAAAAATTGAAAAAAAAAAGTATTACAATTACAATTACAATTTAGCACTAATACATTGAATCTGAATAAACCAATTCTCAATTAAATGAATCCTCAATTTCCAGTAGGTCATTGTTATAATCTATCAATGGCTTATGTACCAATTGGTTATACTCTACAACGAACACGAAACATATTTGAAGAAAACCCTGATGATCTTTGCATGAAGGTTTTAGCGAGACAATCTCCTAGCCTTGTAAGGTGCATAGGAGAAAAATTTTTTTGTCAACACCGTGATTGCCACCCTGGCGGGAGAAATAGTCAAGGGTACACTGGAAAGGAAATGAAGAAGCATGGTATCGAAATGGGATTTCTGGTGCAACTGCCGGATGGAGAAATAAGGAGTGCGAATAAGCCTTTTGCGCCTTGTGGTTGTATCCAAGTTCAAGATCAAAGATACTCTGGAGGGATTCGAATGACACCAGGTGACAAATGTCCAAACAATAATTACGCCGATAAGAAAGTAGGCGATAAATGGTTGTGTGTTGTTTGTGCGGAATCTCCTGTTAGGGATCAGCCACTCGGTGATGTAAATGATTTGACCTCTAGGTTAAAGGAGTTGACTGAATTAAAGAAGACATTGGAGTCGGGGGCCATAACTCAAACAGAGTATGATGTTCTTAAGAACATGATCATGGCAAATATCTTAGATTAGATATAAAAAACAAATTTTATTTGTTTTTTATATATGGAATTTTTTATATAAGAATTGCAAAGACTATAATTTTAATTCTAAGTATTTATTATATAACATAGTATTGTATTTAGTCCATTTTTTTGATTTAGTTAAATCATATAATGGTAACCATTTAACAATATGATTTTCTATAGTATTAATATGACCATAATATGAATTTGTATAATATGTAATAACTTCATAATCTTCATCATAATCTTTATATAAAAAGTTTAAATTATGTATATCTAATCCTGTTTCTTCTTTTACTTCTCGTAAACCCGCTTCTTGAAATGTTTCTCCTAATTCTACTTTACCACCTGGTAAATTAAAATCCGAATGGTCGTTTTTTAAACTAACAGATAAAAATGTAGTTTTATTTTTATTAATAACTAAAACACATACCGCAGTATTCATTATATATATTATATTTTTTATTTTAAGTTATAAGCGTATTATTATTTTAAGTTATGGTCGTGTATATTATTTTTAATATCATTCATATTTGTTATTATTTTATTATTAACACATTTAATTATTCTATCATAAAGTGAATAATAAAAATGATTTTTATTTTTTGGTAAATAAATATATACATTATCAGATGTATTATTTTCTGCTTGTCTTAGAATAGGATATAAATTTTGCATTGCTTCTATATAATTTTCTTGATTTGTTAATGAATAATATTTATTAAAAATTAATTCGTCATTTTTTAAGTTACAACCAAAATCAATAAATGATGAATTATTTTTATCTATATAAGTAATTAAATCTTTATTTTGAATTAAATAAATATCTTTATTAATAGAATAATGTTTATTTGATGATCCAGGAACATTAAATGTATCATTATATTTATAAGTAAAATTATATTCACGGGCAACAGATGAAATTATACTCGGAGTGATAAATCCTGGCCTTAATATATTTATATTTTTAGTATCAAAATTTATTTCAACTATTGTTGATTCTATTCCTATATTTTGATTTTCATCTTTATATATATCTTCTAAAACTAAAAAATTAATATCATTAAATTCGTCAATAATATGTTTTGTAGTTGTTGAACTGACATGATTATATAAATTAGCACTTGGTGCACATATTGGTATATTAACTTTTCTTAAAAATTCTTGTGCTGTATTATTAGAAGGAATTCTAATACATACTTTAGACGTATTTCCTGTTATATAATCAGGTACTTTATCAGATTTCTCAAGTAAAAAACTAATCGGTCCTGGAGTTAATTTAGAGATGAAGTGTTTAAAAATAATTAAATGTTTATCTTCTATATTAACCAATTTTATCATCTTCTCATAAGAATCAACATGAACAATTAAAGGTAGGTTTTTAGGTCGGTTTTTATATTTATAAATTTTATTAACGGCATTTTCATCATATATATTAGCACCTAATCCATAAACTGTTTCTGTAGGAAATGCGACAACATCTCCTTCTAATATTGATTTAACACAATCATCAATATTTTGTGTAATATTAACCATTCTATATAATTAAATAGAATTATTTTTCTTTAAATTAATTTTTTGTAACTTTTTTCCATAGAAGAAAACTTAATATTACTAATATAATAACAAATAAAAGTTCATAGTCCATAAAAATTGATTATAATATACTTAAATACAAGATTTTAATATATATTAAAAATGAAATATAATTTGAGAAAAAGAAAAATCTCAATCAATTCAGAAGATGATGTTTTAAATAATTTTGATTTGAAAAAAAAGAAAAATAATGACGATCAAAATAATGACGATCAAAATAATGACGATCAAAATAATGATGATCAAAATAATGATGATCAAAATAATGAAGATCATTATAATGAAGATCAAGATAATGAAGATCAAGATAATGAAGATGGAGATGTAGATGAAGATGAAGATGAAGACGAAGATGAAGTATCATTTGATGATTCTGACACAGATTCTGAGAGCGATGACACTATAAATTCATATGATTTAACTGATATTGATGATAATTGTGATGATGAGAATATAACTAGTCATAATTTAGATTTATTAAATAAAGATAGTTTAAAAAGAAAATTAACGAAAACAATATTAAAAAAAATTCAAGTCGAGTTAGAATCAAAGAAAACTATAAATATAAATTCCTATTTAGCAGATTTGGAAAAAAAAATAAATACATCAGAATTTAATAAAGATGAAGAAAATAAGAATAATATTATTTCATTATCTGCAATAGAATTATCAAATTCAATATTAAAAGATTTAATTAATGAAATAAGATTTGAATTTAGATATAATAAATCTTTAAATTTAAAAAACTATATTGATAATAAATTACAGTTACTGGATGAATTAGATAATCTAGATGAATTAAATAATGTGAATAAACAAAACAATACATTGCCACCTTCAATAGGTGGTGGTTCTAATGTTATATTTCAGTTAATGATTGATCCAATGAAATATCTTAATAAATCAAATCCATTTGAAATACATGGAGAAGGATATGAAAATGATGAAGATGAAGATTATGATGAAAATGATGAATTAAAGGATAAATATGATAAACAATTTAAAAAGTTTTTAATGGATGGGGTAATAACTCCAAAGGATGATATGAAATATTTTAAAAATTTAAATAAAAGCGAAAAAAAAAAATATTTGGAATCAATTGATGAAATAAAGAAAAATCATAAGGTAGATAAACCTCAAATGTTAAAAATTATAGAAAGCAATACATCATTTAGTAATAAATCTGTTATTATTAATAAAATCCAGAATTTCGAATCTCTACCTCCATTTTCCGGAGAATATTTTAAATTAAAGGGTTGGGTAGATGGTGTAAATAAAATACCATTTGGAGAATTCATAGATCCACCTGTCTCATTATCATCGAATAAGACAGATATAAAAAAATATTTAAAGTCTGTAAAAAAACATATGGATGATGCTGTTTATGGTCATGATAATGCAAAAAAACAAATTTTACAAGTAATCGCTCAAACAATATCAAATCCTCAAGAGGGTGGGACTATTATTGCAATCCAAGGTCCTCCCGGAGTAGGGAAGACTCAATTAATTCAAGATGGTATATCAAAAGCATTAGGTAGACCATTTGAATTTATTGCGTTAGGAGGAGGGACGGATTCCGCATTTTTAGAAGGGTTTGATTATACATATGAAGGTTCTCGGTGGGGGAAAATAGCAGATTGTTTAATGCAAGCAAAATGTATGAATCCTGTTATATTTTTCGATGAATTAGATAAAGTGAGTGAAACAGCAAAGGGACAGGAAATAATAAATATATTAATGCATTTAACAGATACAACTCAGAATTCTCATTTTAATGATAAATATTTTCAAGGAATAAATTTTGATATGTCAAAAGCAATATTTATATTTTCATTTAATGAAGAATGGAAAATTAATAAAATTTTAAAAGATAGAATGTATATTATAAGAACAGAAGGATTTAAATTGCCAGAAAAAGTAAAAATTGCCAAAGAATATTTAATTCCAAAAATTGTTAAATCTGTTGGATATAATGATAATAATATCAAATTTTCAGACGAGATTATTAAATTTATAATAGATAAATATACATTTGAAGGTGGTGTCAGAAAATTAAAAGAATGTTTATTAGAAATATGTAAAGAATTAAATTTAAGAACATTAAGTTGTACAAAACTATTAAATAAAAAAATTCAATTTCCAGTTGATGTTACACTCGAAATGTTAACAGATGATATCTTTAAAAAAAGAAGAATTCATAAAGATGATAAAATCCATGATAAACCGAAAGTAGGTTTAGTTAATGGTTTATGGGCAAATGATATGGGTGTAGGAGGTTTAGTACCTATTGAAGCATTTTCAATTCCAACTACAACTAAATTAGAATTAGAGTTAACAGGACAGCAAGGAGATGTAATGAAAGAATCTATGAGATGTGCAAAAACAGTTGCTTGGAATATATTACCAGATAAATGTAAACAAAGATTAAATGAAGAGTGGAAAGATTTTGGAAATAGTGGAATACATATTCATTGCCCAGATGGTGCAACTCCCAAAGATGGTCCATCAGCAGGAGCTGCGATTACCACTGCAATTATATCATTGTTATTAAAACAACCAATAAATAATAAAATTGCAATGACAGGTGAAATTAATTTAAAAGGTGAAGTTACAGAGATCGGTGGTTTAAGTGAAAAATTAAATGGTGCAAAAAAAGCAGGAGCAACTCATGTTTTAGTACCATTAGATAATAAAGAAGATCTAGATAAAATATCATCAGGAGAAAGTAATCCTATAGATGAAAATTTCAAGGTTACTTGTATTAGTAATATCTGGGAAGTGTTTGGTTTTTGTTTTGAAAATAATCCATTACCACACCAAAAATAATTTTATAACCCTTTGAGGGTAAGAATAAATTTCAAAAAATTGAATTAATTTTTTTATAAATATACTTTATATTTTATAAAAAAATAGTTATGAAAATAACATTTCTTGGTACTGCTGCTGGCAAACCATCTAAATATCGAAATGTTACTTCTATTGCAGTAGGTCTTAATGATGGACAATATATATTAATTGATTGTGGTGAATCAACTCAACGCCAGATGATAAATTCAAATCTAAAATTTAATAAAATTCATTCTGTCTATATAACACATTTACATGCAGATCATATTTTTGGATTACCGGGTTTGCTAGCAACATTAAATGAATCCAGAAAAGATCCATTATATATATATGGTCCATCTGGACTTGATAAGTATTTGTCACATAATTTAAATGGTCCATATTGTAAAATATGTGAATATAATATAATTGTACAAGAAATTAATGATATGTATAATATATTAAATACTATAAAATACAATACAACAGAATATATTATTGAATATTGTTATGTGACACATACAGTTCCTTGTTATTCATATACAATTACAAAAAAAAGCAAACCAAAAATTAATTATTCAAAGATAGAATCAGTTATTACTAAATATAGTGATGAAATAACTGAATTAGGTTATAGTAATCCAAATAAAATTATTAATGATTTGAAAGAAAGAAAAACTATTAATTTGTCAAATTTCACTTTGAAATTAGAAGATTATTCAATTGATTCCATTGATTCGGATGATCTTAAACTTACTATTATTTTGGATAACTGTAATAGTTCTAATGTTATTAAGTTTATCAAAAATTCAGATATACTCGTTCACGAGTGTACATATATTGTAACAAAAAATCTTTCAGATAAAGAAGTTATAGATCTTAATGCTAAAGCCATATCTCATGGTCATACTACACATCTACATGGTTTAGATTTATGTAAAATTCTAGGTTGTAAAAAATTATTTTTTACACATTTTAGTAACCGTTATGAAATAAAAGACAATAAAATGTCAGAAGAATACGATATTATTGAAGATGCTAGAGTATCATTACCTGGATGTGATGTATATTGTGCATATGACTTTGATGAATTTATTTTATAGTAACCGAGTATAATTATACACATAGTTAAATATAATATTAATATTATTGATTATAATTATTAATATAATTATATATATAATTATATATAATTATATGAATAATTATTTATCATTTATTCTTATAATATTAATAATCATATTATTCAATACTAAAATTAATAAAAAAAAATTATATATAATTTTAGGTATTACATGTTTATTATTATGTTTAAAAAAAAAAAACAAAAAAACATATTTCATTAATCTAAAAACACGTAAAAAAATAACAAAAGATATAGGTGAAACAATAGATTATGTTTTAAAAAATAGAAATTGGATTAAATTAAGTTCATCAGAAGCAAAAAATATAGATAAAATTGATTTTATATTTACAAATATTAATGGGAAGAATAATAATAAAAATAAAAATAAATCACAAATTAGTTTAAGAGTTAGTACAGAACAAGAAAATTTATTTTCTAATAAAAAAAAATTAAAAGACCATTTTAAACATACTGAATATTTTTCAGATTATTTTATATTAAATAAATTAAATATAATAAAAGATATTAATATATTATATTCCTTTGTAAAACATAATTTAAGTATTAAAAAAATTAAAAAAAATTCATATTTAATTTTAAAAGATCCTTATGGATCTTTAGGTAAACAAATTTTGACATTTGATCATAATAATAATAGTATAATTTATAAAAATGAGGTAAAAGAATATTTAAAAACATTTAAATCAACATATATAATATTAGAGGAATTTTTGGAGTCTATTACATTTAAAGTACCAGAATTAAAATTTAATAATAAACAAATAAATTATGAAACAAATTTTGGAAGACGTTCTCTTATTCGATTTTTTATTGTTATATTAGTAAGAAATAATACTACTGAAATTTACAAAATTAATAATTTATTTATATATTTAGCAGTATTACCTTCATCTAATAGTATAAAAAAAGATATATTAAAACCAGGGTCACATATAACAAATTTTTATTTAGGATCAAAATTTATAAATAATGAAAAAAATAATTTAACAAATAAAGAATTATATAATATTAAGTTATATCGTGATTTATTATATAATAATAAATATCAAAAACAATTATTTACTCAATTATTTTGTGTTTCAAATAATGAATTTAAACGACAATATCCCGAAAAATTAGAAATAGTAAATACAAAAATAAATAATTTTATTATAGAATTTAGTAAAGTATATCATAACGAATTTATTTGTAAAAATAACAAAAATTTAAATAAAGAATCTAATTGTTGTTTTAATATATATGCTGTTGATAGCATATTAACCAAAACTAATGATTTCAAAATTTTAGAAATCAATAGTAATCCAGGTAATATTACAATACATCTTCAAAATATTGTAAAAGATGTATACAATACAGAAAATATATTTAATGATATTTTTGATTTGATAGAAAATGAAGATATTAAAACAAAAAATTTAACTTTGATTAGTAAAAAAAAATCATCAGTTATTTAAGTATTCTAAATTTTGTATATTTTTGTAAAGTTCATCAAGTGCTTTTTTTATATCAAATGTTTGATTATTAATTAATGTTCGAATATTTGTTCCTTCAAATACATAATCTTCTTCCATATTAATTTCACCGTTATTAATTAATTTCACTTCATTTATTGAATCTGAATATGTGATAGTTAATCTTTTAGATTTATTAGACATTATATATATATATATATAAAAAAATAATAAGTAATTTAAATAAATAATTATATTTAAGTTAAATGTCGCATATACAAAAATATAAACCAGAATTTATATTTAAATTTCAAAATAATGTAAAATTAACGAAATCGGTAGAGAATGTTTTTTTACAAATATTACAAAATATGGGAAGCGCCACGGATTCTAAAAATTTTAAAGTTAAAGTTTCTAAAGATATAAAATTAAATAGCAATAAATGGCATCGTAAAAGATTTTTGACTGATGTAGAAAAAATCAAAAAAGCAATAAATTCAAATTTAAATATGTATTCTAAATCAACTTTTAAGAAAGTTAGTTTAGATATTATGAAAATTAAAATAAATTCAGAAGAATTGATAGATTATTTAATTAATTGTATTATTTATAAATATACATATGATTATCAATCTGATGTATGGAATTATTTAATAGAAATAATAATATTTAATAATGTTGAAAAATGGAAAATAAATAATAAATTTTTAGTACATAGATTATTAGATAAAGTACAATATGATTTTAATAAAATTGTTGATAGTGATTATCAAGAAACTCTTGAAGTATATTTTGATTCTAATATAGAAGAATATTATAGAATTAAAAGAAAAAATAATGGTTTAATGAAATTAATAGCTGAATTATTTAAATATAATTTAATTAATAAAGAGTTAATTACATCTATTTTAGAATACTTAATACTTGATATTAATAAATATTATAAAATGGAATTAGGTGTATATTTGGTAACATATTTATTTAATTTTATTAGTAGTATTGAACAAAATAAATTTATAGATTATTTTAATATTTTTTTAAAAGATAAAAATTTAAATAAAAAAGTAAAATTTATGATATTAGATTTTATTGATGAAAAAAATATTTCAACTGTGAAAAAACCAGAAAATATAAAAACAAATATATCTAATTATTTAAATGATGAACAAATAGAATTATATATTAAAAATATAATAAATGATTATTTAAATGATGAAGAAAATCTAGAAGATAGTACAAAATTAATTGCAAATCTAAAAATATCTCCAAAATCAAATAAAATTATTTATTATTGGATATTATTTTTATTAGAAAATAAAGATAATCAAGATAAGATAATGATATTATTTTGTAATTGTTTTCAAAATAAAATAATAAAATATAATACATTAAAATATGGTTTAATAGAATTTTTGGTTGATTATAATAATTTTAAATGGGATTATCCTAATATTAATAATGTATTAAAGATGTTTATTAAAATATGTAAAATGAAACTTTTTTTAACTTCTGATAATATAAATTATATATTTAGTAAAAGTTCTTGTGATGAAAAAGAAAATATTTTATAGTCATTGCAAGTACTTTCTGATACGGCATTGATTATAATAATTTATTTGTCTTATAAATTGAACTATTTGTTTTTTCATCAAGTATTCATATTACAACTTAAATTAAATTGAAATATAAATTAATTTAAAGATTATTTATTAATTATAATAAATGGATAAAGAAATTCTAAATTTTAATTTAAAATCTTCTAAATTTCTAGATGATAAATTTAGAAAAATTAATTTTTTTAAAATTAAAACAAATAGAATATATCTACCATGGGTTGAAAAATATAGACCCAAATATCTTTCTGAATTAATATTAGATGATATTACTAGAGTAAAAATGGAGAATTTTTTAAATAAAGAAGAATTATCTCATATGATAATAACAGGTCACCCAGGTACAGGAAAAACAAGTACAATTTTATGTTTAGCTAGACAAATATATAAAGAAGATTATAAAGAAGCAGTTATAGAATATAATGCTTCAGATAATAGGGGTTTAGAAACAATAAATAATTCAATAATTTATTTTTGCAAGAAAAAAGTAAAAACGATGAATGATTTACCTAAATTAGTGATATTAGATGAAGCAGATAATATTACAAAAAAAGCTCAAAATACATTATGTAATTTGATGGAAATTTATAATAAAAATGTTAAATTTGTATTAACATGTAATGATTATAATAAATTAGTGGAAGGAATTCAGACAAGATGTTTAATTATTAGATATAATTCTTTATCAAAAGATGTAATTAAAACAAGATTAAAATATATTTGTGAGAAAGAAAATATTATTTATGAAGAATCCGGATTGGATACTATTATATTTATATGTCAAGGTGATATAAGATTAGCAATTAATTGTTTAGAATCAACATATTATGGTTTTAATGAAATAACATATGATAATGTATATAAAATATGTGAAAAACCACCCCAAATTCAAGTAATATCATTAATAAATATGTGTCTAGCAGGTTCTTTACAAGAAGCAGTTAATACAGTTTTAGAATTAAAAAGAGTGGGTTACTGTAATAATGATATATTATTAACAATAATTAATGTTTTAAAGGAAATAAGTATAAATGAATCTTCCAGAATAATAATGTTAGAAAATGCAACTAATGCATATATGATAGTAAATGAAGGTGTTGATACAGATTTACAATTATTAAGATGTATTTGTGATTTTTATCAATTATCAAAATAAAAAAAATATTTTTTTTATATAATTTTTATTATTAATAATATTAGATAATATTATTAACAATAAAAAATAAAAGTGTCTTTTATTTAGAAGACTTCTATAAGTCTATGCTCAATCTTTTATTTTTTTCCTTTTCCTTTTCCTTTTCCTTTTCCTTTTTTATTTATTTTACGAGATCCTGATTTATTTTTCTGAGTAGATTTATTTTTCAAAATAAATCTCCTAATAATGAATCCACGATATAATGATTGTATCTT
>Ga0209533_1003170_pt1 | contig 14687 bp, 10 predicted proteins | sample COG_04_FD_184748 | JGI IMG/M metagenome (GOLD analysis project Ga0209533, IMG submission 184748) | Pelagic Microbial community sample from North Sea - COGITO 998_met_04 (SPAdes) (version 2) | ecosystem: Environmental > Aquatic > Marine > Neritic zone/Coastal water | place: Helgoland, sampling...
AGCCATCATGCATGGGCAAACCCGCGCGTAAAATGGTTCCCAACACCGGCGGTTCGGACAACCGCTTCACGGCTGCCTGGCCCAAAGGCGTCTGCACAGTGCCAGACTCAAACTCCAACGTTTTCGCTATTTCATATCCCATGCATTCCCCCATGCGCGCCAAATTCATCCGAAAGCGAGCCCGATCCGATTGCCATTCATTGTCTCTCAATTGAGCGAGGATTTCATGGGAAATTCCGGGTGATTCACTGAGGTTATGTAACATGGTCTATCTAATTAACGGATGCGTTTCAGCATTTCCTTGTACATCAGCCGCCACCCCTTCCATTCGCCTGTATCGCTCACAGATTCATTGTGCCAAAGCAAACGCATGGTGCCGCCGACTTCGCGCACGGCATTCGACAACGCAACAACGTGATCAATCGCCATTTCGGGGGAGACTTGAAGGTAGCGCATAAAGGTCGCATCCATCGCACCGACCGGATGCAATTCCAAGTTCATTGTTCTTTCCGCCTCCACATCGTAAGCAGGGTAGGCGCGTGACATCCCTCCCCGAAAACCCGGGACATCGGCATATCCGAGGGAATGATCCTGTTGGATGCCCAACGCTTCCAATCGTTTCCAACTGGATTCGGGCCGTTGCAGCAAATAATGCTGCCGCGCGCGAACCACGGATTCCCCGGTAATCTCCTCCAGCCGTTTGATTTCATTCTGCATGGTCAATGACGACGTCGATTCATGGGCCGCAAAACCGGGATGTATCCCCACATTAGCGGAAGTATGCAACGATCGAATTCGCATTTGGAGGCCATGTGATTTCCAAGACACCCCACGATCATAACGACCTCGGTTAGCGAGCAAGAAGAAGTACGTTGCTTTCATTCCTGCTTCTCGATGCTGCTGCTCCAACCAATCGTACGTGTCATAAGCGTCTTCTTGAATGCCGCGCAAGACTTGAATGCGATCTCGGAATCGAGACCAACGGCCTTTGACTCCATCTTGGGCTGCCGCGGCAAAGGTCATGAATGGGGATCGATGCTTATAAGCAAATGCACTATCTACGTCGACGGTGGGGATGACACGATAAACGGATGGAGTGAATGCAATGCCGTTTGACTTGGCCCAAGCAATGGCTCGAAATTCGACTTCGGGACGCTCCAACCACCCTTCCCGATGCGCCCATGATTTCCGCCCTTCCAATCGTCCAAAGGCATCGCGATCCGTGCTCGAAAAACGGAAGTCATCCAAACAAGTCGTCATCCAAAAAGCCCAACTCCACCAATCACTGAAAACGATTTCGTCTGCATCCGATTGCGACCGCACTCCAAATGGCAGACGTGTCCCGCCAGGCGTTGCTTCGGGGGTTGCATCCGACCAAATCCAAGGAGGAACCTGAGCACCCGATTGATTCAAGAGGCCAGCCGAGGGAATCCAGGCAATTCGATGGGCTGAGCCTTCTTCACGTTCACCGCCATACTGAACTTTTCGGTGTGGACTCGCAAGCCAATCCGAACGGTCAGAAGCCCAATGATGCGGACACCCCAAGATCACCTCAAACACCAATTGAGCTACATAACGATGACGTGCACTCGGGCCATCGGCATCATCCGCCAACCAAATAATTATCGATTCAGCCATATGACCAAAGAATTCACCATTTTTTGGGCCGCTCTACCATCCCCGTAAAGTGGGAGATCATAATCAAGTGCTCGCTGTGATTGCTGCAATTTCAAATGAGCCGCTGGCAAAGCGTCAGGATTAGCACACAACGTGGCAAAACCACTGGCAACAAGTTCGGTCCATTCCGTGGAATCACGCAAAATCAATGCTGGGCGTTTCATGAAAAACGCTTCTTTCTGGAGCCCTCCTGAATCGGTCCAAACCTCATCCACCTCTTTTAACCATTGGAGAATTTGCAAATAACTCGCAGGTTCGAAGGGTTCGATGCTTCGTTCTTTCAATGCGCGCTTCCACGCATCTCCCCATTCCGCCATCAGTCCCTTTCGCGTCCTTGGATGGACCGGGAAAATCACCTGAACACCCTGGTCCTGCACCTGCTTGCCTATGGCCTCAATCCACTTCCGCAAGGCCTGTTGGTCATCTACATTCGATGGACGGTGCAAGGTCAATAAAATCTTCCGCGTTTGATCGGCTTTGTTATCGACCGGTGCACCTCCAAATAAACGCGCGGTATCCAACATCAAATCGCCCACTGCTTGAACCAGCAATCCAGGGCGATTGTCCGTGAAAATCCCTTCCGATGCAAGCTGTTTGATCGAAGATTCCGAAGGACAGAACAAAACATCACTCAGTTGATCCGTCAATATTCGGTTGTGCTCCTCTGGCATTCGACGATCAAAAGAACGCAAGCCTGCTTCAATGTGCACCACGGGAACTTGAGCACGCGAAGCAGCCATCGCTGCTGCTAAGGTCGAATCCGTATCACCAAACACCACCACAGCATCCGGTTGATGCGCTTCAATGGCATCGCTAACACCCCGCATCATTTGCCCCATTCGAATGAATGGATCTGCAGCCACCTCAAGTTGCACATCGATTTTTGGAAGATCCAACTCTTCCTGAAATCGCCCCGACATGTTGTGCGAAAAATGCTGACCCGTATGGAGCAACACTTGCTCAAGCTGGCCTTTCTGCGCTTCCACCGCATGGCTAAATGCCGCAGCTTTCATCAGCTGAGGTCGAGCTCCAACAATGGTTAGCAGTGTTTTCAAAACAGAATGATCGTTACAATTCGCCAGCATCGGCGAAGCTAAAATAGTCGTCACCCGCAACAATGAGGTGGTCCAACAACGGACAATCCAACATTTTTCCTGCCCAATGCAGATTTTTTGTGAGTTCGCGGTCCGCTCGACTTGGTCTCCTATTGCCTGATGGATGATTGTGAACCGCTACGATTGCCGCGGCCCCCATGGCCAATGCTTTGGAAAAGATAATCTTCGGATCTGCAATCGTTCCTGTCAGGCCTCCTCGGCTGACCATGACTTCACTCATGACCGCATTGGAGCGATTCAACAGCAACAGCCAAAACTCTTCGTGTCCGAGGTCCGACAACCTCAATGAAAACCGGCGGTAAAGATCTTTGGAACAACGGATCACCTCAACGGTTTTTTTTCCTTGAGACGCGACCTGCCGCCTCCGACCCAACTCCAAAGCTGCTGAAATCTGAACCGCCTTCGCCATGCCAATTCCCTCCACCAACGTGTATCCCTGTGGGGGCATTTTTGACAACACCGCCAAGTCCCCGCTGGCGACATTCAGTAATGCCTGAGCTACCTCCTGCACAGGACGTCCTCGCACACCCGATCCAAGCATGATGGACAAAAGCTCTCTATTCGTCATTGCCTGAGCCCCTTCCAATATCATTTTCTCGCGTGGCCTCTCCCTCTCTTTCTCCATCTTGTATGCTTAACGAACCCCTTGGAAAGCGAATCTTGCTGAAAAACTTGAGCAAAAAAAAGCCTCCTGTTTCCAGGAGGCTAATCAATGCGTTATGTCGACAGCTCAGAGCTTCGATACGTGAACGGTCAAACTCGATTTGAGGTTGGACGCTTTATTCTTGTGGATAACATTGTTCTTCGCAAGCTTGTCCAACATGGCCGAAACCGTTGGAAGCATCTCTGCCGCTTTCTTGGGGTCCGTAGTTGCCCGCAACGCACGAACGGCATTTCGGGTCGTTTTGTGCTGGTAACGATTACGAGCTGCTTTCGTGCGATCGGAACGAATGCGCTTCAATGAGGATTTGTGATGGGCCATGTGCTTTCGACTGAATTTTTCCCTAAGGGGGTGCAAATATAATGGAGATTACAGTCTATGCAAGCATCGAACCCATTGAAATTCAGGAAAAACAGAAAGGACGCACCCCTGCGTCCTTTCACCCTAACAATCTACTTGTTTTCCAAGGCGATGCCTGCAAACTTCGCGTTGAATTACCGTGCAATATTACAAATAAACTCTTCTAATTGTATTTTTTCCTAGCTGAATAATTATTTTTCTTCCACTAATAACCAAAAACAAGCATCCGATTCACCTCATACAAGTGACCAAATCGGGTTTGATTGTATCTTGCAATCCCGTTCATGCTTCAATTCTTGCTCTTTCGCCTCCCCCGTTTTCCCTCAATCACCTTGGTCTTGTTGGGGATGATTTCCCAAACGATTGGTGCGCAAGAAACCGCAGAATTCACGAATGCTTCTGTGAGCGCCAATGTGAATGAGCTCGGCCTGCATCATGCCGCAGCGGTAGCAGACTTTGATGGCGACGGCTGGGAAGACATATATGTCGCAACCAAACAAGGGCCAAATCACCTCTTTCGAAACACCGGAGGCATGCACTTTGAAGAAGTCGCTCAGGCCGCTGGAGTAGATGATCCAGGAAATAGCAACGCGGCCGTTTGGGCCGACTTCAATAACGATGGCTGGCCCGATTTGATCACTGGAAATTACTTGGACGCCAATCGGCTCTTTCTCAACAATGGCAATGGCACGTTTGACGATGCAACCGATGCCTACAACTTTGGCAATGAAGGTCCTTGTCGCAGCCTACATGTAGCTGATTTCGATGGGGATGGTTGGCTAGATGTCTATGTGGTGAACATGAACAGCCACAATGCCATGTACCGCAACTTGGGTGGTCAAGGGTTCCAAAATGTAACGTTTCCAACCGGGACGGTGGATACAGGCATTGGAATGGGCTGCGTCTTTTTTGATTCCGACAACGATGGTGATCAAGACCTCTACGTCACTCATGACGGCAATCAGGTCAATAAATTTTTTGAAAACAATGGAAACGGCACCTTTTCCGAAAACGCAGTAGCCGTCGGTTTGGATTACCAGGGAAATTGCATGGGTGTGGATGTGGCAGACATCAACCACGATGGCTGGCTAGACCTGTACATCACCGATTTGTACCCCAGCGAATTGTTTCTCAATAACGGCGATGGCACCTATACCCCCATTGCCGATTCAGCCGGAGTCGATGATTCTGGAATGACATGGGGATGCGCCTGGTTTGATTATGATCTGGACACGGAATGGGACTTGTACATCGTAAATGACCATGCATTCGCCCCCACTCCGAACAGGTTGTACCGGGGCATCGGCGATTTAACCTTTGACTGGGTGAGCGAGGGCGACCCGATACTGGAACACAACCATTCCGATTACGGACTGGCAACGGGAGATTTTGACCGGGACGGCGATTTGGACTTGGCGATTGCAACAACGGGATCTTCGACACAACCGGGGTTTCAGATTCTGGAGAATCAAAATGAATCGGGCCACTTCATCGGATTTGAATTGGAAGGAACAGCCTCCAATCGTTCGGCCATAGGAGCACGCGTCGAGGTTCACTTCGACGGTAAAACACGCATGGACGAGATCAATTGCGGGCAAGGCTACTCCGGGGCTAGCTCGTTCATTGTTCACTTTGGACTCGGAGAGGCAATGGAGGTGGATTCCATGAACATTCGCTGGCCCAGTGGCGTGATTAGTGCGCATGGCGCCTTTTCTGCAGACAGCGTTTATCAAATTCTTGAACCTGGATCACAACCCTGGTTTCAATTGGGATGCACAGAATCGTTCGCATGCAATTACAACATCGCCGCCCAAACGAATGACAACTCATGCTTTTATCCAGAAGCGGGGTTGGATTGCAACGGAATGCCCCTCGAGGGTTGGCCGACGCTAGCGACGCACAGTGTCGCACGGCTTTGGAACGAAGCCTTGCTGATTGGCATTCGAAACGATCGGGCCCGTCCCACGGTCCACGCTCGAAATTTATGGCATCAGTCCGCTCTTGCCTATGATGCTTGGGCCGCTTGGGCCACCCCAAGTTCCATTGCTCCCCAACCTTGGCTGCTGGGAAACACCGTGGGTGACTTTGCTTGCAACTGGGATTCTCTGGCGCAGGTTGAAAATAGTGCAGAGCGCAAAGCGGCGCGGGAGCGATCCATCAGTTATGGCAGCTACCGCTTGATGCTCCACCGCTTCGAAAATGCGCCACGCCGCGATCGCATCATGACACATCTCCATTCGCAGATGGAGCAACTCGGCTATGACACCGCCTTCCATTCTACAGAATACACCACTGGCAATTTGGAGCACGACGCGGGTGCACTGGGAAATTACTTGGCCGAACAGTACATCTCCTTTGGCCTTCAAGACGGCGCTTTTGAAGAAATTGATTACCAAAACACGTATTACAACCCCGTGAATTGGAACCTCGTCATGGACGAACCCGGGAACCCGAATATGTTCTTCCCAAACCGATGGCAACCTCTGCAATTGGCAGAGTTCATTGACCAATCCGGCAACGAAGGCACCAACGCATCGCCTGATTTTTTGAGTGCCGAATGGGGAAATGTTCAGCCCTTCGCCATGGATGCAAGCGACACCACCGTTTACAGCCGATTTGGGAGTGATTATACCGTCTACCACGCAGCACCTTCCCCACCCCTCATTTATCCAACAGAAGACACGGACCTCGAAAGCGACTACAAATGGGGACATTCCTTGGTGAGCCTTTGGTCCAGTCATTTGGACCCCACCGATTCTACCGTCTGGGACATCAGCCCCGGTGCATTTGGGCTGAATGGGTTCATTCCGGCTTCTTTGGAAGAGGCTCGCAGCTACTACCAATCTGAAAGTGGCCTGATCCAAAATTCCGGGACTACAGCGGGCCATTCGTTCAACCCGGCCACCGGCGAACCCTACCTCGCTCAGGAGGTATTGCGCGGAGACTTCACCCGTGTTTTGGCCGAATTCTGGGCTGACGGTCCGGATTCTGAAACGCCACCAGGACACTGGTTTACCTTATTGAACTATGTCAATGATCGTCCAGAATTGGAGCGTCAGTGGCGTGGGAATGGTGAGCCACTCGCCCCTCTCGACTGGGATGTATTGGGGTATTTCGCCATGGGTGGCGCCATGCATGATGCCGCGATTTCCGCTTGGAGCAACAAAGGCTGGTACGATTATGTGCGTCCGGTCTCGGCCATTCGATGGATGGCCGATCGTGGTCAATCTTCCGACCCCGAGCAACCCAATTACCATGGCGCTGGTCTGCCGCTGATTCCGGGCAAAATCGAATTGATCACCGCTTCTGATCCGGTAGAATTGCGCGGAATTGAAAACGAATACGTGCATGAATTGAAAGTACTCGCCTGGCGTGGACCCGACTACATCGCTGTGCCTGCCTTGAACCAAGCGGGTGTGGGTTGGATACGCGCCAGCAACTGGTGGCCCTATCAACGACCGACGTTTGTAACCCCGCCATTTGCGGGTTACGTGAGCGGCCATTCGACGTTTAGCCGAGCCGCTGCGGAAGTTCTGTGCCTCCTGACCGGCGACGAATACTTCCCTGGAGGGTTGGGATCGTTCCCGATTGAGGCCCATGAATTCCTGGTATTTGAAGATGGTCCCTCTGCCGATTTTGAACTGCAATGGGCGACCTACCGGGACGCTGCGGATCAAAGTGCCTTGTCGCGCATCTGGGGAGGCATTCATCCTCCACAAGATGACTTTCCCGGTCGCGCGATCGGACAGGTAGTGGGAGTAGATGCCTTCTTACTGGCTGAAGCCTATGCCTTTCCACTGCTGATTGACCCCACAAATTGCGTCGGTGACTTCAACGCCGATGGGGTTCGAAACCTCTATGACCTATTGCTGCTTTTGGTTCATTTCGGTGAATTCACCGAAGGCGGAGGCAATGAGGCTCCTGCCCTACTGGACCTGGATGGAGATGGAGCAGTCAGCACGCCAGACTTACTCGGCTTGCTAACCGTTTGGGGGGTGCCCTGTTGAAACCGGAGTTGCTCAGTTCGCATGAACCACCAACTCATCCAAGAACAACCACGAGGCCAACGACGCAGCATCATGCCAAAGCGGACAAGGTCCGGGATTCAGCGCCTCGAATCGAATGTATTTTGCTCTTGAATTGACCGGTACGGCGATGCGAACAACGCCTTGGGTTTCATTTTGAGCGAACGCATCCGCTCCATTCCATTGGGTCTGTATGGACCAATCGCCCTTCCAATGTTCACCATCCAAAGACCATTGAAACCGCACCGAATCCGGAACAAAAATCCACGCGTCCTGGTAGAGGTAAAACTGCATGCTCAGGGAATCCACGTGCAGCTCCTCACTCAGGGACAATGTCATACCCATGTCTTCCCCTTGCGTTGCCTGCCAGCAACCATCGCGAAAATCCATGGATCCCAATCGGCCATCGGCCAACCCTTGTTGGCCTCCACCCGGATAGTACGTGTTCAATGCATGGTCCAATTCCACGGGCTGAAATGCCCCCGCATGTCCTGCTAGTGGAAAACGCCATGGTTTTCCAACCGCCACATCGTGCCGACGCAGCTCGACCACTAACGCTCCCTCTCCTGTGACTTCAAACGGCGCATCAAACGCCCGTGAAATCCGTTCTTGACTTCCCTTGGTTTCCCAAAACACATCCCCTCCAATGCCAGCAATTGCGCGGTCCAACCCCACCATGATCCGTTCGGTTTGCGCCGCAGCTTCGCAGGATAAGTCAATGGGAACCGCCTCCCAACCATAATCTACATTCCAAGCATCCAATCGGCTGTAATGCCAATCCATTCGTTCCTTGAAACTGTTCCAATCCCGTTGCGATTTTGAACTCCAAAGAACCTCGCTCATGGCCACAATGCGAGGAAAAACCTTGGAGTCTACCAATTCCTGCGGCGCCCGTTCTGACCACATGTTGCATTCACCCCCTAGAATTCGCCCGGAACCTTCGAGGCCCTCAGGCTCCGGTTCAAAGCCATAAACACGCTCCAAATCAATGGATTCCACGGGATAATCGAAGTAACAGTGCGAGGTAGGCGACATGATGGCATCGCGCCCCATCGCAACTGCATCGCGACCACCTTGCATGCCGCGCCAAGACTGCACAGTAGCACCATCGGGCAAACCTCCCTCCAAAATCTCATCCCATCCAATCAACTTACGTCCGTGGTCGGCCAGAAAAGAACCAATTTGAGTGATGAACCACGATTGCAATTCGTGCGCATCGTGCAACCCTTCCGCTTGGATGCGTCGCTGGCATTTCGGACACGATTCCCAGCGCACCTTCGGCGCTTCATCCCCGCCAATGTGGATGTATTCCGACGGAAACAGTTCCAAAACTTCCAACAGGACGGCTTCCAAAAATCGAAACGTCGTGTCTTCACCCGCGCAATAAATATCCTTGAATACTCCCCAATCATGCGGAACCTCCAACGAATCACCAGTGCAACTTAGCCAAGGGTAGGCCGCAATGGCGGCCCGGCTATGCCCGGGCAGTTCGATTTCAGGAATGACCGTGATATTCCGGTCTGCGGCGTACGCGACGATTTCACGGATTTGATCTTTGGTATAAAACCCACCGTGGCGCGAGCCGTCAGCTTCCGTTCGCCAAGCGCCAGTGGAGGTCAATTCCGGATACGCATCCACTTCAATGCGCCAGCCTTGATCTTCTGTTAAGTGCCAATGCAGGACGTTCATTTTGTGCAATGCCAAAAGGTCAATGGCGCGCTTGACAAAATCTGGATCCATGAAATGCCTGCAACAATCCAACAAAAGTCCACGGTGTTCGAACCGTGGCGCATCCGATATGGAAACGTGCGGCAAGGCCCAACTTCCCTCGTTATCCGAATCTGGGGGCAACATCCACCGCAACGTGGTCAATGCATGAAATGCCCCTGCCTCCTCGCTCGCCTCAATGGAGACTCCATCGTCATCGATGCGAAGCGAATACCCTTCGACGGCATATCCCTCGGCACGTTCCATGTGAATAGACAACCCCTTAGGATGCGACTTTCCGGGCAACCATTCTTTCCAAACGGTTTGACGTTTGTCCCATTCGTTATCAATGGTCCAATGCCAATCGCCATTCCAGTGGGTACGTGCTGTGCTATCCTCTGCCCAATTGGCGGCAGTTGGCGCCGGAATGATCGCGCGCGTTATCGGGTGGGCCGCCGGCTGAATGCAACCCGACAGGACAGCCATCAGCAAAATGAAATGGCCCAACAATCTTGAATGTCCCATGCTCAAAGGTAATGCCCCTCAGCGCCTTAGCGGAACCACGCCGCGACTTCTTCCGCATTCACCGGAAAATCGCGCCCGTCAAAATACGCCGTGCTTCGATTGACCTCTCGCCGGCAGGACGCGTGAAATGAATGCGCACCGGCGCGCTGCCAATCGGCCAATTGATCGGGGCGAACCCCGCTCCCGACCGTGACATCAAAGCCCAAATGCAGCGCATGTTTGATGTTTTCTTTTCCTTGTACTGCCGTTTCAGCCCCCCCGCTGCTCAGCAGCCGGTGAATTCCAATGCGCTGAAGCGCATCCACATCCGACCTCCAATCCGCGCTGGCGTCGAGCGCCCGATGCACCACCAATCGATGCCCTCCAAATCGCATCGCCCACGCTTCCAATTGTTCAATATCGAGTCGAGATTGCCGATCCAGCCCCCCTACAACCGCGCGAACGGCTCCTGCTTCGAATGAAGCCGCGATCTGATCCGTCATCCAAGCCTTTTCAGCTTCATTGAAACAAAAATGTCCTGCGCGGGGTCGAATCAAAACATGGACCGGAACGCCCGCCACGACTGAACTTCGAATGTCCGTTTCGGGAGGTGTCAAGCCTCCACACGGCCAGTGGGCGCAAAGTTCCACTCGGTGTGCACCCGCGTCCCGAGCCGTTCGCACGTCGGCGGGTGTGCTTGCGCATACTTCAAGTTCAAAAGGGGCCAGAATTTTCAACCCTCGCTGCACCCCCGTCACATCGGCGATCCGGGTCAAATCCAACACCTCATCCTTAGCGTCAATCCATTCAATGGAAAGTCCAGAATCCACCATGTGCTGCACGGCCGTCGGCAGCTCCAACTCTCCGCGGGTCGGGTGCGGCCGCAACTCAGAAAGAAATGGCAAAAGCACGCCGGCGTTCAACCGAAATAAATTCATGGACACATGAACCGTCCCGGCATTTTTCTGCATCCGATCCACCGAATCCGAAGGGGGTTTTTCGACAATGGATTGGAGGTGATTGCCTCTCGCTTCCAAAATGGCGAAGTCCTTGGTTTTCTCCCGTGGCAAACCCAAATGCTCCCGGTCGTATGCCAAAACGGCTTGCCCGTTCGGTTCACTTCTCAATTTGGCCAATGACTGGCGTGTGGGCACATTGTCTCCATTGCAAAGCACGAACGCATGACCGGCTGCGACGGGATCTTGCTCGAGCGCACATTGCACGGCATGCGCCGTGCCAAGCGGTTCATCTTGCCTCGCCCAACCGACCTTCATTTTGAGGCCCGTCGGTGTTTCATTCCAATCCGTTACAAAGGGCTGGGTTATGGCATCATCCGGATGCAACACGACGGTCGCTTCAGTGAATCCCGCGCAAAGTGCTTGTTCCAGAATGAACTGCAACAAAGGTTCCCCTTGAGGTCCAATCCGGATCATCGGTTTCGGCCGATTCAATGCATCGTGTTCGAATGCCTGCAGGGATAGATTCGAATCCTTGGATGCATCGGCCGCGCTGCGTTTCATTCGCGATGCTCTTCCCGCTGCCAAGATCAAAATTCGATCACATCTCATGGCGTGAAGGTATCAATTTTTGGGGTGTTCCAATCGCACACCTTCTGCCCCCAGTGCAATCGGAATCGCCTGGCCTTGACCATTGGAAATCGCGGCAATCACGGCCGCTAAATGCTTGGAATGACAAAGCACAAAACCTGTCCCTCCTCCGCCTGAACCATTGATTTTTCCGCCCAATGCACCCGCAGCATGGGCACTTGCTAAAATACCATCGATGCGAGGGGTAGACACCTCAATGCCCTTGCTTAACCAATGATGATGCGCGAGCAGCAGCTTCCCAATTCCCTCCAAATCTGGGTCTTTTTGCGCCAGCTCCTTCGTGCCTTCTGCAGAGATACGCCGATTTTCCAAGGTGGTCATCATCAATCGTTGGTCCTCCGCATTCCAATGACTCGGAAAAAACGGCGGCCGCAGATTCCAATTGGATTGCCCCTGATCTTCCCATTCTTGCAGCAGCTCCAATCGACGGTCTTTGGCCCGTGCCAACACACCCAAGGTATCCTTGGCTTGATGGGAATCAAACAAGACCCAACAACCCGGAGGCTCCGAGAGAAGAGTCGTTTCAAACTCGGGATTAAAGGCGATGGACTGGGTGCCCCCCAACGCGCAAACGGTTTGGTCCATCATGCCACCGGGTTCATCAAACCACTCCACTTCTGCGCGCCAAGCAGAACGCGCAACCCATTCTTTCTGCCAACTCATTCCACTGCGCTCGGCCATCAAGGCACACCATGCCACCAATAGTGCAGAAGAACTACTGGCCCCAGCCCGCATTGGAATTTCGCTCGCGACGTGCGCATTCCAACCCCATTCGGGCAACCAGCCTTCCCGTTTCGCGAGGTGAAGGCCGATCAACCAATAGTCCCGTGGTTTCGGTTCCGGCAGGCAATCCAAATCATACGTGAATTGCTGGTCCAAATCTGCCAAGTGCAAATGCACAAGCCGATCCGTTCGTGTGGAACTTTCGATGGTTGCACGCAGATCAATGGCAGACGCAACAACGGGAAAACCAAGATAATCCTGGTGTTCCCCAAAAAGACAAATGCGGCCCGGGGCAGAAACCGAGCACTTCATGCACTGGAACGATTGATCCGTGCAATTGCTCCCACACAAACACCTGCAACCGCAGTGAGCAATCCGGCTGTTGCCATATCATCATAGAGCCAAGAGCCGACGGCAAACAATGCCGCATAAACTCCTACGCTGCCCAAGAGCATCGATAAAATTCCACGTGGCAGCGCCCAGCCCTCCTCCGGTTTGTCTCCGGAATCAGCTCCCGGACCATAACGCTTCCACCCCGGCCCACCCGGCCGCACTTTGGCAACGAAATGACGGAGGGTTTCTTCCGATTCTGGGGGCGTAATCCACGTTCCAATGATCCAAATCACGGTGGTGATCAGGGATCCCCAGACCAGTTTTTCGTGGGAGGCCCATGCCGTGTCAACCAAGTGGTCATGAACGAACGTGAAATAACCGGCCACAATCAAGGAACCTGCCATGGCTACTAACTCCGTCCAGGCATTGATCCGCCACCAGAACCAACGAAGGATGAACAATCCTCCAGTACCGGCTCCAATGAGCAACAGCAAATTAAAAGCTTGACCCGCATCGGTGAGCAGCAAGCCCAATCCACTTCCGAGAATGAGGGAGAGGATGGTCGTAATGCGACCGGCAGCCACCTGTTCCTTGTCCGTCGCATCCGGTCGTATGAATCGCACCCAAAAGTCATTGACCAAATAACTTGCCCCTAGATTCAATTGCGTGGACATGGTGCTCATGAACGCCGCAAGCAAGGAAGCCGCCACCAAACCCAAAAGACCCGGAGGAAGCAAAGAAAGCATGGCCGGGTAGGCCAAATCATGGCCTAATTTGTCTGCAGGAATGTCCGGAAATGCGGCCTGCAAATCACTTAATTCCGGAAACACCACGATGGACGCCAAAGCGATCAAAATCCACGGCCAAGGACGAAGCGCATAATGCGCAACGTTGAACAAAAGCGTAGCACCCATGGCATGCGACTCATTCTTGGCGCTGAACATGCGCTGCGCAATGTATCCTCCGCCGCCCGGTTCGGCTCCAGGGTAATAGCTCGCCCACCATTGAACCGCGAGTGGAACCAGAAGGATGGGGACCCATTGACTGGCATCATGCAGATCGGGGAGCATGGCCGTTTTCGTGGAAACTTCGGCATGGGCCAGCAAACTTGACAAGCCGCCAATGGCCTCCAAATCCAAAATGTAAATGCAGGCCCAAATGGACCCGATCATCGCCAACACAAACTGCACCAAATCGGTCAAAATTACTGCACGCAATCCTCCTAGCGCACTGTAAGAAAGCGTGATAACACCCGTAATGGCCAATGTCAACCAGCCGGGCCAACCCATCAAGATTCCGCCCAACTTGATGGCGGCGAGCGAAACCGTTCCCATGACAAGAACATTGAACACAAGTCCCAGGTAGAGCGCTCGGAATCCGCGCAAAACGGCTGCTGGTTTTCCGCCGTAACGCAATTCGTAAAACTCGATGTCCGTCAAAACGCCGGAACGATGCCAGAGGCGCGCATAAACAAATGCCGTGAGCATCCCTGTGAGCAGAAAGGCCCACCACCCCCAGTTGCCGCTTACGCCCTGCTCACGGACCAAGCCTGTGACCAAATTCGGCGTATCGGTGGAAAAAGTCGTAGCCACCATGCTGATTCCCAATAACCACCAAGGCATATTGCGACCGGCGAGAAAAAAACTTTTGGCATTTTTGCCCGCATCGCGCGAGGCCCAAAGACCAATGACAAGCGCAAGGGCAAAATATCCCACGACGATAGCCCAATCCAGTGTTGTCAGCTCCATGTCACAAGAATAAGAAGGAACGAGGCAACCCGAGCGGGTGTGTTTATAACCCGTGCTCCATTCGGGATTTTTTTGTCAAGCCTTGAACCACGCATGCGTAACTGTGGTCGAGCAAATCACACGCTAAACTCCATTCCACGTCCAGCTCAGCACTCACCGAATTCCAATGTTTTTTATTGAGGTGCCAACCCGGGCGAATGCCTTCAAATTGCTCCCGAAGCTCAATG
>Ga0209533_1003171_pt1 | contig 14684 bp, 16 predicted proteins | sample COG_04_FD_184748 | JGI IMG/M metagenome (GOLD analysis project Ga0209533, IMG submission 184748) | Pelagic Microbial community sample from North Sea - COGITO 998_met_04 (SPAdes) (version 2) | ecosystem: Environmental > Aquatic > Marine > Neritic zone/Coastal water | place: Helgoland, sampling...
TGCTGTACTGCTGCACCAACGCCACTAGCTGGCGGAACAGGAAACCCCATAGCTCCTAAATCCATACCCTCGTCATAATAAGTCTGGCCGGTAGTCGGGTCTGTCTTCATGCCTTTTTGTGAAAGTATTTTCCAAGCAAAAATATAGTCCGGACTGTTTAGAGGTATTTCACCATTGGCACCGCGAGTAATAGCATTTAGCAATTGAGCTTTATAAGAACTACCAAACGACCCGCCCTTACCATCGGCAGCGTCCGCCGCTGCTTTAGCTGCTGCTGCCGCTGCTTCTGTCTCTGTCTTGAAAATATTGCTAGCAACTGTTTCTTCGATAGACCTTACTTTATTTCTCTCTGCCTGTAGCTCTTCATAAGCTGCCATTCTTAATGACTGGGCCTCTTGCTCCGCTAGCTGTTTGTTTTTATTTATCTGATCGTTAAATGAGTCAAAGCCCATAGATAAGCCATAACCAATAGAAGAAGGGCGACCACTTTGAGCTTGTGACGTTAATCCCCCACCTAAACTAGCCGCCATATCGTATATATTCTTTCTAGGGCGGTTAGTTGATAGCATTTGCAAATCGGAAACGCGACGAGCAAGATCAGACTGACCAATCGGTGTTGATTGGTTCAGTGTCATCATGCTTTGACGATACTTTTCTATCGGAGTAAGTTCTGCGCTCATTAATATCTCTACCTGCTTTACTGGTTAGGCTGATTAAAGTAATTACCCATGGCCCCGAAGGTGCTCAAGCCTGTCGCTAATCCTGCCTGTAACGCACTAGGTTTTGGCATATAGCTTGTCGTCACATTTGACGGCCCACTCATTTGAGTAACATTACTAAAGTACGGCGATAGATAATTAAATTGCTCCATTCCAGCCCTATCAGCGGCCATGGCATTTAATCTCTGTGCGTCCAAGTCGCGCTGAGTCAATCCTTGCTGACTTGCACCAATGCCAAGTAATGAATTAATATCTTGCTGACCTGCGTTATAACGCATATCGCCCATACCTGTAAGCTGACCAGCATATCCTGTATCTGCGCCATAAAGCTGGCTTTGAATGCCGCTCATTTGGCCACCATAACCAGTATCAGCACCATAAGCCTGACTTCCTAAACCTGCAAGCTGTCCGCCGTATCCAGTGCTGGCACCATAAGCCTGACTGCCTAAGCCGCCCATCTGGCTGCCGTATCCAGTGTTCGCATTATATCGCTGACTACCTAAGCCAGCCATTTGACTACCGTAACCAGTGTCAGTGCTGTATTGAGAGCCGCCAGTTCCTAGCAGACCCGAAGCATAACCTTGCCCAGCTCCGTATCTTGAACTCGCTAACCCAGACAACCCTTGCGCTGCTGCTGCATCTTGCTGGCCAATACGGCCATAATCTCGCTCCGCTGCCGACATTGATGATTCGTATCCGCCTCGTCTAATATTTGATATAGACTCACCTAGACCTTCGCCCAAAGCCTTTAATCTATCTGCTGCGCCTAATCTTGCTCTTGACCCAAAAGCTGACTCTCCGCCAGTTTTAATGTCGTTAAACTCTTGACCCATCTCTCTCTGCTCTGCCGTATCCATAACGTCAGAGATTGTCTTTTGGACAACCTTATCCTCGAAGGGATTAAAGAATTTTGAGCTACTGCTTGGGTCAAATCTTCGTTCTCTTTGGCTTCGATATATATCAGAGATTTCGTCCAAATCTCCGCCATAGCCCTCGACATTACGGGCGTATAGGTCTTCTACTTGGCCTAATCTGTCGCTGTAATCATCTCTTGCCGCACCATATATGTCGCCAGTTTGGTCAAGAGACCGACCGTAATCCTGAAAGCCTTGATCATATATATCTTGAGTGCGCCCAAGAGACGCTTGATAATCCTGAAATCCTTTATCGTATACATCACCTGCTCGGTCAAGAGATTGCTTGTAATCGTCTCTGCCTTGAGTATATGTTTGACCGACATCCGACATGCCTCGACCAAAGCGATTGTAGCCGCCTCGATATAAACTTTGAGCTTGATCGTAATAAGGGTCACGAGCGCCAATATTACCGCGAGCCATTCCAAAAGCCCGTAGCTGATCTGGACTAAACCCTGCTACTTGCTGGCCGCGAACTTTTGGTGTGCCATCTGGATTGTAAAAACCAGTGTTTGATGCGTTTATAGCGCCTTGTAAAAATCCGCCTTGGCCGCCTAAGCCAAGCATTAACTGCTGATTAATGCCTGACATTTGTTGATCATTTCTGCTGATCGAGTTTATATAGTTCGGGTTAGTGTAAGCCATGATTAACCTCTTGCTGGCGCTGCGTTATTTTTAAAGGTATCCATAAGGTCGTACATTACATCTGTACCGCCCTCTCTACCTTCTTCGCCGGTAGGCATAAGCGTTATGATACCACCGTCATTCATCATTTCATAAGAACCAGCCCCTCTTACCGCCTGACCATTCATTACGAACTCGCCGTCTGAAAGCATTGCTGGGATAGAGTCTGAACGCTCGGTGCCATCCCCGTCTATACGTCCGTCCATTTCTGGGAACTCTGCATATTGGTCATCCATAGGTAAGAACTCTGACTCTTCCATTGCAACATCACCACCATCGGCATAATACATTGGGCCACCACCGTCATAACCACCGCCATAACCACCGCCATAACCGCCACCATAACCATCATTATAGCCGCCATAACCACCGCCCATTCCGTACTGCTGAGTAGGAACCATGGTTGACTGCATGGGTGAGGCCATTGGTGCGCCGCCCATAATTTGAGGCAATGATTGGGCTGGTAGCAATCCAAACTCGGTTGGGTCTGGAGCCTGCTGGCCCATTCTTCTATTTACTTCTGCTTCAATATTGTATCGTCCCGCCGCATTCATGCTGGTTCCCGGAGTCTGCTGTACACCTTGATCCTTTTTGGCTTCATCGTATGCAAACTTAGCCAGCAATAAAGCAGGTATACCAGCGGCCATGCCGGTGCTCATACCAAATGGATTACCGCCACCGCCTTGCTGCGGATAACCCTGTTGTGGGTATCCTTGTTGTGGGTATCCTTGCTGCGGATAACCCTGTTGTGGGTATCCTTGCTGTCCACCCTGTTGACCACCCATCCAAGTGTTAGCAAAATCTTCGCTGCCACCTAAACCTACTGAGTCACCAATACCTTTAATCCAGTCTGGGGTTCCTTGTGGGAAGAATTTAGCAGCTAGTGGATTTTTAGGGCCATCACCACCGCCTAATCCAACCATATCACCCACACCTTTAATCCAGTCTGGGGTTCCTTGTGGGAAGAATTTAGCAGCTAGTGGATTTTTAGGGCCATCACCACCTCCTAAGCCCGCCATATCGCCAATACCTTTTATCCAGTCTGGAGTGCCTTGCGGGAAGAATTTAGACGCTAATGGATTGCGGAAGCTAGCTCCACCTGAGCCGCTGCTTGTAGGATTAATATTTAAGCCTGTAGCGTTGGAGGCAGCATTGCCGACTTGATTGCCCAAAAAGTTACCCATGGTACTGTTAGTGTCTATGCCAAGATAGTCCATTCCACCACCAAGCATATCACCTAAGAAATTACCGCCAAGATTATTACCACTGGCTCGACTGCTCAAGCTAGTTATGTTGTTTACCCCGCTATACAGGTCATTGCCTTGGTTGTATAAAGAACCGACTGGGCTGCCAGAAATCTTACTGCCAAGGCTTTGCATCCAGCTTGGCTGTGCAGAAAGAGTGTTTGCGCTTTGGTTAATAATGTTGCCACTCATCTGCCCAGTGGGGGCGTTAGAGAAAAAGTTGCTAGAGCTTGGCCCTGAAGAAAAAGAACCCGTGGTTGGAACAGGCCCAGTTGGAACTTTCGCCTGTCCACTATAATTGGCAGATTTTAGTACGTCACCAAAACTACTTAGAGCGCCACTAGGATTAGTCGCTAGCTTGCCAATTCCTGACTTTAATACCGCCCCAGTACCTTTTAATCCAGCGCCAACTCCTTTAACTAAGGAGCCAATACCGCCTCCACCCCCAGCTTTACTGATAGCTGACAAGTTGGAGCCTGCTGATCCGCCGGAGGCTAACGGGCCTGCGACCGATAAAAGAGCTAGTGGGCTTGCTCGACCTTTTGCAACATCATAGACCGTCCATGCTTTTGTGGCTAAGGCCGCGAAAGGCTGCCATGGGCCGGGAATAAACTGGGCCACTGCTGCAATGGGCTTAATAATTTTCGTAGCAACTTTTTTAAGTGATTTATGTGTTTTACTAGCGTGCTTCTTAATTGACTTAGCAGTTTTCTTAACGCGCTTCTTAACTGACTTGAATTTTTTCTTCAAAAAGCCAAATTCTTCCAAGCCAGAAATATCATTTAATGAAGCAATGCCAGAACCAACTACTCGCGCTCTAGGGTCGATTCCCATAGCTTCAAAGCGAGAAATCATTGCTTGTGCAAACTCTGGGTCTTCCATCATTTCAACGGGTAGAACCACTTCGCCTGTAGCAACGTGAGCTATGCTGTCGTCATTCATGCGGCCTAACGATGCAAGACCTACTGCCGCTTCTTGTAATTCCAAAATATCCGCTTTAGATAAGTCATCCATGCGAACATCTTCATCTTCATCTTCATCTTCGTCTTCATCGTCTGGCGCAAAATCTTCTGTATTTATATCTGTATCGCCAAGCTCTGAGTTAATAGACTGCAAAAGCTGCTGCTCGTCTGGGGTAAAGTTAGATTCTCCCGCTATTTGTCGCTCTAATAAATCAACAATTTGGGCTTCTAACTGGTCGTTGTTTTGCTTTTCTTCCTTACCACCGGCAAACTTTTGAACCTGCTCTAATTCTTTCGCCACTTCTGGCGACCCCATTTGCTGCATAACCTCTGGCGGGACTTCGCTCTGCATTTGCTGGAGCTGCGCCATCATAGCGGAGTTTTCATCAACTGCTCCGCCTTCAGCCATAAGCGCTAGCTCTGCAATAGCTTGGTTATAATTAGGGTTGTTCATATCTTCACCAGTTAAGAGTAATTATTAAGTTGTAACTGTTAATTTTTTAAATATACGGCTAGTATAAGTCTGCCCAAGCCGTTCCGTTAAATCCTTGATGTTTTGACACGGTAGTATTAAATATAATAGCCCCCGTTGCAAACTGCAATTTATCCCTTTGCGGGGTACTAAAATGCGGGCTAACCGTAACGTCCACTTGACCCAAATTAAGCTCTAAAACGCGAACAAGCTGGTTATAGGTCTCAGGGCTTACTACGCTATTTATAGCAAGAGGTAAGTTTGTTGGAAGTAGTACGCTCATCACCTACCCCCAGACGGTGTTACGTCAATTCGAGTTGTGCCAAGTCTCCACTGAAAACCCATATCGAGTTCTCCGCCATCAGAAGGCGAATAAACATATAACGCCACCTGTCTGCTTCTGACCCTTGTGCTATAAACGCCATCAAAGACTCCACCGTTGTCGTTATTCACAACTATAGGCGTGCCACCTTCTAGGTCGGCATTCGGATACTTTCGAGTCTTTATCTCTAAACTAAGGGTTGGAGAAGGTATTTGGTTAGGGTCTTTTTTAAACTCCACATCTGGAATCATAGACCGCACGAACATAAAGTTGTTGCCTTGAGATATATCTATATCGGCACTCTGAATAAATATTCCGGCCATAGGGGATTCGTCGTCATCAAAGCCGTCTTCGTGCTGATATAATCGTCCTGAATCTGTGCCGGTGGTAATTGTTGCTAAAGGCAAGTTATCTACCCCAGCATCCTGCCAAGCATAGCGCTCCAGCGAACCAATAGACCAAGTTTGCTCTACGTAGTTGTAAATTGCGTAACGGCTAACTTCGCCAGTATTATCTGCCATGCTCGGATAGTAGAACCAAATCTCATTAAACTCAGAATTTGATCCCATAAAGCACTTGTAGGCTTGAGAAAAGTCTAAGTCTGAGAATATATATTCTTGTACGCTGCAAGGCACAGGTTGAACTGAACCACTGTATCTGTGAAACCCAGTTTTTGAGGCAAAGAAAATACCACCTTCGGCATGAACGCTAGCCTTTGGCCCTATTAGGCCGGAACCCTCATTAATTAAGTTTATAGCGAAAGTCAAAGGCGGGCCAATAAACTGCATTGAGTAAAGCGCTGTATCGGTAAATATAACAGTTTCCTGACGGTTCTTAATCGAGCCAATAATTCTTGAACCAGAGCTTAATCTAACGTCACCAGCACTATTTGTCGAAAGAGATTCAAACTCCAGCTCATTTTCTGAGTCAGAAAATGCCACAAGCATTGGGTCAATTATGCCAGTTCTATCGCCCAAAGAATCTAAAGGGTCTGCACCTAACACAATTAAGTGTCTATCAACTTCTGATACTGTTACTGCGAGCGCCACTGTCGGAACTTTACTTGCACCAGCCAAATCAACTAAAGCAGTCATCCTTACTGGTTTTCCTTCAGAGAAGAACCCGTCTGTCTTTTTCCACCGATAAATGCCTAGCCCGCGAGCACAAGTGATTAGGTTCTCGCCGAAGTTATCAGCCGTCCATACTCGCAACTGATTAACCGCATCAGTTTGACTGTCTCCACCCCAGCCGAAGTTACCACTCCAAACGCCAGCGCCCCAGCCCGTTCCTTGTAAGAAGGTGTTTAGCCCTACATTTATCTGGAATTCTGCCTCAGTATCGCCATCAGTTCCTCCACTTGCTACTGTAAGGTTAGCTATAACAGGGTCGTTGGTATTAGGGTCTCTTGCCTCAAAAGTGAATCCGTTAGTCGCCCCTTGGCTATCAACTGTTAAGGATGCTATTTGATACTCTTGATCCAAAATTGCTGCGGTGATATTACTGGTTGACAGGGATAATGTATCTGAAAAGGTCACAAAATCATTAAGCACCGCCCCTTCGCCGGTTCCGGAGACTGTAATAGTTGAGCTGCCGTCCACGCAAGAGAAGTTATAGTTGTCACCAGCATCTACGACATTTATAAATATGGCAGAAGAGCCGGGCGTTCCCGTATTTTCAACTGGTGCGCCGGTATTATCCCTCCATGGGTCTATGTTCATCTGGAAGGAGTCGGTAGAAGTAATTGTTTGGGTTGAGAAAAGGGTAGACCCACTAAAACTACCTAATTCAGTATAAGTGCTTCGTTGAGAGAAGGTTACGCGCTGCCCCGCTTGAAACGGCGCAGGAGTTATGTGGCCCGTATTAGAATCATTTCTTATATAAAATCTAATGGCTGTGGTTGGCACAGTGCTAGCTTGGTAAGAAATCAGATTGTTTCTACCAGTGTAATCTTGACCAGTACCACCGGCGGTAGCAGTTCTTCTCACTGGAGTTACATCGTAGAAGCTATCACCATAACGAATATAGAACTTTAGCTCTGTACCAACGCTTGTATAGCTCCCGCCATCCAAGGCTCGCCAAGACCCTAGCTGTCTTGAATGACCAAGATAATAACCCCCGCGACCAACCAATGGCTGGAAGTCACCTACTCCGGTATTAAGGTTGCCGGTTGTTTTCCAGCCGCCCATTTTTTCTACACGGCCTTTTCTGAACCGCACAAGGTTGCCGTCAGTCCATCGGCCTCTATCGCTATACTCTGTACCCTCTTTCGTAATTCCGGGAGTAAAATCTAGGTCTTGATAAGCCATTTAATTAATCCTAACGATAGCTTCTGTGCCAGTAACAGCGGGCATAGTGATAAGGAAGGTGCTGTCTGACGAAGTATAATTGATAGGGAAAGCAATAACGGCAACTGCTTTATTAGCTTCTGAAGCGTTGTAAATCAAAGCCCCTCTAGCTGTAATCGTTGAATTATCCCAAGATGTATTGCCAAAGCTGGTAATAGCCGTGGCACTATCAGAAGTTGGCGTTACATTAACCAAGGTATTACCGCCAGCGGTATACCCTGTACCCGAAGCCTCGTTGGCTGCGTTGTATACAGTAGTAGTAGAATCTAATGTTGCCGCATCTGTGTATAAGGCAATCTTAAACGTGTCGCCTGTAGAATTCGTGAAGTCGTGTACACCCTTGAGAAGCTCAACTTTAAAGCTAGTGCAGATTGCTGAGGTTATCGCCATTCTTTTTTACCTAAGTTGGGTTAGTACGAACCTGACCGTATCTATAGCGTGATCGAGTTCCCTGACCTTCTGAAAGATTTTTAGCTCTTGCTATAGCTTCTTGAAAACGAGCGCCGAAGTTAGCAATAACATCGGGGGTCTCTTTTAAGAATGTAGCACCCTCTACCAGTGTTGCGTAAAGTAAAAGGTCTGGGTAATTCTCCGATATTTGAGTCATATCAGTACCACTTGTCTCAGTTAAAGAGGTCGGCTGTGTAATATACTCAAGAACAGAAGACGTATAGGTTGAGTTGGATATAGCAGGAATAAATAGCAGTACGCCATTGTCTATCGCGCAATATTTAGGTTTGCCCTGAGTAGTGATCTCTGGCTGATACGTCTTTAAGAATGATGGCTCTTTGAGTTCGCAAAAACAATATTCAGACTCCACTGGATTAACGAGCGCAAAACTTACCATTCCAATAAAGTTGGTTGGAAGCGTTATCTGACTTTGCCCATTGCTAGTGTTCGCACTAATGGTGGCTTCCTGCGCTCGCATCTGAACCAAGCCGAAAATTCGATCTTCGGCATTGCGTATAAAATTATCCATCTGGGCAACGAATTGCGATTCGGTTGACTCAAGATAGGTCTTAACTGCGGCCTTTAATGTATCTAGGGTATAACTCATGTTGTCGTTACCGTAACTTTGCCAAGTGTGCTATTCATCGGAGTAGTCTGTAGTACGCCACCAATTATTCCATCACCAAAGCCAGAGAACACTTGAAATACTGGATTCTCGTTGCCGTCCGAAGACGGGTCTGGTCTTGGGTCTCTTAACGCTTGGGAGTCTACAGGTGTTGGCACTGGAGACAATTGCGGCTCTTTCGGACTCCATTGGTCTGGCCCGACTAGCAAGCCATTCCATGTTTTTTTCATATCTCTAAGGCGATAGCGAAACCCTGTTATATCACAGATTCCCCATGCTCTGCTGTTAGATGCAAATGCCATCTACCGACCCTTTTATTTATAGTTTCTGCTTCTGTTTTTCTTTTTTGACTCTATCTTATAACCATCTTTATTAGAGCCACCTTTAGACAAAGCCTTGTTGTGGGAAATATCCTTACCCTCTCGCTTGTCGGCAATGCCATTCTTATTTCTATCGCCGCCATTTTTCTTAGCTTTCGAGTCAACTGCTCTTCTAGCTCGCTGCCTTTCCATTCTTGCTTCGTGGGCTTTTGTGCCTACGGCTGGATTGACTTGTTTTTTTCTCTTAGTGACAGGCATTAGGGCGTATTATAACCTCTTAAACTAGGGGCTATATTAAATGATGCTCTTTCTTCGTCTTGAGACATTGCACGGTCGAACTCTTCTTCGTAGACCTGCTTTAAAAGAGCCACTTTATCAGGCGCTCTTTTCATTGCCATGTAATAGGCTAAACCAGCCGCTAGGCAAGGATAAAATCTAAAGGGGACATCTGCTGTCTTTGAACCAAGCCCTGCGTCATCCATGCGTATAAGAGCATTAACATGCACTGTATACTCGCCACTCTGGTCTGGTGCTGGCCAAACTGTAATAGTTGGCGATAAGTCCTTAGCAACCATGAATTGATTAGGCTTGCCGGTAGTTTGCTTTGTGGCTAGGTTAGAATATTCAGCGCGAGACAATCTATTTAACGGGTAGTCGGTAGCGACTCCGCTAATAGTCTGGCGAATAAAGCAGTCTAAAACGTCAATAGCTGCTGTGCTATTAACTGAATCAACATTGTAAGTGACTGTATTAGCCACCATCGGTATTAGCTTTTGCTGAACAGTCCACTGATTTAAGCCACGGTTAGCCCACTCAGCTAACATAATATTAAGTGATCGAGTCGCTGATTTTAAATCGTAACCTGTACGCATTTCTAAGCCGCAACGCTCAAATGCTTCTTCTACATAATCAGCGACATCTAGCTCAAAGGTCTTTGTCCCGCTTGTAGCCATGTATCACCTTACTTTCGACCATACAGGCCACAATTAGTTTTTTTAGGCGCTTTAGTAACAGAACCGCCGTGCATATAGCCTTTTGCTTTAGCCATCTTACCCGCTTTAGCTGCGGCTTTTTTCCCTGCTGCTGTATAGGGATATTTCTTACCATTAACCATTGGCATAATCTTTTCCTTTACAAGTTATCTACGCATACCGAAGCGTTGAGGCATTCCGCCCATACGCTCCATTAACTGGCGAGGAGGACGTTGAGGCATTCCGCCGCCAAAGCCACCAAAGCGACTACCAAAGCCACCAAATTGCTGAGGAGGACGTTGAGGCATTCCGCCACCAAAGCCACCAAATTGCTGAGGAGGACGTTGAGGCATTCCGCCACCAAAACCACCACGGAAACGATTCATCATTCCGCCACCAAAACCGCCAAATTGCTGAGGAGGGCGTTGAGGCATTCCGAACTGTGGGCTAAAACGACCGCCACCATGTTTATCCATAGGATTAAAACCACCACGGAAGCGATTCATCAGACCGCCAATACCGCCAAATTGCTGAGGAGGACGTTGCTGTGGCCCCTGATCACCAGCCATTGGCCCACCATTGTATGGCTGCATTTGTTGTGGCGCTCTTTGTCGTTGAGCCATCATTTGTTGAATTCTTTGCATCATAGCTGGGTCTGGCTGCTGCATAGTTCCGCCAGTTCCAAGCTGCGGAGAAGGGTCTTGCCCGCGAGGATCAGCATAAAGTACAGCTTCACGTATCGGCGGCCTCTCTATTTGGGTTGTCATATCTGGCTGTCCGGCTTGTTGAGCAGCCTGTTGAGGAGCCTGTTGAGCCATAGCTTCGCCCATGCTACCTGCATAGACTCTCTGAGACGGATCGCCATACGTAGGCGTAGCAGCCGGTGGAGTATACGGGGCCGTTTCTGTAACCATTGGGCTAGGCGCTGAAACTGGCTTTGCCATGTCTCTCGCTCGCTTTGCAAAGTTTTTAAACAGACCGCCAATACCTCGGCTTTGTCTGCGTCTTCCTCTAATCCGTGACGGATTTCCGTTTTTTCGTCTTGCTCCGCCACGCTTATTCTTCATGGCTCTTCTTAGTCCTCTAGCGAATCCCATTACTATGCTCCGTAAGATTTAATTAAGTGTAGGACGACGACATATTTAGTCGATCCAGCGGTCGTAAAGGATATATTACCCGTCTTACCAGCGGCGGCGGCATTATTAAATAACCCACCAAAGCTAGCAAAATCCAATTGGTCGGCATAATCTTTAGGTAAAGCGGCGGCCAAAACAGGAACAGTGGCTTCCCAGTACAATTCTATACCGTGAGCCTCTGTCATGAAATCTATCTTAGAAATCTTTACGCCAGTGCAGGCTTGACCCCTAGCGCTAGCGTTTAGATTAGCCACAATTACTTTATTAACTGCCACTTCTGCGCCCGAATCGTGAGTGAACCGCATAATGGCCGTTCTATCACCATCTTGTATTGTGTAGGTTGTACTGGCCATATGCGGCTCCGATTAGTAAAAATTAAGCAGTAGCTATTTTAGTAGCTTGAACATATTCAACAACAACATAGCATGCGCCATCGCCGGTATTGACTGGCTTAACGCGAATGCGCTTATCGCCTGCGCCTACATTGACCCAGTTCTTAACAGTGGCCGCGCTTGCGGTTGGAGATACATTTGTCTTGCCAATAGCCGCAATATCCGTGCCATCATTTAACGCTTCGTCTGTAACCACAGTGCCATCGTCAAATCCAAAATCTGCCTTATCGTCTGCACCAGTAAAGGCTACAGTAGCAAAGACATGAATACCCTTGATTGTTGAGTATTCTGGAATAACGATAGTGGTTGCTGGGTCTGTAAATAAAGCCGCTTGAGTAAGTAGTGGGCTGATTTGAGACATTTCGACAAAGCCAGTGTTAGCAATGTCATCACCGACAAGTATGCCAGTAGTGTTTTTGATAGTTCCAGCTTTCACTGGCCCTGAAAAAGTAGTAGTTCCCATTGTAGTTGCCTCGTCTTGGGTAAGTCTGCCGTAGCAGTCGAGTAAATAAAAAAAAGCGGCCCCCTAGAATGTTTTTGAAGGCTAGGAGGCCGCTTGTGGTTTAGCTTACGCTGAACCGTCTGAACCGTAAATACCACGCCAGTCAGACCAGCCGAAAGAATAACGCTCACGCGCTTTATATCGGATGTTTCCTGTAGTGAAGTCAGGCTCCATACTGGTTTCCATGTTGGTGCGTTGGAACATCTTCAAACCTTCACCGGCTTCTGTAACAGAAGTAAGAAGGAAGAACGCATCTGGATCAGTAAGATAATGGTTGACTGAATAACCACCCGGAAGTACACCGGTATTTTTGATCGCGTTAATGTCGTTATCCGCAGTACCAGAACGTAAAGTAGAGTTCAAGATACGATCAGCAACAAAAGTTAGCTGAGGTGGAACGATTAACTTGTCTGCGCGAACAGAAATGGTTAAGCCTTTATCGTCAGTAAATGTACTAATATCGATAAGTGCGTCTTCCAACGAGGCTTCGTTTAGATCAGCAAGTACCGCAGGACGGTTAGCCGCTGTTCCGCCACCAGCCAATGGGTGAGCATTATTGATCAAAGATACACCGTCACCGCCGTTAAAGCCGCCAGTAGTGTTAAATGCGTTGTTTAAAATATCAGCGCCTTTAACTTCTTTGGTGTTCGCCATCGAGCGAGCAAGTGCTTTAGTGTAACGCTTACCTAATGAATCATAGAGGTTATCTTCTACGGCTTCGTCAGTTAATGCGAATGCTAATGCAATAGTCTCTGCTGTGTAGCGAGCTGTCCAGCCTTCATTTGCATTGTCAAATGCAACGCCTTGGCCTTCAGTTTTTGTTGGTGCAGACCCGAAGCCAGTGATTAACACTTCTTCTTCAAAAGCACGTTGAGAAGTTTCTGTAGCGAAAATCTCTTCGTACTCACGGTCATGTGTGTCGTAGCTTAAACCGAATAAAGCATTCAGTCCCGGCTCTAACTCTTTTGCTAATTGCGCTCTTGAAATCGCCATTGCTTAATTCTCCTAAGCTAGACCAGCCGCTTTCTGACCAAATACATGGTTCTGAATAACGACAAGTACATTTGTGTGAGTAGAAGCAACGTCAGAGTTATCTGGGTCGCGTGAAATATCAATTGCTTTTAACGGCAAAGTTGCTGTATCAGCGCCAGAAGTTACCGAAAGCTCGATACCTGAAGTGCCTGTTCGAGTGTTACCCGCTCCTGCTGTGACTTGGAAGTTACCAAACAAGTCTGCAACTGGGAAAGCAGCATCCGCTTGAACTGTGAATACAACGTCAGAGCCATCAATAACCAGTGCTTCAATGTCATCAGCCGCCGTTGAAGCAGGGTAATAACTTGAAAAACGCTGGCTCTGATCTACTGGGTCTGTATATTTACAGCCAACAAATACACCAAGAATTGGAACTGTAGCAGCACTAAGATCATATTTCTCAATGCCGCCGCCTGTTACTGCTACGACTAAATCACCTGAAAAGATAGCGGTATCATAGTTGTTAGCGATTCGATAAGACGATTCGCCGCCACTATATGGCGCACCACTAATCATGCGAGTTGCTCGTAGACCAAAAGGGCTATCAATATTAGCCATTGTGTTTACCTCGTTAGATTATGCAAGTATTTTTACTTGCGACCAAAAGTTACTTGGCTGTCTCGCTGAGGATCATACTTGACGTAACGATTATTGCCTTGCGTCTCATTAAACATAGTGTTGTCTAGTGAGTCTTTGGCTTCTTGAGCTTTTGACCCGTAATAAGCCTGTCGCTCTTCAATCGTTTCGACTGGTATTTTCGCCAGTAATAAGCCTTCGTTATACACAACGCCCTCGTGCCTGCCATTTCCATCCATCGTGGGTAAGCTGAAGTCTTCCGGTAGATCAGAACCTCTTACAAGTTCCCAACCTTCTCGAATTCTTCGAGAGACATTACTTCTGTCCTCTTGCCCCATCATAGATTCCCGAATCCATCGGTATTTATAACCGGCTGGTGGTTCAGGTGTCTCTAGCTTGCGAACGGGTCGCCATGGTTTTCTTCGGGCCTGATTATCGTGCGCCACGCTGTCACGCGAAGAACGGTTGTTTGCTTTCACTTTAGTATCTGACACTTATCTTACTCCTTGGCTAAGTTTCTTTTGCTTCTCTTTTGCTACACGCTGGAGCCAATCTTGCTCGCTCATATTGTGTGGCTTGAGGCCGCGAAGTCGTTCTAGTTCAGATTGTGAAAAGTGAACATCGCTCTTTTTAATACCTCGTGTTTGCTGCCTTCCCATGTGTTGGGTAGATGCGACCTTTTGCACGGCTGGTCGCTGTCTGTTTTCGTCGGCTGACGACCCGTTGGATGTACTTTCAACGGATTTCACATGAGGATATGCCCTTTCGACACGGGAGTCAAGCGCACTGTAATACTCGTCGCTGTCTGCGTCAAAGCCTTCGTTTAGCAAGTTGAAGTGGGTGTAGTAAGCGAACTGTGTAGCCTCAACATTCTGAGGATCACTTTTGTCACCATACCAAGAGTTTTTCTCATGCCAAGTTACTGCCTCGTCCGTTGGCTCTTCATCAACTTCTCCACCTTCAGCATATTCTTGGTACTGCTGCTGGCTCTGCTGCTGCTGCTGCTGCTGCTGCCATT
>Ga0209533_1003172_pt1 | contig 14679 bp, 8 predicted proteins | sample COG_04_FD_184748 | JGI IMG/M metagenome (GOLD analysis project Ga0209533, IMG submission 184748) | Pelagic Microbial community sample from North Sea - COGITO 998_met_04 (SPAdes) (version 2) | ecosystem: Environmental > Aquatic > Marine > Neritic zone/Coastal water | place: Helgoland, sampling...
CCCCGCCGTAACGGCGTGAATGAATAAGCGTCCTGCTCCACTCCCCCCACCCACAATTTCCACCCACCACGCCGACCAGGAGGAGACCGATGAGGGAGGCGATTCATTTAATGATACCGCCGATGCACTGCTTCTTCAAATTGGCGCCACATTGGATGAAACCAATGCGGTGGTGACCACAGAACTCAATACAGCTTTACTTGATGATGCGCGACATCTTCGGTATCGAATGAATTTTTTGGCTGCCTCCATCACCCGCCAACTTAAAAATCTGGAAGTGCAGACACACATTTGCCGCTTTAAATATGCCGCCCACCACCGGATCTTTTCTGCGATGAACATTACGACGATTGTGTTGGGTGTCTGTATTAGTTTGTACTCGACGGTGATTGAAATTGTGGAGCGGCAATCCAATCACACGATCCAAGGGATTGCAGGGATTTTCGTTGACAGTGTCACTCCCACATTGGGTGCCATCATTGCGCTATTGGGTATTCTAATTAGCGCCAAAAAACTGCGGGAAACAATGGAGACTATTGGGAAGATTATTGAGAAATCGGCCTATATTCAGTCGCGGCTACCGGGGCTGATTGATCGTGTGGAAAATTGTAAATCCTTGCAAGAATTCGAACAAGTGGAAGCGGAATATCAAGGGGAAACCCGAACCCTCTTGTCCAGCTGCGATGAACAAATTGGCCAAATCCTGAATCTGGAGGACAGTGTGCTGCATTCCGAACGGATTCAATTTTTCAAATTGCGCCAACAAACCTCGGAGGCGAATTACGTGGTGCATAGTGCAGAAATCAGCGCACTGAAGGATTATCAATTAAGTCAGGTGATCAATCGAATCGCGGTGGAGGAGGATGACGACGATGGCGATGTAACAGAGAATGCAGAGCGACAAGACCTCGCACTCCCCTCCCAGACCATGGATCCCAGTGCGTATAATTGGGACAACGCGATGCGTCCCCCGGCCAGTCCCGCGAATGGAACCTGTTGGACGCGTATGTGTGTTCGATTGTGTCCCAACTCGACAGTCAAGTAGATACAAGAGGACTCGTTTTATTCTGAAAGACTATTACAAATCACCCACTTTGTCAATCATGTCGTCGAATGCATCCTCCATGTGGACCCCCGAATGGGGGGTTGGGACAGAAATGATGGGCACCTTTCCAGCCAAAAAACCCGCACTAGATCCCCAGCGGTTTCGAAAACCCGCGGTCGACCACCAACCAATGTCATACCACATGCAAATGCACGGAGGAACCATCACGGACCCCGAAACAGGCGAAGAATATTATGTACGGTTGCAAGCTCCTCCAGAGCCGCAAGGCATTCAAGGATGGCACCATGGTATTATGGAGGGGGAATGGGCCGATCATGAACGCGGGACCAATTTCTATTTTGCCAAGCAAGAAACTGCACCCTATCAATTGCAAGAGACGAGTCTACCGTCCTATCTACTGGATGCCGCGGGAGTGACGACTGCACGCCAAGAATTAGATTCCCGTGCCAAATACGCACAGGGGCCACCCATTAAGAAAAACTCGTTCCCAGGTCTCCGGGAATATCCTAATTTTTATGGCGACTTCACAGGGTTCCACCAGGGAACACCGGCTGCGGCACCTGCCCCACTCACCGGAAAAGAATTTACACCACTTGGCATGAATGGACGGACGATTCCACCGATTGGTGGGCAGCAAATTCAGGCCCTCCCGTATGAAGGCCAGCAAACCGTGCAAGGATATAACGACAGTCACGGCCGTGCCATCGGGCCGCACCGGGTTCTTCCAGGGGCCTCCACTCCATTGATGGACAGTATGCGTCAAGCGAATGAGGCCACCGCGGCCGCCTATTCACTCACACCTCTACAAACACAACGGACCGAAACAATTCAACTTGAACAGCTGCGCCCGTCAAACACTGCACAACCCACGGATACCTCGATTCGACGCGACTCCATCCCCTCGACATTCACCACAGATCGTTCACAATACATCCACGGCCCTCGTAGTCGGGTTGATTTAATGCGGCAGTTTCGCCCGCCCACCCAATCGACCTCGTTTAGTTCGACCAGGTCGACAGGCAGTACACGCGATTATACAACCTTGCAAGTGACGGATCCCCACATTGTGGCGGCTGGGTTTCACCCCATGGAGTCCCTTATGTTGCCCACTGACACACTGCCTGTCTCGGGTATGATCCACATCGCAAGCAGTGCCTCGGGCGCCCAACCACAAACACGTCCTGTGGATGTAGTGGATCCCACTGTGCAAATATACCTCGACACGCAACCACGCACAGAACCCGAAACGTCGGTTCGTACCCAGGCCGCCCCCTATGAAGGAGACAGTGAGGAGCAAGAAGAACTGTACAAAACATATACCCTTCGGACCGAACCAGAGACTTCGATTCGGCAAGCCTTCCCACCCGTGGACAGTGCAACGGAAACCGCTCCAGAACTCTACAAGAATTATACCGTGCGCACCGAGCCAGAGACCTCCATTCGTCAAGAATTTCCACCTGTGGATAGCGCGGCCGAAACCGCCCCCGCACTCCACAAGAATTATACCATGCGAACCGAACCAGAAACCTCCGTTCGTCAAGAATTTCAACCAGTCGCAAGTGCGACGGAAACCGGGCTGCGATTGTTTAAAACCTTTCGTCCTCGCACAGAACCACAGACGTCTGTGCGCCGTGTCTTTCAACCGACCCCCACTGTAATGGAGCCGCGTGTGCAAGGATACCGCGACGCTGTGTCACGGATTCCTGGTGGACGCGCAGGGGTCTCTCGTCGGCACTTCCTGACTCAACCAAGTGTGCCTGTGGTGAATATTCAGCGGGAGCAGCTGGCGCGAATGCCGCATGGAGTGTACACGGGACATGTAGCGGAGCCGCACACACCTACACAAATTCAAAAACCACACCAGGACCGCTATGAAGTTCAGAATCACAATCAGCTGTATGTGACCGATACACTTGTACGGGGTAGTCTGCGAGTGCCGTTGTATGACGAGACTGCACCAGATGCGCGATATTTGTTAAATACTCGAGAGCAATACGTGTTTCCGCCTGTAACATAAATGTACAGCTGTGTGGAACCATCTTTTTTTAACGGGACTGAACCAAGTCCAATGAATGGTATCCAAATTCCACCCGATTCATTGACATGTGGGTTTGTACACGCCCTTGGGTATTTGATTATGGGTGAAGTGCACTGGGTTGTGACGGGGGACGCGCCGTCAATCAAGAGTCACGTCGCTTTGTTCCATGAATTTCTCGACGCGTTTGAGACGCGTGTGCATGCACATGCGAAAGTGGTTGCGTTCCATCTTGTCGAACTCGTCTCCAAGGTTATCCAGTCATGGCACCAGCAACGACAATTGGTGGCAGAATGTCCCCGCATGGAACAAATCTTGGCCACGGCACCCGTCTTTTGGATATTGTTGAACAAACTTCTCAAACTGGAAGTTGAATGTGGTGGGTCATAGATCTTATATTACATCACAAAGTATAAATTAATAGGAGTGCGATTGTTGATTTGTGTAATCATCCAAAAAACACACATACGATGCACCCTCTACTGGGTGTCCTTGCCCAATGGCTTTCTACGTACAATCCACGCGCCGTGGAGCGTATAGGCGTCCTGCTAGCTTATGAGATTCAAGAGTTCCGCAAGTGTCGCCGTGTATTGCTTGTCACACCTCTTGGTGAAATTCTTCGTTGTGTGGCCACAACATCAACAACTACAGTCGCCGAACTGACTTCCAACTCTGAACAACTATTTATGGAAAATAAGTATACAACTTGTCTACAGTCCACATCTCTGGTGTGGGCTTTTGCAAAGGATGGTGATCAATTGGTTGTCAAACCAGTCCATTTTCAATGGGTGTGTGACTCAGTTTTGTCATGCGACAACGCCGTTTGTGTACTGTGCTGGAGTTCAGATGGTCGCCATCTCGCAAGCGAAAGCGGCGATTCGTATGTACGTATATGGGACATACACACAAGGACTTGTGCCCATATTGTGAGTGACCTTGTTTCGAGTGTGATTTCGATGAGCTGGCACCCTCGCGGTATTCAACTTGCGATTGCAAGCTGGACAATTGTGTATATTTGGGACATGTCGACAAAGAAGCGTGTTCACGTTCTTAATAGTCATACAGACTATGTTCGGACAGTCAGTTGGAATCAGGCAGGAACCTACATTGCAAGTGGGTCGATGGACCACACAATTCATATTTGGGATACTACTTCCTGGAAATGTATCCGAAAAATCCCCTGTTACGGTCCAGTTTCTGTATTGTGTTGGCATCCAACTGAAAACTGGATTGCCCATGGACTTTTTGACTACGCGATTCGAATTTGGAAGATTTCACCGTCGCAGTTAGAGTGTTTCGAAATTCAGGGCCATATGCGGTCAATACGTGTACTGTGTTGGAACTCATCCGGGACGAGTTTGGCCAGCGGATCGAAGGACACTACAATTCGAATTTGGACGAAACTGGACAGTTCTCAAACGGCGGAATCATCCGTTCTTCGCGGTCATACAGACAATGTTATCTCCCTCAATTGGCACCCATCCAACAATTGGCTTGCAAGTGGATCACAGGACGGTACAAGTCGAATATGGGATCTTGCAACCCAAACGTGTATTCGAGTTGTGCCAGGCACCTTGGGGTGTTGGGATCCGCGTGGGGTGCATTTTACAAATGGGGGATCAGTCAGTGGACAGCATTTCATTCGATTGTGGAAATAAATGATCACTCTTTGTTTAAAATTAAATGCATGGACTGTAGTGGTTGTATGGAGAACAAGACAGACTGACCCTGTCCACCGATCCAATGACAGATGTCAGTCGCCATCGTATACACTCCATCCAATTTGGTCTTTCAACTGGAGACCAAATTCGCCGGGCCGCTGTATTGGAAATCACAGACTCGGCACTCCACCAAAAAGATAAGCGGCCCAGTAACTATGGACTCTTTAGTCGATTTATGGGTGCCACTCAAATCCATCGATGCCTGACATGTGGACTGGGTCCGGCGGAATGCACCGGCCACTTTGGATACATCGAGTTGGGTACATGGATTTATCATCCTGGCTTTATTGATGAAATTGTGGACATTTTACACAATGTGTGTTATTTTTGCGCCGCATCCATTCATCGACCGAATGATTCCACGGCGACCTCGTCCTCCTCCTCGTCTTCCTCGTCTTCCTCGTCTTCCTCGTCTTCCTCGTCTTCCTCCTCGTCTTCCTCCTCGTCTTCCTCCTCGTCCTCCTCCTCGTCGTCCAGTCAAACCCCGGTCTGTCCCGTGTGTCCGACCTGTTTACATCCAAACCCTTTGGCATGGACCAAAGATTACGGGTTACGGATTCAACCGGTGTGGCATCCCAAGACACCTTTCTCGGATGCACGAACCAAAAAGGAGGTGCACACCCTGTTCACCCCCCAGCGCGCACTCGAGATCTTATCAAGTGTGGACGAGTCTACATACGCGAGTCTTGGGTACACCTGTTTACACAACACCCATCCCAAGTCGTACATCATTGATGTAATCCCCGTGTCGTCACTCGCCTCCCGATCGGTGAGTACACGTGGACGTGGAGCCAGTTCGTCGTCTCGAAGCTTGGACGACTTGACAGCGATGTACCAATCCATTTTAAACAGTGCGCTTCAGCTGAAAACCATACAAAACATGCTTGCCCAACGAGAGGCCATTGGAAACAATTTAGCGGAAATTCGGCGACTGAAATTGAACAAAGCCAAAATAGACAAGGCGCGGGATCAACTTACCCGGATTCCGGATGATATTCAAGTACGGGTGGCGATGTTGTTCATCAAAGATATCCGGGCACTTAGTTCAAAAAGTAAGAAAGTGTTTGCGAAAGTAGGCGGTGCTCCCTCCTCCCTCCCGACCCATCAACCAAGCAAAAGTATTCAACAACCTGCCAGTTATTCAAGCATCAATGATCGAATCACGGGCAATAATAAAAAACGGGCCCTCGTGCGGGGCAATTTAATGGGCAAGCGATTGGAACATACTGGACGTACAGTCATCACTCCGAATCCAACTTTGCGAATCAACGAATTGGGTGTCCCCTTGTCAATGTGTATGGATCAGACATTTAAGGAAACGGTGACGCATGTCAACATCCAATGGTTGCGTGAATTGGTGGCGACCGGTCCCGACGTGCATCCCGGTGCAGTTGCAGTGTGGAAAATCAAACGACAACTCCGCACGTTGGCCCCCACAATTGCGTCGACCTCTGTTGCCACGTGCGCCGAGAGTTTGGAGAAACGAGACAAAATTTGTTTGCGTACAACCACCCGTGAATTTCGGACGCTTCATATTCGACTGCGTGTGGGTGATGTGGTGGAGCGCCATTTACAAAATGGTGACGTTGTCTTGTTCAATCGACAACCGTCCCTTCACCGCAATTCACTGCTCGCCCATTTGCTCCGCGTGACACTCAATTCAACCTTTGAAATCAATCCGGCGGTGTGCACGTCGTACAATGCCGATTTTGATGGAGATGAAATGAACCTGCACACACCTCAAACTCAAGATGCCCGTGCAGATGCGCGGGAACTCCTCTTGGTGGATCACAATATTTGTTCGCCTCAAACGGGGCGACCCGTTGTGACAGCCCTGCAAGACATGGTGGACGTGATGTTCCGACTTAGTTCACCTGGCACATTTTTGCCAAAGACACTGTTTTGCGATATGATGTGTGGTATGGATTTGGAAGGGGAATCCGGGGCTCGATATTCCACTCTCCCTGAGCCAGCTATCTGGGTGCGATCAACCAGTGGTGGGGGAGGAGACAAGGAGACAGGAACAAATGCGTTTCAGACGTATTGGACCGGCGCCCAATTGGTGTCACTCGCATTTCCTCCACGATTGAACTACACGAGTCGCAAAAAGGCTTTTCTATTGACGCGGGAAGACTGGGACGATCCCATTCTGGATGGATCAGAAACGCACATTCGCCACGGTCAATTTTGTTGTGGATGGATGGTCAAGAAAGTGGTCAACCACATTACCGAAATCTTGTTCAAAACGTGCGGCTCCCGACTGTGTCCTTTGACGCAAGTCTCTGCGGCAGGGGCCTATCTCACACGCGTGTCGCGATTGACGTATCATTATTCACTGCGCGCGCCGTCTACGATTGGCATTCGTGATGTGGCGATTCACGACCCTGCACTCAAACAGGCGATTCAGCAAATTACCGCGCACGCCGTGTCCATCATCGCCCGCCATGCAGACAACCTCAGTGAACTGGAAATCGCCCGGCTGTGTCAGAAGGTGATTAATTATGTAGGTGATCGGATTGTAAAAAGTCAATCCCGAAATTGTTCCCAAATGACGAACCTGATACGCGCGATTGTGTCGGGTGCTCGTGGATCCCTGGTCAACATTGTGCAAATCATGGGCTGTTTGGGTCAACAGCATGTGGAGGGTCAGCGGATTGCGGTGTACGGTCCAGAAGGACGCACCCTCCCATTTTTTCCCCGAAACACGAGTAAAAAGAATCTCGTGGCCCGGGGGTTGATCGCCTTTAGCTGTTTTTTGACAGGTCTATCACCCAAAGAGTTCATTTTTCACATGATGGGCGGGCGTGAAGGATTGATTTCAACAGCCATCAAGACTGCACAGTCTGGGTATTGCACCCGTAAATTGACCACTGTGATGAAGGCGGTGATCAAACGAGGTTCTGTGTGGCTTGGATCGTGGATGTTTGCACTCCACTATTATGGGGATGGATTGGATCCTTCTCGACTGACAGATTGTCTGGTACCGGAATTATTCCATTCGAGTGCGCAACTCATTGTCCGGTACGCACGGGTTATGCCTGTCCAATATTTAGACTACCTTGTTCATATCCACGAAAAAATCGCACGAATCAAATCGCGTTCTATCAATTGGACCGACATGAGTCCCCGGTTGGAGCTTTTCTATGACCTCGTGCCCCATTTCGCCACAGCACATGGATTGTGGACAACTTCTGCGCCACCAACAACGACCCCCGCCGATCGAGCAGGCGAGGACGAGGACAAGGAAATCGATCCATGGATGGAATTAAAAGGCATTCATTCCGCCCTTGAACAATGGGGAATTGCAATCACCGAGGTTCAAGCCGCCGCGGACCTGATTGCACTGGGCAACGAAATACAACGACTGCACCGTCTTTCAAGTACAAGTGCATACCGGCGACACATATACACATCCAAATGGTGGAAATGGGTTCGCCACACTTGCCTGGCACAGGCCAGTCGGACACAGGCCGCAGATGGAGAACAAATTGCCAATGCGGGCGCAACAAGTATGGGGGAGCGCACCACTCAACTGACACTCGACACGTTCCACCACGCAGGCGATGCGGATGTGATTGGCGCGGGTGGATTGCACCGGTTGAATGAAGTGATGAATGTGACGCCCACAGCCAAAATGCATCACACCTCGATGCGTGTGAGTTTGGGTCCAATGCCTGCCCACAATTTGAGTCACAAATTAGTGGCGACTTGTCTGCATCAAGTGGCCCAGTCCATTGAATTGGAATCGGTGGACAAGCATCCATGTGATGCGGCGTTTGAGACCATTTGGTATGCCCGGTATGCTGTGAGCGGGATGTTCTCCAATTTTTACGCTCCTGTGAAACGATTAGCAGTCAACACTTCCAAACGAAAAGGTCTTCCTTTGGATGGTCGTGTGTACCGCATTGTACTGGACAAATCCAAATGCCGGACACGGGGCCAACGGATTAGCGCGATTGCTCAAATTGTGTTTCAAAATTTGGTCAAATTCTTCAAAAAAAGTCCTTCCCGTTTGTCACTTACCCATTCGGAGCCATGGATGGACACGTGGGTGATTCGGATACGCTTTATCGCGGAATTGGGTATTGTATTGGGTGATCGAATGCTGAAACGTGCCATAACCCGACCTGCGTTTCGCAATTTGATTGTCAGTGGCGTGAGTGACATTACACACGCGTTTGTGGCAAGCGATTCGCATTTAGTCTGGAACGACGCGACGTGTTGCCTGTCGACGGAAACACAGTCGTTTGTGTGCACCACGGGTACCAATCTAGTGGACCTACTGCGAGACCCCTGTATTGATCCAATGCATACGTGGTCGAATTCCATCCGGGAGACGGAAACGACGCTGGGTATTATGGCTGCCCAGCAAGTCGTGGCCAATGAAGCACGCGCCGTACTGAGTTTTAATGGTAGCTTCATCAGCCCGCGGCACCCCTACCTTCTCGCGCAAACAATGACCCATTATGGATTTGTGTGTCCTGTGTCACGATATGGATTGGCTCAAATGGATGCAAGTCCACTTCTTCGTATGTCGTTTGAGGAAGGACGGACAGTGATGGAACAAGCTGCCCGCCACAGTTCCATTGACCGGTGTGAAGATATTACTGCGTGTATTATATTGGGCCAGAAATCGGACATTGGATCGGGCGGTGTGCAAATCTTACCAACACGTCTCCCCCCCTCCCAACCAGATCCAGGTACCGCCACGCCCACAAGTACCCCCATCCACGCATTATTTTATGACGGGACGACGATTCAAGACCGCAAAAAGAAATGGAAGGAGCGCCTTGAATGGCTCCGAACAAAACCTGCCCGCGACAAAGCCAGTCAAGCACTTGCGCGTGCCACGCATCAATTCTTAGGTATTGAGATTCCAGATGACCAACATTCACCAAATGCCCACTTACCACCTCCAAATCCGGCCTACCACCCCGAAAGCCCTGGACCGGCACCTTCGAGTCCACTGTATCATCCTGGAAGTCCTGGACCTACGTCGTCGAGTCCACTGTATCATCCTGGAAGTCCTGGACCTACGTCGTCGAGTCCACTGTATCACCCCGAGAGTCCTGGACCTACGTCGTCGAGTCCACTGTATCACCCCGAGAGTCCTGGACCTACGTCGTCGAGTCCACTGTATCATCCTGGAAGTCCTGGACCTACGTCGTCGAGTCCACTGTATCACCCCGAGAGTCCTGGATTTGCTCCTTCGAGTCCACTGTATCACCCTGAGAGTCCTGGACCTACGTCGTCGAGTCCACTGTATCACCCTGAAAGTCCAAAATTGGATTCTGTCTTTAGTTTTTTTGGAGTCTGTGATTCGAGTAGCACACACCCATCCCAAGTCCCAGATTTTGCAGGTCATGAGGAGGAGGTTCCAAGTGAAGAGGACGACGCACCCAGTGAAGAAGAAGAGGAAGAAGAAGAAGAAGCAGACACATCATCCTCTGGTGATTTTAGTGAAGAAAGTGAGGACGAAAATATTTGGGATTAACAAGTTAGAATGGTGTGGCTCGTAATTCACGCATCACTGCCAATTCCGCCCGCAAATAAGTCCACTGTTCTTCAAATGGTTCCAACACCATTTGGCACGTCGTATCCAATTCCAATTGAGTAAACTGCATCCAGAAGTTTGCCAGTGAAACAACCTGCTCTAATATCACACTCATTGAATTGGTGGACAGATCCGTTTCATTGTTACACTTGTCGTTCGCACCTTGAACAAATAAAAGGAGGCACGAAAAGAATCCCATCATCTCTTCCTGATGCGTTTGTAATTCTTCCGCAGTGGTGATGAGCAACATTTGGTCGATCACGCTGTGGAACCCAAATTCAGTCAACTCACTGGCTTGATCAAACCCAAGCAACTTCTGTTGCAAATAAATTATCATCATCTTGTGACTTGGTATTGTGTGTAGTACACGCATGAGAGCTGTTTCTGTAACCTCCTGGACGGAATCTGCCATGTCGGGTCCGATTGCACGCGCCACAACATCCGTCATATACGCACTCGTTGTGGCCCGCATGTCCTTAATGGAATAGGTTGCTCCTGCACGTGTCTTGATTGCACCCGCCGCTTCCGCAGGGGTGACTTTGTGAAAGACAGAATGGATCTCTTCCACACATCGCCAAACTGGGCCGAGTGCGCGCTGTTGCCGGTAGAACCGCATCGCTGAAGCTTCCAGGCGAGGTGGTGGAGTGGGCGGTTTTGGAAGGTAACTGCGGTGGCACAGGAGCGTGGACTCCTCTGATCCCCGCACATTGTAAAACCGTGTGAGCCAGACGAATTCGTCCAACAATTTGTGCGCAATGGAACCGTCGGGCACACTGTCAAACCAGTGGGCGCACAACTCAATCACTGCGTCTCCACCATCCCGCACAATGTAATAGAGCGAGTCCTGATGGTAGGCGCACTTGTCGGATTTGATGGTACGTGTCCCATTCAGAAACCAAGTATGAATCTCCATAATCAGGCCATATGCATGAAGACGAAGCTTCTTACATGCATCCTCTTCATCAAATGGGGCTATTTTGATGTCGGTCTCCAATGTTCCATCAACTTGAAGCGGTGGATAGTTGCGCCGTGCGAGGCCCAGTTTTACAATATGGTGCACTGTTCGACTCACAATTGGTTGGAATTTCATGAGCCATTCGTCTGAAACGACCTTTTGGCCATATCCCCGTCCCGACAGACAAAAAAGTATTCGCGCAGCCGAATTGGCCAGCAAATCCAAATGACGGGCTGTCCGAGCGATCGATTTGGACATCCCATACCCCCAATATTCAAACCAATACAGGCACGAGATGGGGGTCAATGTCAACGACCGGTGGCACAAGTTGTGGACGTTGATTCGCAAAGATGTACGTTCATAAACAGCATTTTGTATGATCTGTCGTAAACAAGGGGACGTAAAATGTGCGGCTGCCCAGAGCATTGAGGTTGGTAACGCATAGGTCGTAGCCCCCGGTTCCGGCACAAACGAGAACTTGGATTGCGTCGCCGGTAGCGGCGCCATCATGAATAACACCATTGCTCGTGGCCATGATAATTCCAAGGGAACCGCAGAATACACCTGAAAGTCTGGCTGAGTGGCCAATGTCTTGGTCGCCGACAGGGTATGGTACAATTTCCATAAATGCAAGATGTAGTACCCCACAATCTGCGTCATTGTGTATCCCAAATTCAGCAAGATAGTTGTCAAAGTCGTTGGAACAAACAACTTCATCTGGTTCATAAACGCCGAAGCGCTTAGGTTGCGGAAGTGCACTTTCATCTCAATCGCGCCAGGCAACTTCTGGCTTGTGCCTTCAAACTGAACCCGATCCACCCAAGTCGCGGCGCGCTGGCAATCCATCCGTGAAAACACCCAATGGGTACCCAAGCTGCGTGCATCACGTTCCTTCATCAATTTGGCCGGGAGAACGGTATCGAAATAATACCACAAATAAGTGGCGGGGCTGTACCATTCCGTCCGCCGGAGCGGAACAATATCAACCGACGCGTCCTTCATCGAAAGTGGCAAATCATCTTCGACCACGACCCGGTCTGGCATGTCTTTTGCATTGACAGACCCCTTGTGACGCTGCACAAGTTTCGCAAGTTGCTGGCGCCGGCATAATTTCATCACCTCCTCATACGTCGTGGAATGCATCCGAGTGTACGAATGTTTCAACAATTCAGTCATGATATAAATCGGTCGTGTTGGAAGAAAAAAGACCGGTTTTGCAGATTGGGCCTCTGGTGAAGTCGGTGGGCGTCGAAGTGCTGCAAAAACCCTTCGTTTCAGGTTCATGGTATAAAAGCGAACCGCTTCCTCGGATCGATCCAAAATCTGATGTGTCTGACGACTTGAAGTTGACGGTGTGTTGCCAAACGACTCCAATAAAGCCGAAAATGTATCCATGTCCATTTCTGACACATTTGTAGGGTGACGCTTCTTCGGCTTCTTCTTCTTCTTCTGCTTCTTCTTTTTTTGTGACCTCTTTGGTGATGTTGCAGTTTGCATCGAATCAATGGAGCCACAAGCAACTGAGTCCGGCGAACATCCACTATTCACACGCGGAATTGGTGGAATGTGCCTTATTGGTGTGACCACGGGGTGGGTCCGCCGTGTAGTCACAGTTATCCATTCCGATGTTGATCGATTGACTTGGGTCTTCCTCACCGGTGGCGGAGCCACTTTGTTCTTCTTCACAGGTGGTGGCGGTGGATCCATATTGTTCTTCTTCACAGGTGGTGGCGGTGGAGCCACTTGGGGTTTCCTCACAGGTGGTGGCGGTGGATCCATATTGTTCTTCATCGGTGGCGGAGGGTCCGCTTGAGTCTTCACCGGCGGTGGCGGAGCCACTTGGGTCTTCACCGGCGGTGGCGGAGCCACTTGGGTCTTCACCGGCGGTGGTGGAGCCACTTGAATCTTCACCGGCGGTGGTGGAGCCACTTGGGTCTTCACCGGTGGTGGCGGTGGCGGTATGGGCCCCAATCCCTCCAAGTGGCGAAGCGCAAAAAACAAAGAGGCCGTCGGGACGAGGGGACTTGGAAGAGTGCACAGCATTGGATAAAATGCAGGCTCCAATGCATGAATCCGGCCGCACGACGAGCACTGTGCATGTAGTATCCCTTCGCGTTTAATGATATACATTGATTGGCATCGATGTCCCCATGCTGGCTGCCACATAGGTAAATTGGAATAACCTGTAAAGTGTGGGAGCCATTGAGTAAATGCAACCACGTGGCGGGGGCTGGGAATGATTGGCAGGATCTCGTCCACAGAATAAAGCCGCGTAGGGTCTGGGTTGATAATCGGGCCATAAAGCACCTGACGACATTGGATGCATTGAAATCCACACACACATATTTCTGCGCCATCAGCATTGTGCATTGCTGCCCACACCGGACGGAACATCTGACACGGTGTCCGAAAAAGACTATCATCCGCACCCGCAACGATGGGTGCACAAAGAAATCCAAGCGGAAGGGACTCCATGATGATTGGAGGGATGACCTCAAGCGCAAAAAATGAACCGAGATTTATTGTATAGGCCCTCTATAATAGGATGACTCGTACAAATATAGCATCTATGCCGGATTCGTGGCGGGTCGGTCTACTCGAGGTATGACCACATGAGTTTCACGGACGCATCGGTTCTTTACATGGCATTGATTCTGCGGAATGACATCCAAGTGAATCAAAGGATGGGATCATCCAACTTTGGTAAGAAGCACATATACGATATTGAACTATGCAGGTTAAACTTCAACTGAAACTTTCATTCGCAATTGAATTTTCATCATGAACGCCGTTGTTGTATGCACTTTAAGTCAATGGCTTCAAGTGTACAATGTGCGTGCTGTCCAACTAGTGGCGAGTCTACTCGGGATCTCCATCACTCGATCCACCGAGTGCCGCACAATCACTTTGTGCGCGCCGTGCGGCGCAATCCTTCGAACCGTGTCCATCACTCCAACGACAAAAGTGGCGGATATTTGTTTGGACACAGAGCAATTCTTTCTAGAAGGCACTTATGAAACTCTGCTTGAGTTACCGTCTTTAGTGTGGAAGCATGTGTCCAGTGACGGTCAATTGACAGTGATGACGTCCAAATTTGAAGGGATCAAAGATACAGTGTTGAAAGGTCATATACACCGCGTGAATTCAGTGAGTTGGCATCCGGATGGAACCAAATTGGCAAGTGGATCTTGGGATACGACAATTCGTATTTGGGACGTGACTTTGGATTCATCCAAGTGCATTGCGATCTGTCAAGGCCATACCTATGCGGTGAATACAATACAATGGAACCCATCTGGAACCAAACTCGCGAGTGGAAGTTATGCCACGACAATCCGGATATGGGAC
>Ga0209533_1003173_pt1 | contig 14678 bp, 6 predicted proteins | sample COG_04_FD_184748 | JGI IMG/M metagenome (GOLD analysis project Ga0209533, IMG submission 184748) | Pelagic Microbial community sample from North Sea - COGITO 998_met_04 (SPAdes) (version 2) | ecosystem: Environmental > Aquatic > Marine > Neritic zone/Coastal water | place: Helgoland, sampling...
AAAAGCCAACCATAGTGCAATCACATACGCAGAGGCGACCGCACAGAATTTACCTCTTTGCTCACGTTGCCCTGGCACAACGAGTGCCACCGACGCAGGAACGACTGCCACTGCCACTCCAAACTCTGCCGCAGCTGCAGCAAGTGCTGATGCTAATACCGAAATCTCTGACGACACTCAAGTCTACTGGTCAGGCAAAAAACGAGTCCACTTCAAAGACTGTCGACGCATGCCTACGGATCCTGCCGAGATCGCAGGCATGACTCAAATGACTCATGCTCAAGCGCTCGCGCAGGGACTCGAAACTTGCTCACGCTGCCCAGGTGCCCTAAGCGCCGCAGGCGCTGGGACTACTGCTACCGCTCCCAAGAGCGCGACCGCTAGTGTAAGCGCTGGTGCCAATGCTGGAATCTCTAGCGACACGCTGGTTTACTGGACTGGCAAAAAACGAGTCCATTTCAAAGACTGCCGACGCATGCCTACGGACCCTGAGGAAATCGCAGCCATGAAGCAAATGACTTATGCGGAGGCGCTCGCGCAAGGACTCGAGACCTGCTCACGCTGCCCAAATAGCGGAAGCTCCAAAAGTGCCCAATCGTCATCAGAGGTGAATAAAAAAAAAGCGGACTGCCTGAATCCTGGGTCCAGCAACCTCCAACTAACAGTGCCGATGCTTGGAACCCTCCAGTTGCTCAGTTTATAGAAAGCCAACGGGCGCCTCTAGTTTCGAAAAATGAAGAGGGGCAATTGATCTACAAACCATATAGCGATCGCGGTGATCAAATCATCGATTTTTCCTTCTGTGGCTACCAAAAAAGCGAACTACCACTACCGAATGTCCCAGTCACAGTTACACTTGAAGCACCTAACAGTGAAGTAGCCGCTTCAGGTAACATGAAATATCCAGTCGGCCACGACAGCTTTGCCACGATCCAAGCAGCGCTCAACGAGGTGGCAGCAATGGAGCCAGATGCAAACGGCCACCGTGGCGCGGTATTATTACAACAAGGGCATTGGTATCTCAGTGGTGCGCTCCTCATTCGCTCCGGCGTTGTGCTCCGCGGTGAAGGTAGCGGCGAAAATGGCACCACACTGATCTTCACACCCTCAAATACGGGTAGCGTGGGCATCCAAATCGGTGAAGCGGGTGGTGGCTCCACAATCAATGGCACTGCGGAGATTACTGGAATCGTCTCTGAGATCGTGCTGGAAAACGGCAAGCCGGGCTACTTGTTCACGATGGATGATGGAAATACTTTTCGAGTTCACACGCCACGTGCACAAGCGGGTTTCAGCTACGACGAGATTCTCAATGAGCGTGTCACACTGACCTTTTCAACCCAAATTACGAGCCTAGGCGGAGAGACTCACACTCAATTGCACAAAACATACCCCGAGTCTTTCAAACACAGTCCATCCGACCAAGCAGCGGCTACACTACCCAGCGACCTCATACTGCCTGTAGAACAAGAAACCAATGCCACAGCCAGCAGCGCAATCGCCGATACTTACACACCCTCGGGGAGTCGATTGCTCACCTTAGAAAATACGACTGGCTTTAAAGTTGGCGACCACATTAACGTGGCTAAAACGACCAACGAGGCATGGATCGAACGACTCGGTGTCGGTGAGCGCTTACGCCACATTCGTGGAGGTAAAGAAGGTGCATTTAAAAAACCATGGGGCTTGCAAAACTACAGCCACCCCCGCCAGATCACCGCAATCAGCGGTAACACCATCACTCTGGATGTTCCTCTACCCCAGTCTTTTGATCCAGCACACGGAGGAGGCAATGTCAGCCTATGGAAGCCGAAAACTACTAGCATGCAATCTGGGGTGGAATCGCTGCGAGTCATTTCAAACTACGACACTCAAGTGGTGGACACTGGCAAAGAGGCCGATTTCGGAAATTTGAAAAATGGCGTGCAAGTCAACGGTCGCCACAGCTGGGTGCGCGACGTCCTGGTCAAGCATGTCTGGCTGTCTGCAGTCAAAGTCGAAGGTTCTCAATTTATTACAGTTCGCGACTGCCAATCACTCGAGCCAGTAGGTCCTAAACGGGGCGGCCGCTATTACACCTATTCCATAGGTGGCAGCATGGGCGTCTTATTTTACAAATGCACTTCCGAGGAAGGGCGCCACGACTTCGTGGTTAATGCGCGCACACCTGGCCCGAATGCATTCGTCGACTGCACGGCCCGCCGTGGTGGAACTTCAGAGCCCCATGCACGATGGGGCGTCGGCACGCTCTACGACAACGTGACCAAACTCGAAGGTGGAAAACTGGGAGCCTTCAACCGTGGCGACTCCGGCTCAGGACACGGCTGGGCAGGCGCCAATACAGTCTTTTGGAACTGCAATGCAGATAGCATTACCGTGTTCGATCCTGAAACTGAAGGTGAGAATAATTTTGCCATCGGTTTTACAGGACAAGTCAAGGAGAGCTACGATACCAATAGCCTCTACTATGCGAATACCCGAGCTGGATACTGGGGCACACCCAATGAGGGCAAATATTACGGTTTCGCTATTGTAGGTAACGGCCACATCGAAAGCCCCCTCGCCGCGGTAGAACCTCGCAGTCTATTTAAACAGCAATTGATTGATCGTATTGGTGAGACCCGCGCCAAAAAGATCATCCATTAAACCCAAAAAAATCGAACAGACCCATCTCCTTAATTTCGCGCCAACCCCCTTGAATACCAGCCCTCAGATTTAAAACTATTTTCTACCAAAATGAAGCCAGTAACCACACTCAGCCTCCTGCTTTTCTCGCTTTCAATGACCGCCTGCGTCACCGTCGATCAAGAAAGCAAAACAGCCCATACGAAGCCGAACGAAACTCAACTACTACGCGACTCCATGAGCGAAAATTGGCAGGAGAACTGGTTCCTCGACGGCCATAAAGCGACCTTAGAGCATCGTGAAGGTGGCCTGTATTTCTCCGCGGGCACGGTCACGAAACGAATGGACCCCGAGGAATACCATGCTCACCACGCGGTGCTTTGGACAAAGCAAGTCTTTGAGGGAGACATTCGCATTAGCTATGAAATCATGCCGGTGGACACAGACGGTTTCGGCAATATATTACTTTACATACAAGCCCAAGGTATCGGCACGCATCCATTCACTGAAGACATCACCGAATGGAATGAACTGCGAGAGATTCCAGGCATGGATAAGTATTTTCTCAACATGGATCTCATCAGCCTTAGTTTTCGAGAAAACCTCCGCTGTCGGCGCTACCCTTGGAAGGACCCTGAAGGCAATTGGTATCCAGGGCGCGGAATCATTGAACCCATGGTAGATTATGAGCCCATGGTTCCAGGTAAATCTTACACAGTAATGATTGAAAAAACGGCTGAGTCGGTTCGCCTCGTGTTGTCAGGCACGAAGTCAGGCAAGATTTACGCCGACCATACATGGAACACATCACAGGTCTCGGAAAACCGAGAACCTAAATTAATTCAAAAGGGGCGAATTGGCCTACGGCACATGTCCACGAAACAATATATCTACCGCGACTTCTTAGTTGAAAGCATTTAACTCTATTACCTCACCTCATACACACAACATGACTCATTCTAATTTTGCAAAAACCCGTGCAGGCCTTGCGCTGATCGCATCGACCTTATTCACGCAAGCGTGTGTCAATCACGACACTGAGGTCGTTGCCGAACCGTCCCTGACGACTCGCACTTACGAACTTTGGGAACCCGCACCTGCACCCAATCGCGGACACGATTTTGACATCGAGAAACCAGGCCGCGGCTATCCCTACGATGAAGATTGGGAGCGTTGGTCCTATCCACTCGGAAATGGCATGCTCGGCGCAAGCGTATTCGGCGGCACCGATGTGGAGCGCATTCAACTATCGGAAAAAACCTTTGCCAACGGCAGCGCCTACGGACGTGGCGGTGTTACCAACGCCGCAGAACTCTATCTGGATATTGGCCATAAACAAATCACCAATTACCGCCGCGCACTCAACCTGAATGATGCGATCAAATCGGTGACTTACCAATCGGGTGAGGTGACCTACCAACGAGAGTATTTTACCAGTTATCCCGATGACGTAATGGTGATACATCTAACAGCCGACCAACCTGGTGCGCTTTCATTTACAGTGCGCCCCGAGATCCCCTATCTTGAGAGCCGACACGAACTCGACACCAAGTCCGGAACCACTACCGCGGCAGACGATACGATCACACTCGCGGGCACGATTGATTACTATCAAGTCAATTACGAAATACAGGTCAAAGTTCTACCCGTGGGCGGCCAACTAGTGACCGACGAATCGAGCATACAAATCAACGACGCGGATGCCGTTACCCTCATCGTGGCTGCGCATACTAATTACGAGCTCGGACCACACATTTTCCTCAATGAACCAAAGGAAAAACTCAACCCTGATTTTTATCCGCACGATCTAGTGACTGCCAAAATTGAACATGCGTCACAACTGAGCTATGAGACTCTTAAGTCCCGTCACCTTGAGGATCACCGCAGTCTTTTTGGACGAGTTGCAGTGAATCTGAATTCCGAAGTATCCGACCTTCCAACACATCAATTGCTGGAAGACTACCAAGCAGGTGAGCATGACCCCTATTTAGAAGAACTCTTTTTTCAATATGGTCGCTACCTCTTGATTGCAAGCTCCAGAGAAAATACGCTGCCCGCACACTTACAAGGCGCATGGTCACAGTTTGAAGTCAGCCCTTGGTGTTCTGGCTACTGGCACAATATCAACGTGCAGATGAACTACTGGGGTGCATTCAGTGGGAATCTGGCCGAGACATTTGAGGCCTATCTAGACTACTTCGAAGCTTACAAACCACAAGCGCGTCGTTTCGCTCGCGACTCCCTACAAGAAATTAACCCAGATGCTTTGTCGGACGATTTGGCAGAGAACGGATGGATACTCGGAACAGGTGCCAATGCCTATCAAATTTCGGGCCGCTCTACTCATTCTGGACCAGGCACTGGCGCCTTCACCTCTCAACTGCTGATGGATTATTACGACTTTACGCAGGACGAGGTCTTTCTCCGTGAAACGGGCTACCCTTCACTGCTCGAAATGAGCAAATTCTTTGCCAGTGCACTGCACGAAACCGAAGCAGGCCTCCTATTGATTAGGCCCTCAGCCTCACCAGAAATAAAACACAACGGTAACTATTATGTGACCGAAGGCTGCACATTCGACCAAGGCTTCGTGTGGGAGAACCACAACAATGTGCTTCGCGCCGCAGAAGCACTTAGAAAAGAGGATCCTTTTCTAGATATCGTTCGCGAACAGATCCCTTTACTCGATCCCATCTTAATCGGAAGTTCGGGTCAGATCAAAGAATATCGTGAGGAAGACGCCTATGGCGAGATTGGCGATCCACTCCACCGCCACATTTCTCACCTCTGCACGCTTTACCCTGGAACACTCATTAATTCGTCGCATCCAGACTGGATGGCGGCGGCCGCGACAACGCTCAATCTACGCGGCGATTTAACTACTGGCTGGGCAATGGCACACCGCATGATCTGCTGGGCGAGACTGAACAGCGGAAAGCGGTCATTGGAGCTCTATCAAAAATTCTTAGCAAACAAGATCGGTGAAAATCTCTGGTCACTGCATCCTCCATTTCAGATCGACGGCAACTTCGGCATGATGGCAGGCGTGGTCGAAATGCTTCTGCAAAGCCATCAAGGATACATCGAACCACTACCCGCGCTTCCCGAAGCTTGGCAAAATGGCAGCTACAGCGGCCTCGTCGCACGTGGTAATTTCGAAATCTCCGTAACTTGGAAAGACCGTGCGCTCAACGAGCTCAGCCTACATTCGCGCAGTGGCAAAGACTGCCAATTAAAATACTCTGGCCTCACCAGCGCGAGCGTAGTCGACTCGAATGGCAACTCAGTAGCCTTCACCTCAGAGGGAGCTGATCTAATTTCCTTTCCAACGCAAAAAGGTGAGCGATATACCGTGCACCACAAAGAACCCAGCAAGACAAAATAATCACGATTCCAAGCGCTTTAGTTCGTTCCACTGCTCGACGCAGGAACGAACTTAAGGCGCACCATACTTTTAATGAAAAGGCGTTAAGGTAATCGCTTTCACTCCAATGCCTGCTCCCAGTAGATTGCGGGGAATCAGCTTTAGAGTTTGCAAGCCAGATTCAGGTATCGTCAGCACTCCCAAGCTCATGCTATGATTGCGTTGGCGAGGGGGGCCGCGGTGAAAACTATTGTTCGAGTCGAAGCCTGATTCGTAAGTGATAAACGTAAGGCTATTATCCCCTAGCGACAACACCCATTCGGAATTGGCAGCCTCTGGCTCACATGAATATTCAAGACTGATTGAATAGTCGCCCGCTTCGAGCACGTTCAAATCCCAACTCGCTAAGGATTCAAGCGAGTTCCACTGGTCTACGAAATAATCGTGTTTCCACTCTCCAAATTTTTCCATCCATCGACGCTCAGTAATTTCACAAGCCTCCACATCGGCCATTTCCGCAAGTAGTTTAACAGTGCTGAAACCATCCACTTGTGTCGCATGATTTTCCACTTTCGCTGGGGCCTTCAACTGAAGCTTGACCACAGGAACGATGGGTAAATCCCGTCCGCTGACTTCGCCAAGCATGACTTCGAGGATCGAACCCTCCTGCGAAAAAACTACCGTAGACGAATCATGCAAAAGCGAGGCCGCAGTCACTTGCGTTCCTAAGTCAGCAAGACGTAAGAGTCCGCTTTCAGGCCAATCAAAAATGTGCAGATACAAATGGTTTCCTTTCTGGGTAATATCACCCCAACTGAACCCCTGATCGAACGGCGAAGCCTCCGTGCCATAAATCGCTTCGCTATGACTGCGCACCCAATCGCCCGAGACAGTGAGCGTTTCAACCACTTTAGCAGGTAGACTTCCATCTCCCTTCGGCCCGACATTGAGCATGTAAGAACCGCCGCGAGCGAGCACCCGAACGAGGTGTTCACAAATCGTTTTAGGGGACTTCCAGTTTTGATCATACCACGCATAGGACCAAGAGTCGTTTGTCGTATCAACGGTCTCCCACACCTCGTAATCAGGACGAACCGGTGGTATGTGCATATCCCCAAGAGAAACATAATGTCCATAACCACCACCGATGCGACTATTGACTAAACAATTCGGTTGGTAACTCTGAACAAGCTCGACGAGCTTGGCACTGTAGGCTTTATCCATACCACCTGGAGTATCAAACCAGATCATAGCAATTGGACCGTAATTGGTGAGTAGTTCCGTTACTTGTGGAACGACTTTCTGATTAAAGTATCTCTCAAAGTCGGCAGGTGTATAGCCCACTGGGCGCTCCCCTTTATAGCTAGTGGCGTAGGGCTCGGTCCAATCCTTGTTTTGCGAATAATAAAAGCCAAATCGTAGTCCCTCCTCTTGGCACGCATCAGCAAGTTCTCGCATCAAATCGCCTTGGTAAGGAGTTGCTTTGGTAACCGTAAACTCACTCGCCTTCGAATCAAACATTGCAAACCCATCGTGATGTTTTGAAGTCACCACGATGGTCTTCATGCCAGCCGCCTTCGCAAGCCTAACTAGCTGGGTTGCGTCAAATTGATCAGGGTTAAAGTTGCGCGCGTAGGCCTTATATTCCTCAACAGGAATCTCCGCCATGTGCATGAGCCACTCGCCTATACCATAATATGTTTTTCCTTTCCACACGCCCGCCATTTCCGAGTAGAGCCCCCAGTGGATAAACATCGCGTATTTGTCTTCGGTAAACCATTGCAGCCCCGGATGTGTGGATTCGCTGGACACCTTGGCATCGCCCCACAGTTCATCCATACCTTTCTCTCTCTCGTCGACTGCTGATAAGGGAAGGTAGAGCAAACTGCTCGCCGTGCAGTAAAGTAGTGTTTTGTAGAGCGTTCTCATAGTTACTTTCGAAGAGAGGAAAGCCCAGACTCCGCTGGTCCCTTCGGCAGCGCCGCCACCCAAGCATCTAGCTGCGCACGGAGGGCTGCCACAGCTTCGGGATGTGCCGCAGCTATATTTTGCCGTTCTGCCCAGTCCGTTTCCATATTATAGAGTTCCACGCGCTTACCGGTCTCATTCATGATCAAGCGCCATTGCGCAGACTGCACACCATAATGTGGCCACCACTCGCGATCTTCGTTACTATTGCGCCACTCCCAAAAGAGCGGTGTCTCACGCTGAAAATCCTGTGCCCAAAGAGCGGCCGATACATCCTCTCCATCTGGCCGATACGCATCGGGCAGCGATGCGTTCGCCAAAGCTGCAAAGGTCGGTAACAAATCCACGCCAGCCAAGACCGCAGAACGATTGATCTGCCCTGCAGGCACCTTCCCTGGCCATCGAACAATAAAGGGAACACGCACACCGCCTGCCATGAGTGAACGTTTACGTCCAGACAAACCAGCAGTCTCGCCCACCGAATAGTAACGACCTAAACCGGGACCCGTAGAGGCATCACTATGTGTTCGTTGCGCATCCTCGCCCTCCAACTCAGGGCCATTATCCGAACTAAAGATGACGAGTGTGTTCTCCGCCAAACCCAGCTCCTCTAAAGCATCCAAAATCCGACCGATTTCGGCATCAGCCTCCGCGACGACAGCTGCATACACCTGTTGCTTTTCATCTAAGTGCGCGAATTGCTTAAGATACGACTCTTTCGGGTAGTGAGGCGTATGTGTTTCGTGAATCCACACGTTCACAAAAAAAGACTCTTCTTGATTACGCTGGATGAAATCGATCGTGCGTGAGCAGGTCTCCCCTACGGGCATTTGCTCACCCGAATGGTTGAACGCACCAAACTCATCGTAGCCATAGGCGGTCAACGCCGGGGCATCGGGCACCTTGGTATTGGTAAGGTGCCATTTACCAAAGTGTGCGGTTTTATAACCCGCGCTTTTAAGAACGCTCGGTAGCATCGTCAGATCTGGATCCAACCAGTCAGGCATCTCGCGTTTGACGTGGGCTTCTACAGTAGAGAAATGACCGTGCACACGGTGCCGCGAGGGGAAATGCCCCGTCATGATTGCCGCTCTACTGGGAGAGCAAACCGGATCGTTGACCCAAAAATTTTGAAAATCGGTTCCCTCCGCTGCCAGACCATCAAGCCGTGGTGTCTCACAAAATCCACTCCCATGAATCCCTAGATCGCCATATCCCCAATCGTCGGCAAAGATAAAAATAATATTGGGTGGGGTCTTACTTTCGGGTTTTGCCGATGCGCACGCTTGCGCCGCGAACAACAGCGGCAGTGTGATTAAGCAGGCGATAGTTCGATGTTTCGATATAAACATAATTGAAGCTTTGGGGAGTAAGTAAAGTCGGCTCAGCGTGCCGTGGGATACAGTCGTGCCTGGGGATGACCTTTGTGGGTAACAGTTTAATGACCTGCAAATCTCGTCCAACCAAAATAAAGTCTTTACCCCAAAGCGTGGCAATAATAATTACATACATGCTTTGTGCCCGCGCTTTTTCCCGCCAACGAACGATCCCCATGCTGGTAGCATCGCTGAGCCTCTCATTGAGCTCCGCTTCGCTACCTGCCATGGCCAAACCAGCACCATTGGCTCAGCCTACAGAACCGCAAGTTCAATCACACACTTTAGAAAATTCGGAATTATCTGACGATTTCGCGATCAAGGACTCCCTGGAGACAGTCACAATCGAAGGAAAAGTCATCAAAGTCAGTCCGAAAGCAGTTCCACCCACCCTGCGCGATGTCGCCTACGGCTCTCACGCTCGGCACAAGCTGGACTTCTGGCAGGCGGAATCTGCCGAGCCGACTCCTTTGGTATTCTACATCCATGGTGGCGGCTGGCGCTCCGGCAGCAAGGAATCCAACTCCGGCCCCTCACTGACTTTGCTCAACCAAGGCGTATCCTACGTCAGCATTAACTATAGACTCGCACGTGATGAAAATACCCTACCTTGCAGCCTACACGACGCTGCCCGCGCCCTGCAGTTTGTCCGCTCTAAAGCAGCGGAGTGGAATATCGACCCAGAGCAGATTGTCGCCTCGGGTGGCTCGGCGGGCGGCTGCTCCAGCCTATGGCTGGCCTATCACGACGATCTCGCTGATCCCGACAGCACTGACCCTATCGCTCGTCTTTCAACCCGTGTCCTTGGCGTAGCCGCGATCAAAGCCCAGAGCACGATCAACCCATGGGTGGTCGATAAGCGTCTCGGCCCTAGCGGGTCGGGACACGCAATGATTTGGGAAACCGTCGGCGCCGATAGTTTGAAAGATTTGTTTGAAAATTGGGATGAATACGAGGCCATTTCGACAGAAGCCTCCCCGATCACACATCTCAGTGCTGATGATCCACCAGTCTTGATTGTTTACGAGGCCGACACTCCCGCACCGCCAGAAAAGGACGGCATCCATCACGTCGAATTTGGGCGTATTCTAAAAGAACAGTGTGCGCCACTGGGCTTAAATTGCACAATTGCATTTGCAGGTAAGGAAACTAGGCAGGCTGTCTTGGACACTTTCATACTCGAACGTTTTGAAAACGCGCAACCGATCCATTCGAAATCGTGCGATTGAAAACTCTCCTGTAGGCCCAAATTATTTCTCGAAAGGCCCTATGCTTATTTCAGGTGTATTGACGGTGTCCCATGTTTGAGCTGATCAAGGCCTGACAGTCATCTAATTTCTATCACAGGGTCGGCACGATGATCTGCACCTCTTAGCCCTTTAAATGAATATCAAAGTGTATATCGAAGCATTTGACTGGCCTAGGTCCGACAGATGAAGCCACCAGAGATGACTACCAGTTTCGAGCGCGCTCAAAATGAAAATTTAGAGTTTCTGACAATTCGGGTGATTGTATAAACTGAAGTTTATTCTATGGCCCTCTCAACTTGAGAAAGACGGAGTCGCTATAGCTTAATGAAATCATCAATTCCATTCGAGTGATTCCATCAGAGTGGGTGCCGCTCAAGGAGTAGTGTGCTTCGGCAATTGGAAGCCAAGGGCTGAGAGCCGTAGAAACCTCAACAAAGTAATGTTCCCCGACAACGAAGCCCTCTTTGATCTCCCATCCGAAGACCATGTCAGTTCCGGTCTGATCTGGCGCAATGAGTAAACTTGAACCCTTGCTGGCAGGGTCGGTTGGACTGGAGTCGAAAAGATACTCGAAAAAATCGAGGACACCATCACCATCCGAGTCAGCCCTGCCGTCGATAACCTGTGCACTTGTGAAATACTGTTCCTCCCATACATCGCTCATGCCATCGCCATCTTCATCTGGAGGTTGCGGCATGCTTTGAGCATCTCCAGAGGCAAACAGAGTCGGCATAGGATTGCCACTCGTATTAAATGAAGAGGCAATTTGATTGGGACTACCATCTAAGGTGCCTCGTATGACCAAGGTAATTTCTCCGTTAGTATCGCTGGCTATGAAATCTTGAAAAGCGGCCAAATCGGAAATCATAACTGTCTTCACTCCAGTATCCACACCAGCAGCAAACGTTAGACTACCCAATAGAGTGGTCGTGTTTGGATTCGGGACTGCAAACTCTCCATCGGGCCGAGAATCGCCCTGTAAATTATGCCCGCCTGCTAAAGTGCCGTCCAAGCCACCTGTCCATGTAGATTCTGACAGAGCTGCCCCAGGGAACTGCGCATCATTTTTCAGACCATAGAGTAGCAGCGTATCTCCTGGCTCGTTACTCGTAACAAATACATCCAAGGATGCCGTATCAATATCGCTTGCCGCGATACCACCGAGCAGATTGCCTGCCCCCACTTGGAAACGTAGATACGCGATCCGGGCAAAGGCATTGCCCCAATCGTTTCTTTTTATCTGAAGCGTTTCGCTTGCATCCTGCACACCATTGTCTTTCCGCACGAAAGAACTGTCGATGGCAGCAAGTGCGACATCAAGGTATGCTGCAGGTAATGCGGAAACCTCCATGCTTACTTCGGACTCGTTTGCCGCTTGGTCTACAGCGGTGATCCGATAGAAGAAAGTAGTCCCATTAACTGCCATGCTGTCCGTATATTCGCTGGAAACAATTCCTGAAACATACGGCGCTCCGAAGGTATTTGCAGTCGTGCTTCGGTATATATTGTAGCCAACGAAGTCTGACTCCCCATTGTCATTCCAACTAAGAGCAACGAACGCATTGCCCGCAGTCGCATTAAGACCCGAGGGTGCAGAAGGAGCGGTATCAACGCCATCCGTGAGCATAGAGAAATTATCAAAATCGACTGTAAAACCACTTCGAATCCGAGCCGCGCCTCCAAAGTAGGTGCCAGTATACTGAGTCGCATCCACGCTCATGCTCATCGTCTTGATCTGCGCCCCGTCTCCGAGTGTGAACGATAGGTCTAAATGATCATCCGTGTACGTCCCAGTAACTTCCATAGTGTAGGTTTCGCCTTCAGGATAATCATAAGGCCGTGCGCTCCCGCTGACCGTTTTAAAAACTTGGCTGATAGGTATTGATCCGTTGAGACCTTCCCTAAACTCCATCACTAGGTCACTATTAACGTAACGAATCTGCGCTTGAATCCCGGAATTTGAAAGATCCGAACCGTCACTAAAGAGAGTCACTCCATAACGGTAGTTGTTGTTCAAGGCTGAGCCTTTCGAAACCAAGCGCGCTTCCAGTGTCATCGAAAAATCGCTGCGCTTGCTACCGCCCATATCAGTAAAATTTTTTAAGAAAGCAAAGTTGCCCAAACCTGAATTTGGATTCGACTCGATCTGGTAAGCGTCGCTCACATGATTAGAGCTATCGGCAAGAGGAACCGTAGCAGTAAAACCTGCGGCGCTCACTGTCTTCTCACCCGAATCCGTTCCAAAATCGATCACGTCTTGCGGCATCGATGAACGTTCTTCGCTTTGATTCGATTCGTTTCCAGCATCGTCGAGCGCAGTGACCATATAGAAATATATCACACCGTCAGTCACGTCTGTATCTGTATACGTGCTAGCAGTTAACCCTGATGCAAGCGGAGCACCATAGCTACCTGCGCCAGTCCTACGGTAGACCGAATAAGTCGAAAAATCGCCTTCGTTATTATCAGCCCAATCCAGATAGATCACCGTATCTCCTTTTACAGAAAGCAGGCCAGTAGGACTGACTGGTGGCACGACATCAGCCACGACCGTAATTGTAATACTCACACTCGTAGAGTCGCCCTCATCATCGAGTGCAAGAGCCTCTAGCTCGTAAGTCCCCGCGGCCATATTCTGCAGCGGCGAGTCGTTCTGATTCGAGCCCCCCCAATCATAAGGCGCGGTAGTCTCCTGACGTATCAGTTGACCATCAAGAAAAAGCTGCACATGAACAATCGTGCCGTCCGGATCGGACGCCTCGACTTGCACTTGCAAATCACTCCCTGCCGCGATGGATGCTCCGTCTACTGGGAAGTTAAAATTCACATGCGGAGGCTGATCTGTATCGACAGGACTAGCTGACACTTCGCTACTGGGCGCAGAGTCATTACCATTCACGTCGGAGGCGACTACCCTGTAGAAGTAAGTTTCCCCATTGAGGGCAGACGTATCCACATACTCGCTACTGCTGATGTTAGTATCTAGCGGCGTTTCGTAATTAAGTGAGGTCTGAGTCCGATAGATAGAATAGCCTGCGAGATCGGTCTCAACATTATCACCCCAATCCAAACTCACGGAGTTGAAGCCTGGAGTCGCGACCAATGATAGTGGCATCGCGGGCGGCGTGAGATCGCTAAGATCCAGAACATTAACCACTAGGTTCCCAGTCGCTTGTTCACTTCCATTATCCGCTAAAAGCTGTAAAGTATACTGGCCTGTAGCAGAGAATGAAGCCGTCGTTTCGAGTAGTGAGCTGTCACCAAAACTGACCGCACCCGGACCCGAGACCTGACTCCAAGTCGTCGAGGATAATCCGTCCAATATCGCTAAATCACGTATTCTGGCATTGATTGAGATCGGAGTATTGATCGCTGGCATCGATGAGTCATCGAGCCAACAGACGACTGCATCTAGGATCAGGCCGTTGCCATCCCAGCTTTCTAGCTCAGTCCAAATAGTACCGTGAATTTGTTGAGGTAATATGACCTCATTCAATGCACCAGACCCGAGACGTTCCTCTAGCTGCGCATAATACAAAGAACGCGGCGTGACTGGCACGTTCTCAGATTCCCAAATACCAAAGGGCTCACTAGCTACCCAAGCTCCCTCTCTCTTTGGGCCGACTGTTCCAATACTCCAATTCATCGCACCAGTAGGCGCATCGGAAATGATACCACCTGCCTCGACATTCCAAAACATGACCTGCGCTCCAGACCAGCCGTGGCTGGTTCCTGAATTTAATCGATTCTGAACATTTATAGAATTATTGCTCTTAATGTTATCGTAAAGTTCACCTGTCGCGTAGCGGAAGTGCGGCCCGATATCGCTGTTGGCTTGAGTCGCCAAGCTATCAACAAAAACATTAGGCCCCGGCGTTTTAGAGCCGCTCACATAATCGTGGCGACCCCCACGCGTGAGACAGCGCTGAAAGAGCGCGTACGACGAATCGTCGATGTAGAAGGAATACTTGCGCCCACCGGTCGTCTGTGATTTCGGGTCTAAAAAAGCCGAATCTTCAACCGTTATAAATTGGCTAAAGTCTTCGATGAGTATTAAACTCATACCAAAATATCGAGCAGTGACTTGCCGCACCC
>Ga0209533_1003176_pt1 | contig 14675 bp, 9 predicted proteins | sample COG_04_FD_184748 | JGI IMG/M metagenome (GOLD analysis project Ga0209533, IMG submission 184748) | Pelagic Microbial community sample from North Sea - COGITO 998_met_04 (SPAdes) (version 2) | ecosystem: Environmental > Aquatic > Marine > Neritic zone/Coastal water | place: Helgoland, sampling...
ATGTTTGTGGGTATTGCATTGGTGCTGAGCGGTGTTTTGCTAAATGTACTGAACAAGGATTAATGCTTTTAACGTTTTCGAACTTATTGTATCCAGCAGATCTTAGTCTGTAAAGTTAGATAGAGCAGCTATCTCCTCCTTCTTTAACTCCCGCTTTTTTTAGGATATTTTCCATTAAACACCATTTTGTAAAGCTAGACTGAATGAGGTTTACTGACACAAACAAGGTAAATAAGAACCAGTATTCGCTTATGAAATGGCCCAGTAAAACTGAAATAAGTATAAAGCTTCCTGCAATGAGTTTGATGGAATTATTTACGTTCATAATATTGAAAGATAAGGGATTAATAATTTCAAAATTATGGGAATGAGGTCGCCTACTGGGTGATATATAACACATAGCAGTTCGCGTTCACAAAAAAGGTTCGCAGAGTTTTTAATTCGCTCTTAAGAGGAGTTCTGAAATAGTGACGTGGGTTCTATTAATTAAGAATTAGGATTGGCTTTGTTTTGAATCTAGCAAACCTTGACTCATTTCTAGGCACAAGTTTCTTCTGGAGTAATAAATTACGAATTCTTCAAATTCTTCTCAATATTTTTTAATGTCTGAGAAATCTCCTCTAAAATCGCAGTATCTCCTTTTGGCGTGATCGATTCATTTGCAGAACTTTGTTTTAGCAATTTCCGCTGCGCAAGCACTTTTTCTCTAAATGCTTTTGCCTCAATTATTCCTATTAGAGTAAGATCGCCTCCTGTCCGATTGCCTTGCCCCCCAGCCGTTTCAATTTCTAGTATTGACAGGCCGAAGAGGCGCAGAATTGGCCCTTCTTTAAAGGTTAAATCTTGAATGTTTTCTAAAGGAATGGTCTTTTCAACCGTAAATAATACTCCTTTTTTAAACTGCAAAGTTTCCTCATTTAATTGGCAATCAAGGGCGTTGTATTGTTTTTTTGTCCAATATTGACCAAGCCCAAACACCCAGAAAATTAGGAACGGCCACCCGAGAAAAGGAATCAACCCAATGAGCACCCCAATAACAAAAAAGTAGGTTTTGATTTTTGGGTTGAATTCGGTTTTGACAATTAGAGTTGAGTTTTCCATGTTTTCAAAAGTAAGCTAGACAGAAGAATTAATTGGTTGAAAATGTATTCAGATTTTTCAATTACTGCTCCTAAGCTAATGCGTATGTGCTTTCCTGTTGGAAAGTAAACGATGAAGTGCTAAATGTTAGGCTACTCAAATAAATAGCACACGGTATAAAGAGATAAAGCGGTTTTATCAATCTGATAATTTCTAACAATACAAAAAACCTCGAATCACTTTTGCGATTCGGGGGTTACTGTTTTTTGTGAGATACTGAACAGCTATTTCACTACACGAACGACAAACGCATTCGTGTGTTCAATTAAGCTTTCAGCATGACTAACCAATCCAACCAATCTAATCAACCTAGCCTTTAAATCCAGCCAACTTATATTTAAACCTTATCAATAAATAGTACATTACTGGAACGATAACCAAAGTAAGGAAGGTAGCGAAAGACAATCCGAAGATTACTGTCCAACTCATAGGCCCCCAAAACATTACATTGTCACCTCCGAAATAAATATCAGGGTTCCAATCGGCTAATAATTTAAAGAAGTCAATGTTCATGCCCGTCGCTAACGGCAACAGACCCAAAATAGTGGTAATTGCCGTAAGCAAAACCGGTCGCAAACGTGTTTTTCCACCTTCCATTAAGCATCGAATAACCTCTGCAACGGGTAGTTTTTCTTTCTCTACCATACCCAACTCTTCACGGCGTCGTTCCATTACCAAATTGGTATAGTCAATGAGCACTATGGCGTTGTTTACCACAATACCGGCGAGCGAAATAATACCAATCATAGTCATAATAACCACGAAGTCCATTCGGAAGATAACCAAGCCCATAAACACTCCAATAAGAGAGAATACCACCGAACCTACAATGATAATTGGTGTACTCATTGAGTTGAATTGCGATACGATGATTAAAAAGATAAGGAATACTGCTATCATTAGGGCGTTGCCCAAGAAAGCCATTTCTTTTGCTTGTTCCTCTTGCTCACCAGTAAAGCTAATAGCATTGCCTTCTGGAAGGTTGTAATCGTCCATAGACTCCTTAATCTCAGCCACTACTTCGTTCGGGTTATAACCATCTAACACGTTAGAGGTAATGGTAATCATTCGATTCATATTCTTACGTTTTACCGAAGAATACGTACTCGTTTTCTTTGCTGTAGCAATAGAAGAAATTGGAATCTGACGAATTTGACCATTTGTTTGATCACGGAAGGTAATCCTCTGATTCATCAGCTTGTCAGCATCGTATCTATACTCGTCTTTTAGTCGAACTACGATATCGTAATCGTCTTCACCGTCTTTAAAAGTCGATACCTCTTGGCCAAATAGAGCGGTTCTTAATGTAGAACCTACTTGGTAAGTCGAAACATTAAATCTTCGTGCTTTTTTACGGTCTACCTCAATCAAATACTCAGGTTTACCAACCTCCACATCCAGTTTCAGTTCTTCTATACCACCAATATTTTTTCCATTAATGAAGCCTTTAATGTTTTCGGCCTGTGCGATTAATTCATCGTAATCGTCGCCAGTAATTTCAATGTTTATTGGCTTGCCAACTGGAGGACCGTCATTATTTTTATCAACTGTAACCTGAATTCCAGGTATGCCTTTTACAATTTTTCGAATTTCTTCCATAACATCAGAGGTCATTACTCCACGACGATACTGAAACTCTACAAAACTTACTGTAATTCTTGCTTTGTGCGGTGTATTTGCCATTGATGGGCCCTGACTAGGGTCAGAAGTACCTTCTCCAACTTGAGCAATTACCGATTTTACTAGGAAATTGTTTTCAGTTCCATGAATATCGTTTCCAGAAGCATCGTCAAATTTGGTGATATAGTCGTTTATTCGAATCTCTAATTCCTTGGTAATTTCATTGGTTTGCTCAATATCAGTTCCAATGGGCGCCTCAATAAATATATTGACGTATTGAGGTTGTCCTAATGGAAAGAAAATCACTTTTGGTGGTAAAACACCCATCATAATAAAAGAGAAGAACAAAAAGAATATCGTTCCAAAGAAGAACCAAAGAGGATTCTTTTTTCTAAATGTATAACCCAAGAAGTTATTGTAACGATCTTCTAAATTGGGTAGTATTTTTCCCTGAAACCACTTGGTAGCAGGAGAAAGAAAATAGAAATTCAAAAACCCTAAAATTCCGCCAACAATCAACAAACTACCTAATGACTTTGAATCAATAGCTCTCAATATGAATCCCATAATGATTAACGAAATTCCAATTATTGCTAATCTTTTCGCACTGGTTTTTTTCTCTTCTACTTTCATTAACACAGAAGTCAGTACTGGGTTAATAACTAAGGCTACGAATAAAGAGGAGCCTAATACGGTCATTAAGGTAATTGGTAGCCAGAACATGAACTCACCCATAATTCCCGGCCATACTGCCAAGGGTAAAAATGCCGCTAGAGTAGTAGCAGTTGATGCTATAATTGGCCATGCAACTTCACCAACACCATACTTAGCAGCGTCGATTGGGTTCATGCCTTCTTTGTCCATGAGTCGATAAATATTCTCGACTACCACAATTCCGTTATCCACCAGCATTCCGAGTGCTAGAATCAATGAGAAAAGTACCATCATGTTAAGTGTTACTCCAACTGCTCCTAAAATGAACATAGAAAGGAACATACTCAAAGGAATGGCTACCCCTACAAACAAAGCATTTCTTAAGCCAAGGAAGAAAAGGAGCACAAGTATAACCAACAACATTCCAAAAATGATACTGTTTTCTAATTCCGAAACCATTCTGCGTGTCACATCACTTTGGTCATTGGTAGTGGTAATCGTGACGTCATCCGGAATCACATTTTCTTTAGCTTCTTCGATAATTTTATTGATGCTCTCTGAAGCGTTTATCAAGTTTTCTCCTGCTCGTTTTTTAACATCCACCATTACCACAGGCTTCTTGTATTCACGGGCATAACTTGTTTTTTCGGCTTCTTCAAACACAACTTCTGCTATGTCTCTCAGGTAAACAATATCGAATTTCTCTTGCTTAACAGTTACATCTTCTAATTCTGAGGCATTTTTAAAATCCCCCACAACTCTTACTGTTCTTCTAAGGTCATCGTTCAAAATGTCACCACCAGAAATGGTAATGTTTTCTTGTTGAATAGCTCCAGCAATATCATTGAAGCTAATTTGCATAGCTTCCATTTTTGCAAGGTCAACATTTACCTTCATTTCTTTTTCAGTGACACCGCGAACATCAACTTCAGTGATTTCAGGGAGCATTTCAATTTTATCTTCTAAGTATTCTGCGTATTCTTTTAGTTGATCTACAGAATAATCTCCAGAAAGGTTAATGTTCAGAATCGGCATCATTTCTGACATGTTCATTTCAAAAACATTCGGGTCTGCAGGCAAATCATTTGGAAAATCAGGATCTCCCTTTGCAATATCAACTTTGTCTTTTACCTTTCTGAGTGCCTCTTCGGGCGAAATACTAAAGTCAAATTCAATGAATATGGTAGAATAACCCTGTACTGATGTAGAAGTCATTTTATCAATTCCAGAAATAGATTTTATTTCTTTTTCTAGCGGTCGAGTAATCAGCTTTTCAATATCAGCTGCAGAGTTTCCAGGATATGGAGTTCCCACATAAATCTGCGGAATTACTACCTCTGGAAAACTTTCTCTTGGCATGTTGATATATGCGCTTACACCTGCGATTAGAATAATCCCGGTTATAACATATACCGTCATACGGTTTTTTATGGAAGCTGAAGAAAGACTGAACTCCTTCATTATTCCCTTTATTTTTTCTTTTCCCATTTTGTTTTGGATTAACGTTTAGGTTTCGAATTACTTTTGAATTTCAACCAGTTCTCCGTCACGAATACTCCGTGCTCCTTTGTCAACTAGCTTTTCTTTACCAGAAAGCCCCGATTTAACTAAAGATCTTCCTTCGTAAGTCATTGCCACTTCAACTTCTTGTTTTTTAACCATGTGAGCACCCTTTGTTTGGTTTACCACAAAAACATAGCGCTTGTTGCTAGCCCCTTCCATTATTAATGAAGAAGCAACAACTACTGCAGTATCTTGTTTAAAGTCATTGATGTTGATTAATGCAACCATGTTTGGTTTCAATACATTATCGCTGTTATCAACGTTCACTCTTATTTTAAACGTTCTGTTATTTGGATTTATAAATTGACCCAAACGTTCAATTGTAGATGGCTTTTCAATTCCAAGCGCAGGGAAGCTCACAATAACTTGGTCTCCAGCCTTTACCTTTCCCACGTAATTTTCAGAGATATCAGCCTCAATGTACATTTTTGATAAATTTAATAAACGCACTACGGGCATACCAGGCATAGCCATTTCACCTTCTTTCGGGAAAATCTCGTCTACAACCCCTGAAAAGGGTGCAGTTATGTTTCCTTTTGCAATGTTTGCCTGCAATCCTTTTAAGCTATTTTGAAGAGCGTCTCTGTTATTCTGAGCTTGAAGAAACTGCATTTCAGAACCGATTTTTTGATCCCACAATTTCTTTTGTTTTTGAAAAGTAGTTTCCGCCAAAACCATTCTAGTTTTCAATTCAGCCTCTTGCTCTCGTATAGATTGGATATCTAGTGTTGCTATTGTTTGCCCTTTACTGACTTCCTGACCTTCTTTTACTTTGATAGTAGTAATTGTAGCCCCTATTTCAGGGTAAATCTGAGCGTTTTGATCAGAAGCCAGCGACCCATAAACTTGAAAATAGTGATTGAAGGACTCGATATTTGCTGCAGCTGTAGAAATTAATGCAAGAGATTTGGTTGTATCCAATTCAGCTATCCTTAATTCAATTTCAGCTAATCTTTCACTAATTGTAGCCTTGACTTCTTTAAGAGAATCTTTCTCAACTTTAATTAACGAAAGTTCATCAGTTCCGGGTTTTTCAGTACAAGAAACCATAAATAAGGTTGCAAGTAGAAATACAGTTATCTGTTTCATTGTAATATGTATTTGGATGTAATTGTTTTTCATGATTATTTAGTTCCTATAGCGTAATCCAAATCAGCTTTCGCCTGAATAACTTCAATTACTGCCATTATATAATTCATTTGAGATTGGAGGTACTGATTTTCGGTTTGAGTAAGTTCAACACTGCTTGACATACCTTCTGAATATTTGATTTGAGTTTGTTTTTTGATTTTACCTGCAAGCTCAATGTTCTTAGACGAATTGTCTAGTTTATTAATGGCGGTTTCATAAGCGCTTTTTTTGCTTGCCATGTCCAAGAATAATCCTTGTTCGGTTTGGTCCAATCGGAGATTGGCTTGCTCAACGCTGACTTTTGCTTGTTGTATTTTGTTGTGTCGCATTCCACCTGCGAAAATTGGCACGTTTAGCTGCACCCCAATTACACTTGTTGGAAACCAGCTTCCGCCGCTCGAAAAATGATTAAAATCATTCCCAAATGAGTTGCCCTCGTATGCAAAACTTCCGTAAAGTTTAGGGTAATTGCCCATTTTTTCGTTGCTTAAGGTAAGCTCCTGAGCTCTTAGACTAACGGTTGCGGCTTGATATTCAACGTGGTTTTCTACAACCAGTTTTGAGTTCAGGTTTTGGTCTTTGTTCGAGAATGGGTTTTTTATATCGTCTAGTTTTTCGGTTAAATCAATTTCATTTTTGATGGGCATTCCCATGGTAAACTTTAGCATGTCGGTTGCTACTTTCTGCTGGTTTTCGGTTTGAATTTTAAGGTTTTGAGTATTTAGGAGTAGCAGTCTCAACTGATCAACATCCTTTTCTTCCATAAAACCAGCTTCATACATAGCATCGGCTTCGTCCACCATTTTTTGTAATTGTTTTTCGTTTTCAATTATCAACTTTAAGTTTTCGTCAGAGGCGAGCACCATTCCGTAAGATTTGGTTACATCTCGGGCAATTTCAGCATCTGTTTTGGCCTTTTGAGCATAAACCAATTCTCTGTAGGTTTTAGAAGCTTTTAATCCCACTATGTAAGAACCATCAAATAGCAATTGACTTACTGATATTCCAGCTTTCATATTACTCGCGACACCCAGCTGGAATTCAATAAATTCATCCGCTGGAGCCATTGGATTAAATGAACTCGCAGGTGCTAATTGCACTGGTATTTCCAGGAAATAGTTGTAACCTGCGCTTGCGTTAATCTGTGGAAGTCCCATTCCGGTTACTTCCTTAATGCGCTGTTCAGCTTTTTTCACATCCATCATTGCGCTTCTTGAAAAATAGGAATGTTCTGCTGCATAAGTTTTGGCCTCTTTGAGACTAAACGAGGTCTTTTTATCCTCAGCCTGTCCAAATAGCACAGTGCAAATGAAGAGCGAGATAAAAAGTGTTGTGGGTGTTTTCATCAGTTTATTATCTAGTTTGAGTGTTTTTTACTTTTTCTTTTAAATAGGTAATGCCCTTCTCTGAGGCCAGTCCTCTTATGTGATAGCGGAAGACTTCCATATATATTTCTGAGGACGGAATTTCTTCAGGAAACAAAACACGGTTAAAGAAATCGCCATTCGAGCTATATAAACAGACGTTAGAATAGGAATGTTTAAGTCATTACGATACAGCCCCTGTTCAATACCTCGTTGCATATTTGAAGAAACCCAGTCTTTTACTACAGTCATTTTGTACTTCTGAAAGCTTGACATTGCCTCTGGATAGTACTTTTGAAGGTCATACATTACCGAAGGATGAACGTTTTTAAGCTGGTCAACAATCACTTTAGAAATCTCAAAGTTCTCGTCGATCGCATTTAATTTTTGTTGCACGCATCTATCAATTGCACAAACTTCCAATTGATGATGGTACTCCATTCCTTTATGGACTAATTCTTTTTTATCACTTACGTATTTGTAAATTGTTTTTTTAGAAACACCTAAGTGACGCGCTAAATCATCCATAGTAACACTGCGTATTCCGTATTTCATAAATACGTCGAGTGCTCCCATTAAAATCTGTTGAAATTTGTCGTCTATTTTTTCCACGGCGCGAATGTATATGGAAAAAACACAATGGAAACGTTTTTTGCTTAAATAGTTTCCTTTGTTTCCGTAGTTTCTTTGTTTTTTTAACAGAAAAGCTTTATACAAATGGCATTATTCCCGTGCCACCCAGTCTTAAGCACCGCGTCATTCCGTATGCGTAAATGAACCTAATCGCCATTGGCGGTTAGTGTGAATTAGCTATACGGAATCTCTCTATTAACATAGACTATTCTAATTAGTAGTGAGATACCACATAGAAGTTTCTCAACGATTTAGTTCCTAAATCTGTTTAACAAATCCTGCGGAATAACATCAGGCATTGGAGAGAAAGAAGCGAATAGAATTTCGGGTGCTATTCTTAAAACCAGTCATTCTGAATTTATTTAAGAATCTCTGGTCCAAAATGCAATTAAAAGCAAGTGAAATAAATTCAGAACGATCACTAAACACGAAGCCAGCTTGTTATTTTTGCAGCCTCAAAATTTATTGAAACACAATTATCATGAGTCAAGTTTCCATTGCAACCTTAATAGCAGACGAAAAAATAGGAATTGAAACCACCGTTAAAGGCTGGGTTAGAACCTTTAGAAGTAATCGTTTTGTAGCTTTAAATGACGGTTCTACCATCAAAAATTTGCAATGTGTAATTGATTTTGAGCAATTTTCTGAAGCAGAAATTAAACGCATTTCCACAGGCGCTTGTTTGAGCTTGACAGGAGAAATAGTTGCCTCTCAAGGTAGAGGTCAATCCATAGAAATGAATGTTTCGGGGTTGGAGGTGTTAGGAGACTCTAACCCAGACGAATTTCCAATTCAACCAAAAAAGCATAGCTTAGAATTTCTAAGAGAAAATGCGCATTTGCGTTTTAGAACGAGCACCTTTAGTGCTGTGTTTAGAATTCGGCATGCGGTTTCTTTTGCCATACACCAGTATTTTAACGATCACGGGTTTTATAACCTTCATTCTCCAATAATTACGGGTTCTGATGCTGAGGGTGCTGGAGAAATGTTTCGCGTAACGGCTTTAGATTTAAAGAATCCTCCGCTAAATGATGCGGGTGAAGTAAATTACAAAGAAGACTTTTTTGGAAAAGAAACTAATCTAACGGTATCGGGTCAGTTGGAAGCAGAGTTGGCGGCAATGGCACTTTCAAAAGTGTACACCTTTGGCCCAACATTTAGAGCCGAAAATTCAAATACTTCTCGTCATTTAGCGGAATTCTGGATGATAGAGCCAGAGGTTGCGTTCAACGATTTGTTCGACAACATGGACTTGGCTGAGGATTTTTTGAAATACGTAATTAATTACGTTTCTGAAAAGTGCGCAGATGACCTAGAATTCTTGGAAAGCAGAATTTTGGAGGAAGAAAAAAACATGAAAGCCGAATTGCGCCAGCCTTTCCCATTGCGTGAAAAGCTAAAGATGGTTGCCGAGCAAGATTTTGAACGCGTGTCCTATACAGACGCATTCAACATTCTAAGAAACAGTAAACCCAACAAAAAGAAAAAATTCGATTACTTATTAGACGAATGGGGAGCCGATTTGCAAAGTGAGCACGAACGTTATTTGGTAGAAAAGCACTTCGGGAAGCCGGTAATCTTATACGATTACCCCGCAAACATAAAGGCATTCTACATGCGCATGAACGACGATGGAAAAACGGTTGCCGCAATGGATATACTGTTCCCTGGAATTGGTGAAATTGTAGGTGGCTCGCAACGTGAAGAACGTTTAGAAAACCTGCAACAAAAAATGAAGGAATTCAACATTCCTGAAGAGGAGATGTGGTGGTATTTAGACACTCGAAAGTTTGGTACGTGCAAACATGCAGGTTTCGGTTTGGGCTTTGAGCGATTGGTTTTATTCATTACGGGCATGACCAATGTTAGGGATGTAATACCTTTTCCAAGGACTCCAAAGAATGCAGAGTTTTAGGGAATTATTCATTGGTTGTAAACCACCCATACCATTTCTGTCCTACAATTTTTGAACTCAACTTAATTTTGTTATCTTAATTTAATGAAGATGAAGAAGCACACTTATTTTTCGCTTTCGGCCCTTTTAATTGTTGGGTTGCTAAGTTGCGAAACACCAGAGAAAAAAGAAATGAAAAAAGGATTGACGTATCCAGATACTCGACGAGATGCCACCGTGGTGGATGACTATTTTGGAACACAGGTTCCCGATCCCTACCGATGGTTGGAAAACGATACATCAGAAGAAACTGGATTATGGGTAAAAGCTCAAAATGAGGTAACAAATGGCTACCTAGCTCAAATTCCTTACCGAGAAAAAATCGCTAATCGGTACGAAGAGTTGATGAATTATCCAAAGCTTTCTTCTCCAAGAAAAGTAGGCGACTACTACTTTTTCTATAAAAATGACGGGCTACAAAATCAAGCAGTGATTTATTATAAAAAAGGCATGGACGGCGAGCAGCAAGTTTTTATTGATCCAAATAAATTAAGTAAAGACGGTACGATTGCCATTGGTATTTCGGGAGCTTCTGACGATGATAAATACATTTCTTACATCAAATCCGAGGCAGGTTCTGATTGGTCAGAGATTCATGTACGAGAAGTTGCCACAAACAAAGAAATGACTGATGTGATTCAATGGGTAAAATTCTCAGGTGTAAACTGGTTTAATGACGGGTTTTTCTATAGTAGGTATCCCATTTCAGATGAGGCAACAAAATACTCTGCTGCGAATGAGAACCACCAGATTTATTATCATAAAATTGGCGAACCTCAAAAAAACGATAAGTTAATTTATGCGGATCCCGAGAACCCAAAAATGTATCATTACATGTCGAATACTGAAGACGATGAGTATTCGATTCTTTACAAACAAAACGGAACAGAGGGAAGTGAATTGAGGTTTCGAAAAGCGGATAGTGAGGCAGACTTTAAATCCCTAATTCCGGGATATGAAAATAAAAGTGGAGTTGTTGATTTTATAGACGGTAAGTTTTTAGTGAGAACCAATGTTGATGCTCCCAATTATCGCTTAGTAGCTATTGACCCTAATAATGTTGCGAAGGAGAATTGGACAGACATTATTGCAGAGTCTGACAATTTGCTGGAATCGGTGAGTACAGGCGGAGGTAAAATGTATGCAACTTATCTTATGAGCGCAACCAACCGAATTTTTGAAATGGACTACGATGCTAACAATAAAAGAGAAATTGAATTACCTGCTCCAGGCTCTGCTGGAGGATTTTACGGTAAACGGGAAGCAACTGAATTGTTCTACTCGTTCACTTCGTTTACTTATCCTTCCACTATTTTCAGGTACGATATTGCAACTGGAAAATCTGAAGTTTTCTATCAACCAGAGTTGGCTTTTGACCCTTCTGCTTACGAAGCAAAACAAGTTTTCTTTAAAAGTAAAGATGGTACAGATGTACCCATGTTTATAGTCCATAAAAAAGGATTGAAACTAGATGGAACAAACCCAACATTAATTTATGGATATGGTGGATTCAATATCAGTTTGTCACCTTCGTTCAGTACTTCAAACATAGTTCTACTAGAGAATGGAGGTGTTTATGCCATGGTGAATCTAAGAGGTGGTGGTGAGTTTGGAGAAGATTGGCACAAAGCGGGAATGAAAATGAAGAAACAAAACGTATTTGATGACTTCATTGCTGGTGCTGAATTTTTGATAAAAGAAGGTTATACTTCTAAAGAAAAACTGGCTCTTGAAGGCGGATCAAATGGTGGTCTTTTAGTGGGTGCTTGTATGGCTCAGCGACCAGATTTGTATGCTGTAGCTTTACCACACGTTGGTGTTATGGATATGCTGCGCTACCATAAATTTACAGTAGGCTATGGTTGGACGCCGGAATACGGAAGTAGCGAAGACAGCAAAGAAATGTTTGAGTATTTGAAAGGATATTCACCGCTTCATACCTTGAAGGAAGGGACAGAATATCCGGCGACGATGGTGTTTACTGCCGATCATGATGACAGAGTGGTACCCGCGCACAGTTTTAAATTTGCTGCAGAATTACAATCTAAACATACCGGAGCTAACCCTGTAGTGATTCGTATTGAAGAAAAAGCGGGTCATGGTGCAGGTAAGCCAACTGCTAAAGTAATTGAAGAACAAGCAGATAGATGGGCGTTTATGTTTTGGAATATGGGTTACAAAGACTTGTATGCGAATGAAAAAACAGCTGAATAATTATTGACTGTTTAGGTGATCAATCTGGACTTACTTCAGAATCTCAATGGTCGTTCGTAACCACTGATAAATAAAGAAAAAAAATGCCATGGCACGTTAATTGACTTACTGTTTTTTTTATCTTGTAATATTCAAAAGCTATGGCACTAAGACAAACATTAAACCTGAAAATGCTTCAGAAGTTGAGTCCTCAACAGATTCAATTGATGAAATTATTGCAAGTACCTACCGTAGCGATTGAAGCACGGATAAAGGAGGAGTTGGAAAGAAATCCTGCTCTTGAAGAAGGTCGAGAGGCGAATGAAGATGAATATGCCGAAGAACAAGACGAATACACCGATGTAGCAAAAGAAAAATCAGAAGCAGAAAAGGAATTTGATTTTTCAGATTACAGCGATGACGAACCAAGCTATAAATACACTGCCAGAAATCACGGCGCTGATGAAGAAGATAAGTCAATGCCGATTTCTTTTGGAAAAACCTTTAGTGAGTTATTAGAGGACCAACTGGATATGCAGGACTTAGACGAAGGCGAGTATTTAATTGCCGATCATCTAATTGGATCATTGGATGAGTCTGGATATTTGAGAAGAGAAGTTGATGCAATTGTAGATGATTTAGCATTTACACAAAACATTACTACAGAGGTTGCTGTCGTCAACCGTCTACTATCGATAATTCAAAGCTTTGAGCCGGCGGGAGTAGGTGCACGCTCCTTACAAGAGTGCTTGTTGTTGCAATTGCGACGAAGAAAAGAGCGCACTGTGGAGTCGTTAACCGCGCAGGCTATAGTTAAAGACTATTTTGACGCGTATACCAAAAAGCACTACAAAAAGATATTGGAAGGTCTTGAAATTAACGAACTTGCTTTAAAAGAAGCGGACGTTGAGATTAAGAAGCTGAACCCAAAACCAGGGAATTCAAGTTCAAACGGAAAAGCAAGTCAGGCTGTTTTGCCCGATTTTATGTTAGAAATTGAAGATGGTCAGTTTGAGTTGCGACTAAATGGAAGAAATGCTCCAGATCTTAAGGTAAGTCGTCAGTATGCTAACATGATTGAGGAATACCAGAGCAGTAAAGGCAAGCCAGACAAAAAGAAAAAAGAAGCTTTAATGTTTGTCAAGCAAAAGCTGGACGGAGCCAAGTGGTTTATTGATGCGATCAAACAACGTCAGAATACGCTATTGTATACCATGGAAACTATTCTTGATTTTCAAAAAGAGTATTTTTTGAGTGGAGACGAAACCAAATTGAAGCCAATGATTTTGAAGGACATTGCAGATATTATTGAAATGGATATTTCAACAGTAAGTCGCGTAGCGAATAGCAAATACATTCAAACGCCTTACGGAACTTTTCTCTTAAAAACCTTTTTTAGTGAGTCGTTAACCAATACCGAAGGCGAGGAGGTAAGCACTAGAGAGGTAAAGAAAATACTGCAAGAAGCCATTGATGTTGAGGAAAAGAAAAAGCCGTTAACGGATCAAGCGTTAACCGATTTATTGAAGGTGAAGGGCTATAATATTGCAAGGCGTACAGTTGCAAAATACCGAGAACAACTTAATATTCCGGTTGCTAGGTTGCGAAAAGAAATATAAATGAATAGGCAGCTCGCCCAAATACTCTCTTATGCTTTTCATCCTGGGGTAATGCCAACTTTGGGTTTGTTTTTATTGCTTCAGGGAGACACCTATTTAAAATATTCGATTGGAGCAACAACGAAGAATTTTCTCTACCTGATTATCTTCTTAAACACCTACCTATTTCCAGCTCTTATAGTGCTCATTATGCGCTATCGAAACGCGATTAGCTCTCTACAATTAATAGACAGGAAGGAACGGGTGATTCCAATGGCTGTGGCTTCATTTTTTTATTTACTCACCTATTTATTGATAAAGAAGTTAACGCTCCCGGGAGTGTTATCCGATATGTTTTTTGGATTGGCCCTTTCTGTATTTGCCGTTTTTTTTATCACGCTGAGGTATAAAATTAGTGCGCATATGACGGGTATTGGAGGATTAATTGGTGCTTTTGTTGGCTTTCAAGTTTTATTTGGAGCACAATTGGCACCTTGGGTGGTATTATTAGTTTTGGTATGGGGTGTTATTGGCACAGCCAGGTTAAAATTAGAAGCACATTCTAACGGTCAAATTGTAGCAGGGAGCATGCTCGGTTTTACATGCATTTTCTTCTCGATATTAGCTGGATTGGGCTAAGAAACTAAACTTTGCCGCACTAAAAACTCCATTTGCTTATTTACGCGCTTTAGCTCATGTGTAAGCACTCTGTTTGACTCTCTTAGTCTGTATAATTCACTTGCAGCTTTGATATTGGCACTAAGTTCAATTTCATTCCACGGTTTTTGTAGATAACGATATATTTCTCCTTGATTTACAGCTGCT
>Ga0209533_1003182_pt1 | contig 14665 bp, 19 predicted proteins | sample COG_04_FD_184748 | JGI IMG/M metagenome (GOLD analysis project Ga0209533, IMG submission 184748) | Pelagic Microbial community sample from North Sea - COGITO 998_met_04 (SPAdes) (version 2) | ecosystem: Environmental > Aquatic > Marine > Neritic zone/Coastal water | place: Helgoland, sampling...
AAAACAGAGCTCCTTCATGTCAAACAAGCCAAAGCTCCCACCGAATATGCCGGATAGTTCATTTCAAATGTTTTCAAATCCACAGAAGCGAATCGCAAAGGAACCTGAACAGGAACCTTCTGATGGTTTTGATGACGAATACCAAAATTCTGAACAAGGGGGTGGGTCAGACTATTCCGAAAATGACAATAACGGAAATGATCAGGAGTACTTTGAAGAGGAAGAAGCCCAACCAAGTTCGGGCTATGCGTCAATTGATGACGAGAAACAGGACCTTCTGTACAAGTTTTACAGATTGGAGAACAAGGGTGTCAAACTTTCCAAGAAGTTTAACATGCATTCAGATATTGTTGAAATGAGAAGCGAATTTAAGAAAATTGTGAAGGACTCTCAAGTCAATGCAAGCGTTAAATTTTCGAAACGGATGCTCATCGCCGTAACAAGCGGACTTGAGTTTTTGAACAAGCGGTATGATCCGGTTGGTGTGGAACTTAATGGCTGGTCGGAAACGGTCATGGAAAATGTGAATGACGGAGACTATGATAATGTATTTGAACGTCTGCATGATAAGTATACAGGCAAAGTAAACACTCCTCCTGAACTTGAACTCATGTTGAGCCTGGCTGGTAGTGCGATTATGTTTCATATGACCAGTACAATGTTCAAGCAGCTTCCAAACATGAATGACATTTCAAAACAAAATCCAGAGGTTATGCAAAATATTATGAAATCAATGTCAAGTATGATGAACCAGCAGGCAGGACCTTCGCAAGACCCTGATAGAAGTACAGCTAACAGAAGCAATGAGGATCCCCCGAATCAGAGTAGTACAGGACGGCGGGAAATGAAAGGGCCGTCAATGAACTTTGGAAACATGTTCCCTGGTATGGGACCACCCCCACCAATGCCAACAAATCAGCCAAATTTTGAAATACCCGAATCTGTTCTATCAGACTCGGCGTCCGAGGTTGATAGCGAAGATGTTAGGACAGTGTCATACACTGCGGGAGGGACTCTTAAACGCAGAGGTGGGCGAAAGACTAATCTAAATATAGACTCGGAAAATACAATTAATATTTAAAAAAATATATATATTATTATAATATGGCTTTGGCATTGACACCACTAAGCGATGCGTGGTCTGGAAGTTTACAACAGAAGAAAAAGCAGCCGATAAAAAAAAATGAAAAGAAAATTAAGCACCAAAATGCATACAGCTCACCACAAATGCAAACAAAAATTCTGGGCGATCTTGGCATGCTAGAACCAGAACCAGAACCAGAAGTAATGGAATTAGATGTGCCAGTCGTTGATCAATCAACAAATTCTTTAAATATAACTTTATCGAATCCAAACTTGGTAAGTATGTTCAGACCATATTCAAATGAATACATAGAGATGGTCCTCATGAAATGTTTATCGGAAAAGAACAATGGTGTAAATCAGGACTTGATTGACACAGTGGATACAATATATCTTATTGTGACAATTCTTTTAGTTCTTGTAATCATTGACATTATATTTAAGATGAAGCAGAAATACTAGACTTTCAGAAGTCCCATAGAATCGGCCAAACTACCTTTCTTGTTACTTTTTGGTCTTTCCAGAGATAGAGGAACGGAATCATCTTTGGATCTTACTATACTACCGCCTCTTTGTGACTTACTAAATGATGATTTGGCAGACTCTTCCTTTATAAATGAAAAATTATCAATTTTGTCTATTTTTGGATTCGAAACAATGAATGGGAAGTCAATCTGTCTGTAGGTGCTGTCGTTATCTTTTCGAAATTCATCAATAGAGAGAATTCCGCCAAAATCTGATAGAGCCATACGAGGAGGAGCAAAGTTTATTTTTTTAGTGTGTCCGGTAATGGATTTGTAAAATTGCTGAATCAGTGAAAATATATAGTTTTTGTTTGAATTATTAGATTCTGCAACATACGTCTTCATACATTCCCAGCTGCAGAACACAAACTTGACATGGAAGCGATTATTGTTAATAGTGAACGGCATTGGCAACGGTCTATTAGAAAAAGAGTGACAGCAGTGAAAGCATTTCACATTGGTTGATGTGGGAAACGCCTCCTCAATGAATTCTTCTAAAGTGTTGAACATACTTGTATCTATACATTATATAAGTATGTGCGACTTTATATTTGTTTATTTTGAATAAATAAAGTGTGTGTTATATTATAATATGGATGAGTATGCAACACCAATTGATCAAATTAGGAACGACATAGCTCCCCCTGATCTCATCCGGAACCAGCCACATGATTCGCCAGCTGCAAACTACTCCGACCTTTTGCAGACAATGGAATCCCACCAGCAAGCTCCACAACAGATGCAACAGCAAGTAGCACAGAATGATTTTCCACCCCACCCAATCGTTCAATCAAACATGCCTATTAATCGAGGAATGAATCCAAATTTTATGTCATCGAATACAACTCATACAAAACAGGATTCAGAGAACATGAGCAACATGTCACAGTTACAGAAAGACTTCATGTTCATAGTTGTACCCTCGCTTGTATTATACTCGTCTACAGTACAGAACCATCTGCTTCGAGTCCTGCCGTCTTTGTTCAAGGATGACAAACCTTCGATAGTCGGTAATATAGCGAATGCAGCAGTCATTGCATTTGTATTTCTTGCTCTTAAGAATATGAAAATCAACTTCTCATAAGTATGTGCTTATGAAGTATGCAATATAGATTGCAATAAGTATATACGCAATACCGGTCCATCTCTCCTGGGAAAATATGGCATTAGTATCATTCTTTTCAATGATGTCAACCATTGTGGCATTTAAAACGAATGTTATCTGACTAAATATATCATCAAAATTTCTTGGTACAATACGGGTTTTCTTCATATTGTACCTGGTTTGTCTTTCTTCATTTACTTTCTTCTCAATCTCTATAAGATTACCAATGTCGCTTTTCTGACCACCATACGGATAATATGAATTGAACATGAGAGACGATTTCTCCATATTCTTACTGTATATTTTATTTAAAGATAATGTATGTACTATACATATCAGAGTAGTATGGTGATAGAAAATAAGAATGATATCCTTCTTAAGTGTCTTCTTAATTTTTATAAAAAGTCAACAAACATGAAAGTTCTGCACAGCTACATTTCAAAAGAATCGCAAATATCTCTACGAATTTTTGATTTCCTATGCACAAAATATATCAAAAATAAAAACGTCATATACTATATTGAAAAAAATGGGAAAAAATCTCTATTCAACTTAAGTGTAGCATATAAAGCACAGCTGAAGGCTTACTCAAAGCTTCAGTTCGATCCATTCAAGAGGCATGATAGAATCGAAATAAAATGTGCATTGGCAAAGGATGGTGTACTGACAACGACTGTTGGGCAGCTGAATTTTTTTAAATTTGCCATTGAAAATAAACTGATCCAGTGGCTTGAAAATCCAGATAATTTGAAAAAAGTCGATAATGCTATATCAAGCGATACTAAAGTGAAAGCATCAAATGTAGAAAAGACAAAGAAAATAACTACATCAACAAACAATCTAAAAATTACGGTTACATTTAAATAATATTTTGATTCATATAGTAATAGATGAACATCTTAAATCCGTATTTGGCTGCATTTGTATCAGGCGCTGTCGTTTACTTTTACAACTACAAAGGAACCGCTAAAGGAGATAAGGAGAAGAAGCAGACTAATATGAATTACGTTTTTTTCACAAGTATAGTTGTGTTCATATGCATGAGCCTATACTCGAGCAATAGTTCTTCACTCGAGCCAACTCTGGATACAAAGTTTGACGACTAGCGCTTCAAAAATTTGAGGACAAGATTAACTTTAGAGTCTCTGTTTTCAACCAGTGTCTCTGTACTGATTTCAGCAAGCTGATCAGGATGTACCTGATTGACGGCAGACTTCGTGTACAGATTCTTCAGTGTTTCAAGAATATACTCTTTACTTATTGAAGAGAATGATTTTTTTTCTTTAAGATGCAGAAATATACCATCAGACACCTTTATCTTTTCAACTTGGTGTAGTTTCATAGATTCTTTTACCTGATCACTCATCGCTTCATATTCACCTTTTAAAGTGCGGAGGCCCTTAGAGAGCTCTTCAATCTCTTTGTGTTTTTCATATAGGATCTTTACAAGAGTATCTTCCATTACTTTCATGATTGAAAAAAAATACTGATATCAAACACATTCAATCATGAATTCATATTGTTTTTGAATATTTGTTTGACCAAGTCAACGCACACTTTATGGTCTTTCAAAATCATAAAATTTTCAACTCTCACATTATTTGCTTCATATTCTTGATCGTTCATTATATCACGCGAGTCAATACTGTTACAGTTTGAGCTTATAATGATTTTTAGCTGATCAAATATATAGCTACAGATGGTTTTAGAGAAATCTTCTATTTTGTCAAGATGAACTTTATTATCCTTGTCAATATACTTCACCTCATTATTCCGTTTGAAAAGATGATTGTAATCCGAATCTATTATAAAATACTGAATTATGTTGGCTATGTTCTGTTTAGCAGGAAATCGGTTGTTCAGCTCGCTGAGTAGGAAGGATACATCCAATTGGTCCGTTTTGTAATCCATAATATCGAATACCGAGTCTTTTACATGGACATTTTCCGAGATACATGTAACGGGTTGTGAGATGCCGCCACCTTTTGTCAAGGAAATAGTGGATCGAAGGAATAAGATCTCTTCATTTTTAGATTCAATAATTCGTTCAAGGTACTTGCAGTGTAATTTGCAAGTTTCGCACTCCATATAATACTCAATAGTTTATAGTTTAAATAGCTTTAATTATATATGAATCTTAAAGATGCGTACACAGTCCTAGAGGTAAATCCGGAATTTGAGATTGAAAAAGTAAAGGAGGTGTATCATAAACTGCTTCTAAAACATCATCCTGACAAAGGCGGTGATGCTGATGTATTCTGCAAGATCATTGAAGCTTACAAAACAATCGAAACCTTTTCAAACAAGCAATCTGATTCAGAGCAACCATCGTCTATTGATGTTTTCAAGTCTTTCTTAAAGACACATCTCCAGAAAAAACTGTTCAAAGACTATAAGACACTGTACCTCACACTTGAGGAGATGTACACAGGGAAAACTATAAAGATCAATATGACGAAGCTTGTAGATTGCGACCATTGCTCCAAAACATATTGCGGATCTTGTTCGGGATCCGGAAAGGTTAAACATGAGATCTTGTTGTTTGGAATAAAGCAAACGATGCACCGAGAATGTGGCATCTGTGAAGGTCTGGGTTATAGAAGAGAATGCGTTGTATGCAAAGATGGGTACGTTGAGAATCACCACCTTTACACATTGAAAATAAAGAGAGGATGTCAGATAGATGACAAATACGGTATAGATGATAATGCTACCATATTTGTAATTAAGCAGTACAACCATCCTCGGTTCAAGAGGTGCAATAATGACCTCATTCTGTATAAGAATATATCTCTATATGATGCCATTGCTTGCAAAAAGATAAAATGTAGACACTTGAATGGCAGGATATATTCATTCACGAACACTGACACAATTCAATCGGATGTCATATATCATCTAGAAAGCTTAGGAATGCCACTAAAGGGATTGAAAACATACGGGAACTTATATATAAAATTTGATATCATCTTGCCATCAAAATGCAACATCACCGTTGACGAGTCCGCAATTCTAAAGAAACTGTTTGATATCACCAACGGAAGGGACGATGACTATACAGACTGTACAAATATAAATCTAAAACAATCGACCGAACACTTGATGGACAAAAACTTACTCCGTTTCATCAGAGTGTCTGGATAACAGCTCATTTGATACCTTGTCATATCTCAAACACAGTTCATTGTGGGACTTCTCGCTGTCTGTAAGCCTCTTTGTCATAGTATCATGATCCTTTTGGACAGAGAGCTTCAGGGAGTGCACCTGATTATACACGAATACCATATAGATAATAACACACATAGTAATAGCGCACATAAGCTTCTTGTCAGTTTCCATTTATATATCATAAATAATATATCCAGATTTTAACCGTATAAAGATTTAGTTTGTATATTAGATAAACAGTAATATATCATAATGGAGTCTCTTAAGAATCTCGAAATCAAGTGGGGATTATCAGAGGATGATCCCCACAAGATCACAGACAAGACAGCACTAAATTCATTCTTTTTTTCTCAACTTGATCTTACAGATAACTCCAGCATCTATGAGATTCAGGAAAAGTTTCAGGTATATATTGACAACCTTTTGACCGTATACAATGATTTGAAAAAAACCAAAGACATCAACAATTTCGAAATCATTGTACGCATTAATCGTATTCTTGAGATAGTATACTATGCCAAATCTTTCTGTGTTTCTTCCAGCCGTATCGTGGATCTAATGGATCTAAACAACGATTACAGAGACAACTGTGATGCAAACATGTTTCGTTTCGCGACCATTGATGATTCAAAAAATAATCATTATCAAAATTTCCTTCTGTTTCTTTTGGATTCATTCTATGAGAGCAGCTATGCCAGATACAACAATGATATTTATCAGATGAAGTTTACGGAGGATATGATGCCGACATACTCCTGGATCAGAATAGATTCCATTCAAAATGTCATTTACTCTCTCATTAAAAAGGAAACAAACTATGATCAGTTTTTGAACGCAACAAACAATATGAACGCTGTCAGGCAATCGGCCGAATTTCTCTCAAACTGCCAAGACTCACAGTTTCGGGAGCTGAATAAAGATCGCCATACATTTGCCTTCAAAAACGGACTGTATTTTGCGAGAAGCGATAGTTTTGTTCCATATAATGAAAAAATTCCACCAAGTACAGTGGCAGCAAAATATTTTGACATTGATTTTGAAAGCAGTGACTGCCGCGCTGAAGAAATAGAAACACCATACTTCGATTCTATATTCAAACACCAAAAAATAGACGACGAGGTTTTGAAATGGATATATGTTTTCACAGGGCGTCTGATCTACGAAATAGATGACAAGGACGGTTGGCAGGTTATATTCTTTGTTCAAGGACAGGCGGGTACTGGTAAGTCAACATATGTCATGAATGTTTGCAAGCAGCTGTACGACGAAGAAGACGTTGGTGTGATGTCAAACAATATCCAGACCAAATTTGGCCTCTCTGACTTGGTTGATAAGCTTCTGTATGTGGCTCCAGAAATTAAGCGCGATTTCTCAATAGAACAGGGAGAGTTTCAAAGTATTGTGAGCGGAGACAAGGTAACCATAAATATCAAGTGTAAGAGCTCCCGGTTTGAAAATTGGAAGATCCCTGGAATTATGGCTGGAAATGAATCCCCGGACTTTGTTGACAACTCGGGAAGTATCCAGAGGCGGATGGCAAGTATTAAATTTAACCAAAAGGTCCAAGACGGCGATCTCATGCTCGGGAAGAAGCTAAAAAGTGAAATGGGGAGCATTTTGAAAAAGTGCAACAAGTACTATTTGGAATACGCTGAAAAGTACGGCCGGAAGAATATTTGGACAGTGCTTCCGGATTACTTTGCAAATACCCGAGCAGAAATTGCACGATCCACGAATGCACTCATTCACTTTCTGTCATCCGGGAAAATGCTGATGGATCCTGATAAGTATATTCCCGAAAAGGTATTCATAAATCTATTCAATCAGCATTGTATGGACAATAATTACAAAAAATGTCGCTTCAACCAAGATTTTTACACCGGACCGTTCTCTCAATTCAATATTACGGTTGAAAATGGTGAGAAGAGGAAGTATCTTGGGAAAAATGTCCAAGGTCCATTTTTTGTTGGCCTAGATATTATTGAAGATGATGACATCTTGACATTAGACGATGATGAAGACTCCAATTTATAATAAAAATAATCATACAATTTAAATGCAAGAGAAACACAAAAAGGCCAAGATTATAACTATTTATGGAAGCAACTCATGTTTGTTCTGTAGAGAGGCCAAAAAACTCGCAAGGCGGATGTGCAATACGGTCCGCTTTATTGAGGGACTGAACGCACAAGAAATGAAGAAGGTGATGAATCTTAACAAAGCTCCTACAACTATTCCACAAATTTTGGTTGACGGGAAACACATTGGAGGTTATTCTGATTTGGAAAAGAAGTCAAAAAAAATCTTTAAGTAATATATATGAATATATTCAGTAGCTTGCTTGTGACCGGTATTGTACTGATTTTCCTGAACAAGAAGCTGACATGTCCTGAAAATAGAGTAGAGTACAGATATCTTCCCCGTACTCTCAGTCACCAAATGGAGGATGCGTCATTTTCTACAGATGATGCCATACAGACAATGACTGATGACAGTGGCAATGTATGGCTCAATTTTAAATACGCCAAGTAGAATCTACTTAAGTAATATAATTTTATACTTTTTAAGGCTTCCATGCAAGGACTAAATGAATACAAAAATATGACAATGGAAATTTGCCGTTTAAAAGGATGGGACAAATGTGCAGTAGAAACTGTATGGCTTCTTCTAATAGAAGAGATTGGCGAGCTCGCAGGCTCTATCAGACGTCACGGCAATCTATTCAAAGACCGAAAGAAAGTAAAAATTGAGGATGAGCTCGGTGATGTGTTCTCATATTTGTTTCAGATAGCCGGCATTCTTGATATAGATATGAACAAGATGTGGGAGACTAATCATAACAAAAGTATGACAAAAAAATATTTTAAAGATAATAGTACTAGACATAATATAAATGAATTTAATAGTTCAAGATATCGTAGATGCCAAATGTCAAATAGAACAGAGAACCGACGAATGGTATGAAAAGAGACACAACATGATAACTGCCAGTGACGTGGCAACCGCACTCGGTGTCAACAAATATCAATCAAAAAATTCATTAATAAAACAGAAACTCTCTCCCAACGGAGGATCTCAATTTACGTCTCTAGCAACATCACATGGAAACAAGTATGAAGATGAAGCGCGTCTATTGTTTTCAAAACGCTTTAAACTCGAGACATGGGAGGTTGGTCTCTTCCAGCACCAGCAAATACAGTGGCTTGGAGGGAGCCCGGATGGTATCGCAAGTGACGGGAATCTCATAGAGATTAAGTGTCCTGTCACAAGAGAGATTACGCATTCAATACCTGAACATTACTACCCACAGGTTCAGATCTGTATGGAAGTACTGGATCGTCCCGCCTGCTATTTTATACAGTACAGACCGGACAATGCCTTCCAAAATGGCGTGATTGATGTCAAGCTCATCCCGCGGAATGAAGATTGGTTTAAAGAAAACTTTCCAGTATTAAAAAATTTCTGGCAAAAAATATTATTTTTTAGAGAGAAAGGTTTTTGCAAGTATGATCGTCATAAAATAATTGATTTGACAACATTGGATTTCCCGAAAAAATTAAGTCATTGTGATTCCTGCAGTGACAACGATTCGGATTCAGATTAGTACAGCTCGCTTACTATATTGTATTTCAAACATGTTTCTGCGTCTAAATATATATCTTTCGTAAAGTACATTGCAAGTTTATCTTCTGGTATATTTGTATTTTCTTTGTAGATTTTACTGACTAACTCCATAGAGTACTTGCTGTTATTTGCTTCATCCATAAACTCGTCATATTTTCCATAGAAACCGGTTTTAATTTGATGGATTAAAACTGTCCCGTACCTATTCATGAACACCTTATGTCCACCGAGTGCAATCATAGACGCTGCACTTGCAACAAATCCGTCTATGATTGTATTTACATTAACTTTCATATTTGAAATGTGATTCATAGCGCTCACTCCTGCAAATAGTTCCCCTCCTCCACTCTGAATATACAAGTTAATTTCCCATTCCTTCAGTTGATTTGATAGTATTTGTACCTGCATTTCCTCTAGCATTGTATTTAGTTTTAAGACGCTTTTTGTAGATACTGTACAGTAGAAATATATATTATTGTTCACACATTTGACGGAATTTTTATCATCAAACTCATCGTCATCATCGTTATCATCGTCCATTGTCTTTGTATACATAATTGATTTCTTCATATGATTTGTTTATTATATAAATAACAACTTTAAATATCTTTTTTATGAACTATATAAATAATGTAGAACAATAATAAAAGAAGTGTAGATATAAAAATAATGGAGTACATTATGTACGGCCACAGCCGACCACCTATATATTTTATAACCGGGTCGAGAATGTTGTCCTGGACTTTGCGCTGGTTCGATTCTTTTTTGAATTCGTCAATGCAAATATCTATCCCCTGATCTATAATTCTCTCCATTTACATAGTAGATTAATATTTCTTAAAACTAATATCGTATGTGTTTAAAGATTAACAACATTTTTTATATTATAATATGAGCAGTGATCCCATAATGACAGATCAATCCCATTTTGATGAAGTACTTGGTAAGCTTAACATGACAATCGGAACTTTAAAGGACATGACGAGTCAGATCAGGGCTCTGAAGAAGGATTTTTCCAAGTTGGAAAAAAATTCCAAGAAGAGAGTCAAATCAGAAAAGGATCCGAACAAACCGACACCATTTAGCAAGCCACTCAAAGTTTCTGACGAATTACAGAAATTCCTTAATATAAAAGAAGACATTTCTCGTACTGAAGTAACTAAGATGATGTACTCCTACATCAAGGGGAAAAATCTTCAGAATCAAGAGAAGAAGAGGGAATATATTTTAGATAAAGATCTTGCCAAACTCTTTAATCTCAAAGAAGGAGACTCGATGGAATATTTCAAGATGCAAACTCATATGAAGAAACACTATCCAGAGAAACAGCAGTGATTTTTTACAAATGTTTTACGATGATGATCGCATATACCATTATTTTTAAGACCGTCAATATGAATTCGTGTGCCATATCCCATGTTTGATCTAAGACCGTACAGTGTATCCAAAATTGGATTATCGTCACACAATCTATTTATATGATCATCGTGAAATGTTTTCGCTATAATGCTTGCTGCTGATATACACTTGTACAGAGAATCGCCCTTCACAAAACACGTAAATAATGTGTCATCCTGCGGAGTGTAATAGTTACCATCAATGTACAAGTGGTCAACGTCCAAATCCAGATCATTTATACTCTTATGCATTGCATTCATTGTTCCTTTAAGTATTCCGTTTTTATCCACATATTTGTTATCAGAGGACCCTACACCCCATGCAATGCAATTTTCAATAATGAAATCTCTCATATACATGCGCTGATCATTGGTCAGCTTCTTTGAGTCTTTCAGCCATTTGTGATCAACGCTGTCGTCCCAAATTACACAACCAGCATATACATCACCAAGAAAAGATCCCCTACCTGCCTCATCCACGCCAGCTACAAGTTGATCCATTATTTTAATATAGTATGTAACCTTAATATTTTTTGAAATTTACGTACTTTATCCTCATTATTTTTTGCATTTTGATTTAGTAAGATGAACAGTCCGGTCAGATTTGTATTTCTTTAAATACGGTTTTGGACTTCCACTTCCACCTACTGTGCAATAGCCACCCATATCTCCATAATAACAATCCGGAATGGTAATTTGGTTTTTTGTTTTCTTCACAACAACTACTTCAATCTTCTTCTTGCACTTTTTTTGCTTTACTTTGTTTTTTTGTTAGGCATTATAATACCTTAACATTTTTCCGTCAGTTGTTGACTGCCAACCTTCCACTATTAAATTTCCAGAATGGATATTATCATGGTGCTCTCTACAGAGTACAACTAGATTGCTCTTTCTATCTTTGCGGACAGGTGACCTGGACTGAAAAATTATATGATGTGCTTCTAAATTATCTTTCTCTCCGCAGATTTGACAATGATTAACATATATTTTGCCGTTGTATTTAGATTTTTTGTCCGCCACAATTTTTGAGCTTCGGTTCAGAAGCTCGTTCCTTAGCTTGAATGCGCATGTATGAAAATCTTCATTCTTAAGAATCGAGTGAGCAATCTCCAATCCGTAAAGTATGTCTCCGCTGCCGTCTTTCAGCTTTCTTGTATAAATAGTGGATTCCTCAAACTCAATCGAAATGTGCTTTATTTTTAATCTGGTGTTGTTTTTGAGAACCGAAATGCTTGGTAGTTTGTGCAGATGTGTCGCAAATATAAATTTTGTCCCTCTTTCAAGTAGATTCTTCAGTGCTGTTCCTACAATTGCCACAGCAGACACATCTTCCGTCCCTTTACATACCTCGTCTCCAATCACAATGCTTTTTGAGTCGGCATAATTCATTATACTTTTCAACTCGGACATCTCCACAAAGAATGAAGAGTGTCCTCTGAATATATTGTCATCTCCTGTAATTCGTGTGTACAATCGGGTGAAAGGCGAATATACAAATTTAGTGCATGGAACAAAATGTCCACACTGTGCCAATACAACACACAGTCCCACTGATTTGCTGTAGCATGACTTCCCCGATCCATTAACACCGTACAGTAGAATGCCACTGCTCTCTGTGTTCAGATTGATGTTATTCGGAACATAATCACAGTCTGTGTCCAAACACTCTATGATAGCATGACGCATGTCCACTGCATCAATCATCCCCTCATCTGACTCAAAGACTTCCGGTTTGCAATAATTATTCAACATTGCACCCTTGGCCTTGCTCTTAACAACATCTAAATTTGCAATGAGATCACCCAGCTCCGTGAACATTGTCTTGTGTTTTACAAAAATGTCATTCGTGATTTTCTGATACACTTCCGTAATTGTTGGCTTCAGGCTGTTCTGGTTCTTGGTGAGCTCATCCATCCATCTATTTATTTTATCCGATGAGATAGAACACTTTGCCTTGGATTCTTTTTTGAAGTGGTACTTTTCTTTGATTTTATGGTGCTTTGACAGCTGATCACATCTAACAGATGTAGAGAAGAATGAGTACCCATTCTTTGAAGAATATTCAAATCTAATGACGTTCTCCTTCTGATTTAGCTGATTTGACAAATACCGGCCTTCGGTCTCAAACATTGCTCTATATGAATCAATACTATTTTGGATTTTGTCCAGCTCTTCTGATACAGATACATTAAATATATTATTTTGTATGTCACCAATATTATTACATTGTCGCATCACCGAAAGATTAAATGTAATAAGGTAATCATTGTAATACTGACCGAATTGTTTACAGATATCCGTTCCTCCATACTTTTGAGTCAAAATGTTATTGACACTCTGGTACGTACTGTGCAAATTTGCATACTCATATGGAGACAATCGTTGGAGTCCCATTTTTCTATGATACCTCTCAAAATCTAATATTGATTTTAATTCGTTTTCGTACCAATTAACACAATCAAACATATCATCGACCTCTTTATACATTCTGTTCAATTCTCTTATATCCGTAATAGGATTCAATAACGTACTATTTAATAGTCTCTTACCCATTGGCGTGCTTGTATGATTCACCACATCAAACAGACATGTGATCCCCTTTTCTTTTCTAGAGTTGGTTGAGATTATGTTCAGCTGATACAATGCATTGTTATGTAAAACACACTTCATTTTGTCTTCGAGCACCACTGGAAACTCTATGTAATCCAATATGCTTGAATTGTGCTCATAGCAAAATTGGAGCATATTCACAAGAGATGCACTTGCGTATGTCATTTTTTCCATATCAAATTCTTCAAGCATTGTCATATTGCTACCTAGCTTGTACACCAGATCAAATACTTCATTTTGATATTCTGCTCTTAGTATGTTTGAAGACAGGTCACGGTTGAAGTGGATGAGCTTATCAGCGCCATTTATGTTCTTTAAAAATATCTTTTCTTCTATATTTTTTAGAACCACCGTATATTCTTTAGAGTTGAACGATTCAATATTTCTAGAAATCTCTTCATATACTAGAATTTGATCATTTGTTATCTTTTCGTATGTAAACAGTTTTCCTGTACTGAGCTCAACAAAGGATAAGCCACAGTAGAAGGTACCATCTTCTTTTTCAAAATATACAGAGCACATATAATTTGATGTGTTTGTGTTCTGTTCATCAATATATGTACCAGGACTGAACACATTTGTAATGGATCTGTCTGATGGCATGTTTTCGGCCTGATCATACGTCACTATTGTGTATCCATTCTGGAGAAGAATTTTCATGTTTTTATTTAGACTTACGACTGGAAATCCTGTCATAAACGGATTGGTCATAGAATTCCCCTCAATTTTTTTGTTGGCCTTTGTCAGCTGTATGTTGAGGATCTGTGCAACTGTATGGGCCTGACCTTTCTTCTCATCTATGTTGTCTATCCCATATATTTCGTAGAACATTCCTTTCTCCATAAAAATGATTGTTTTTTCTCCATATTTATTGGAGTACTCTTCCTGCAGTGAGAAATATTCCTCAATCAACGACATAATATGTATATACAGTTCTTATTTACTTAACTATGTTTCTTTCTGGTAAGATTCAGGAATATCGTCGCTTGCGTCAGGGAACATCACTGGGTTCTGCTTCTGCAGTGGCGTCTGCTGGGTTCCAGCGGGGAGTATCGGGACATCTTTTAACTCCACTTGCTCATCTGGCCCATCAAAAAAACCGTTATTTTGCTGTGCAGATTCATATTCTGCTGGAGTGTTTTCATTTTCGTGGT
>Ga0209533_1003183_pt1 | contig 14663 bp, 17 predicted proteins | sample COG_04_FD_184748 | JGI IMG/M metagenome (GOLD analysis project Ga0209533, IMG submission 184748) | Pelagic Microbial community sample from North Sea - COGITO 998_met_04 (SPAdes) (version 2) | ecosystem: Environmental > Aquatic > Marine > Neritic zone/Coastal water | place: Helgoland, sampling...
CATATTGTATAAACCCATGGTAAAAATCTGTAATGAACCCTATCCATCCAATTCAAAGTATGATTCGCACTTTGAATTGTATCCATATCCTCTCAGTGACTTTCAAAAGTACGCAATTGAAGCCATTGTCGAAAAACAACATGTATTAGTCACCGCACATACTGGCAGCGGTAAGACATTACCCGCTGAATTCGCTATTCAACATTTCGCAAAACTAGGAAAAAAAGTTGTATATACAAGTCCTATCAAAGCACTTTCCAACCAAAAATACTATGAGTTCACTAAGAAATTTCCTGAAATATCATTTGGTCTCTTCACTGGTGATATTAAAACGAACCCTGATGCAGATGTTCTTATTATGACTACCGAAATCCTTATGAATTATCTCTTTACATCAACAACCAATTCGGATGATTCCGATACACCAAATGCTCTCCAATTCCAAATTGACGTTCAAAATGATCTAGGTTGTGTTGTATTTGACGAAGTTCATTATATTAATGATGCTGACCGCGGACAAACCTGGGAAAAGACCATCCTAATGCTTCCACGACACATTCAAATGGTTATGCTCTCTGCTACCATTGATAATCCTCAAGGTTTCGCAAAGTGGTGTGAAAAGGACGATACTGAACCAGATGCAAAGTGTGTTTATTTGGCATCAACCAATCATCGTGTTGTTCCACTATCTCATTATGGGTTTTTAACTACAACCGAAGCTGTATATAAGACCATTCGCGATAAAGAAACACAAAAAGAAATTCGTGATAATACAAATCAACTTATTCCATTACAAGACGCAAACGGTGCGTTCAACGAAGTCAATTCAAAGAAAATCACAAAAATTAATGGATTATTTGATAAAAATCGTATCAGAATTAATCGTAAACACGCTCTTAATAAACTAGCTTCTTTCTTAAAAGAAAAAGAGATGTTACCCGCAATTGCTTTTGTTTTTTCAAGAAAAAATGTAGAATCCTGCGCCCACGATATTACAGTGCCATTAAATGAATTTGATAGTAAGGTTAGTTACACTGTCCGTGGTGAATGCGAGCAAATTATTCGTAAGTTACCGAATTACAAGGAATATTTGGAACTTCCCGAATATAACAGATTAGTTTCTCTATTAGAAAAGGGTATTGGTATCCATCATTCTGGTATGATTCCGATTTTACGAGAGATTGTAGAGCTAATGATTTCTAAGCGATATATCAAGTTATTGTTTGCTACTGAATCTTTTGCGATTGGTCTGGATTGTCCCATTAAAACCGCTATTTTTACTAGCTTAACAAAGTTTGACGGACATACACAGAGACATTTATTAGCACACGAATACACCCAAATGGCTGGAAGAGCTGGTCGTAGAGGGATTGATACTGTCGGGCATGTAGTTCATTGTAACAACCTATTTGATACTCCTATGCTATCTGATTATAAACTCATTTTGGGTGGGAAACCACAACAACTTGTATCTAAATTCCATATTTCATATTCCCTTATTTTAAACCTCCTTAAAAACGGACAAAATCGGGACTTTCATATATTCTCACAAAAAAGTATGGTCCAACAAGAAATATTGAAATCATTGGCTGGAACACAAACCGAAATGAATGACACAGAACAATTAATCATAGAAAAGGAAAAATTTATTCTAACTTCAAAAACACCACGTGATGTTTGTGAAACATATATAAAAACACAAAACATTATGAAACTTGCTACCAACAAAAAACGCAAACAATTGGAACGCGATGTGCGTAATATGGAAGATGAATACAAATATATCAAAGAAGACGCAGCAAAAGTATATTATTTGGTAGAGTTGAAAGATAAGGTTGACATTCTTCAAATGGATTTACAATATACAGAGTCATATGTTAAGCAACAGACTGACCGTATTTGTGATATTATGTGCGAAAATGGATTTATTATTCGTAATCCCGATGACACATATACGCTTACCTTATTAGGAAATATAGCGTCTAATGTTGCTGAAATACATCCTCTTATTATTTCAGAATTAATGGTGAAATGGCAGAATTTTACTAATTTTGACACAATCCAATTAATAGGATTATTCTCTTGTTTTACCGATATTAAAGTTCCTGATGATATGAGAACGCACACACTTAACATATCTGATTTATTCTTAGAAGCCAAAATCAAATCTGTAGGTCACCGATACGACAAATACTCGGACTTAGAGCAAGAATCTCAAGTTAATACAGGATTGAATTATACAGACCCTTTAATATATGATATGGTAGAATTCTCTATGCAGTGGTGCGAATGTACTACCGAAACCGAATGTAAGGCTTTTATTCAAAATGATGTATATGATAAATCTATTTCGATTGGTGATTTTACGAAAGCAATGTTGAAGATTGTCACCATTAGTAAAGAATTTATGAATGTTTGCGAACAATTGAACCTGGTTGAACTACAGCATAAACTGTCTCAAATTGAAGGTATGGTATTAAAATATATCACAACTTCACAAAGTCTATATGTATAATTAGGATCTAGTGGTATTACTTCCTATTTTGTTTAATTCTTGTTTTAATATAATTCGTCTGTCAGCAATTACCTTATCCATTGGTATTGCTTTCATTACATCACGATAATAATCTGAGAATTTTTGTAATACTTTTTCTGCCATCGGAATAATATTATCAAATTCCTCACAGAATATATATTTAGTGACGTCCAATTTATCCATACCGAGAGAATTATCTGAAACAATTATTTTTTTCGCCCATATCATTCGATCACACCGAATATGTTCAAAAATATTAAAAGCTTCAAAATGATGTACGTTAATGATTACTTTGCAGCGTTTGATTAACTCATCGCGTTCTTTTCCCCAACCCATTATATTTATACACTTCCATTTTGTATTCTGTAAATCATTCCACATTTTAGTACGTCTATATGTATTTGATTTATCTACAGAATCATCTTGTTTTGGTAAAGCGTTTATAATACCTATATCATACTCATATTTATCATCTATATTTTCTAATTGGACTTGGTCTTGTAAATTATATTGATAAGGTAAATAAATGACTTCTTTTGTAATAGGTATGTTATGTTCGTTTGCATATTCCTTTAAAAATATGATGTTCACTAGACTATAATCTGCGATTTGAATACCTTTTTTTATTAACTCTAGTATATGTTCCATACGTGTGCTTTCTGATAACATCTCCACATTTAAAAATACTACACGGTTTGAAGAAAGCATTTCATCTACAATGTGTTGGTCTTTTTCAGACGGTTCTAACCACATTTGGGTAATAATGTAGATATAATCTGTAGATTTGAATTTTGTAAGAGAGAATTCTTGTATATTAATCACATCATCAAACAGATTTAATGAATATATATAATCTTCCAATACTTTTGGGACGCGTGTATCAGTATCTTCCTTAGTTACTAATACATATTTTTTTGTATTATCCATATGAATATACACATTACTCATATTGATTTTTTATACTTTTTATAGGGTAATTATTTTAGTATAATACGCCCATAACCCTAGTCCTATACCACTTTTCGCAATAGCATCTAATATATTTGTAAAAATGTTCTTATATTCCTCATTAAACATAAATACTACACCATATAGCGACCAAATACCTAAGTAAATATAGAATAAGTTATAATTTGCTGCGGAGAAAGTTGGCTTCACATAATTTACATATATTAAATAGAACATTCCGAAAAACGCACCAAATCCAGGTATCAATGAGACAAGATGACTTAATACGCCACTTTCACCCAAATAACCAGATAATAACATTAAATAATTCAGACCTATAATTGGTAATATTGTCATTAATTTTACGGATTTTCCAATATTTTTACCTAATACCGCACACAATACGAGCAACATTATTGGGGTGGTTATCGACCAATCTACGTAACGAGTCTGGGTTAATTGCACCCAGTCCACCTTCTTTCCTTCAGCTTGATATTGATCTATTTGGCTTAAGAATAGAGAATAAAAATATCCAGCTATTATTGATATACACGTTTCCAGATTTAATACGTGACGTGCGGTATCATTGCTTGTTGTTAATGCTTCTATAAATGTTACGGTTGCTGTTGTTAATAGTAAAATATACGTTATCATAAATGTGTATTTGACGTAATATTGAACTGGTTCTACTATTTGTTCTGCCTTATCTTGTTCGGTTTTTTTTCCTAAGGATGCGGTCGGTTCAGTTGGAGGTGGGGTAGGAGCCATCGGAACAGTTTGGGCTACAGGAGTATTTGGTTTTACAATTTCTCTATCTATATACGATGACATACTATTATAGTATATAGTTAGAAAAAAATTGATTGAAAATACTATTTATAAAGTTTATTAACTTAACGTCTTATAGACAATCAACCTATTTATTATGTCCGATTATGATACTGACCCGTCGTTACACAGTATGATTGATGTTTCTGAAACATCCAGTTCTGAATATCCATCATCAGATAGCGATAGCGAAGACAGCCAGAGTATTGAAATTAACGATAGTATGGAATCTGATACAGAATACGACAGTGAAACCGAAGAAATGATAGACCGTATCTATTTCCACGAAGAGGACTTTTTAGATAGTGAAAAAGAGGATAAACATTATTATATTGGTAATAGTTGGGTATCACAAGATAAATTATATATATTATATGCTAATGCGGTTACTCCTACTACATTCTTTCGTTTTGATATTAACCACGTAAAATCTTATTTACACGATTATAGTATCTTTCCTACTAATTCTAATATAGACATTATGAAATTGTTTATATTAGACGACCATACATATACGGTTATTATCAAAACATATTGGTTAAAAATCATTCAAAGGCATTGGAAAAAAGTATATTCACAAAGAAAATATTGTATTAGTAGAAGAAGACAAATAAAAACTATGATGTATGTTGAACGAAATGGTATGTATCCATATGATTGTCATAGTATGCCCGGTTTACAAGGGATGCTTTCAGGGTATACGACCAAATTATTTGTTAAATGCCGATAAATAGATATAAACACGTGTGTGTAAAATAACTAATACACATGAATACTACGATTATTTTAACATCTACAGTTAACGTTCAAAATGTTAGATGTAGTTCTCAACTGAATTCGAATGACAGATTATGCGTTTACCTAAAATCTATTAAAAGATGGTTAACTGAGACTAAGTTTACTATAGTTTTGGTTGAAAATAGTGGATATATATTTCCTGAATTAAACGATGAAAAAGAAATTTTTAAAGACCGATTTGAAGTGATTACATTTAAAGAACGCAATGTACCACAATCTGAGTATTTAACTAAGTTGGATGATAAGGGACTTGGGTCTAAAGGTAATCACGAAATATTCGCAATTAATTACGCAATTCATAATTCAGAACTTATACAACCTACGTCTTTTTTGATTAAAATTACAGCACGATATTTTATAAACGAATTAGAAGACTATCTAAGTATATATAATTTAAATAATGTCGATTGTTTAACCCAAAATAATAGAGATAGATGTGAAATGGTAGGATGTCATTATAAGCATCACTCGTATGTTTTTAACATATACACATTGGACGATAGTATCGGGTGGGATACTCATATTGAGAATATTTGGAAAATGAGAACTATGAAGTATAAAAAAATTATCACGTGTAAAGAATTCTCAATAGATACAACTATTAGGGGGTCGCATAATGAATATTATAATACAATTTAATTTCTACAATTTACTTATCAAATGTCATTAAATATAAGAATTGATTTATATCAGCTAAAATTTCGTCGCGGATATTCAGTAAATCAGTATCTTTTTTATCGTCAAAATACATATTTATATCCAGTAAAAATTCACGATAATCATAAATTCGGGTTTTAAAGTCACGAGTATTGGAAGGATCAATCAAATCAATACGTTTCTCCAACATTTTAATACGGCGTTCATCTTTCCCTAATAAAACTTCGACAAAAGTATCTATATGTTTATTTAATTTCAAATAGAGTTCATCGGTTGCTTCATGTTGGGCGTAAGAACGGGTCTTCCAATGATACAATTTCACCATATTTAACACTTCCAAAAACACTTTTACTATATGAGAATTTGTTTTATTTGCTTTCTTATAATTTTTTCTGGTTCTACGTGCTCCTCCTACTTTCTTCTTACCCGTTTTATTCTTTTTTTCAATAGGCATGATTATTATACATTAGTATTATATTTAATTTGTATATCTCTAAAGGTTTTTCAACTATATTACTATTTTACACTTGTATTTATTGTGATTACAATTGCACTGATACTATTTTTCATAAAATATATTTGTTAATGAATTAGAGATTACGCACCTAATCTAATATAGACAGTTTGATATAATGATGAAATATAGTCCAAGTAGAATGACCACCAGAACACAAAGTAAAAAGGCTAACATTATCATTACCAATGATAATGATGACGACGATAATGATGGTGGAGGTGAAATTTCTAAAAAGATAACACGTGAAAACAATCACATCTACTTCTACGCAGAAGTTGACCGACAAAATATATTTGAACTTATTGAGCTCATTCGCAAATGTGAGCTTGATAATATTGTGTTCGCTCATAAAACTTGTGTTGAAGATATACCTATTTATTTACATATTAGCTCTTACGGAGGATTATTATTTGATGCATTTACCGCTATTGATGTGATACAATCTTGCAAAGTCCCTGTATATACGATTATCGACGGACCTACTGCTTCCGCTGGAACAATTATTAGTGTTGTTGGAAGTAAGCGGTTTATGCGTCCAAATGCGTATATGTTAATTCATCAACTTTCGTCAGGTTCTTGGGGGAAAATGTCTGAACTAGAAGACGAACATCAGAACAACACTATGCTGATGAAACGTATAAAAGAGATTTATACCGAACACGCATCTATACCTAAAAAACTATTGGCGGAAATTCTAAAACACGATTTATGGTGGGACTTACAAAAATGTATGGATTATGGGCTTGTAGATGAAGAATGGAACCGGGCATAATCTACAAAATTGAAACTTTATATTTTATACTTGTGATGAATATTTATTACAAGTATAATCAGACAATGACTATTACGGAAGACCAAACCTACCATTTAACTACCCTTACTCGGTATTTGTATTCTAGGATTGAAGTCAAACAATCCTTATTCATCTCGCTATTACAAAAAGATGTTTCACAAGCCTTATTTTGGGGCTATGAGCTATACTATTCCGGATTTCAAGAAGAAACATTTGATTTTATAAAGGACATCTACCAAGAACTATATGAGAAATTAAACCCGGATTTAAAAAACTTTATAGACAAGACGATTATGGAATGGAACGAATGTGACAACGACGACAAAGATTGTAATCTCGGTTCTATTATTTATACATTATCTCAACGAGAATATGATATGGTTGATTTTGTCAAATCTAAGATAAGTTACAATATTACTAAGGATACTCCTCCGGTAGAATGTAATATGCCATTATGTATTTCAACTATGTTACCAGAACATATTGATAAATACAAAACTTATATAGTGTCTACTGAAAATGGAGAAAAAGCGTATGGAGTGTTATCTACACTAAAACTTTATCCTATTATTAAAGACCATAATACTCTATTCAATACTCAAATGCCCGAAGTGTTTTCCAAAATATATCACGATACATTAGAACATTGGTTATTTTATGCGGCTAGAAGTCCAGTATGGTTACAACGTATAGAAGAGCATAATGGAACCATTGACGATGAAAACCAAAAAGTGGTTTTTGAAAATGATGACGACGAATCTGCGTTTTGTGAATTATGGGATTATGTTCCCGACGAATTACCGAGTAATATTCAAGAATTATCACTTGGTAATGGTAAAGAAAAACAATTGACGATGAAGCAATTTTGTAAGAAACATAAATACACGGTTGTTAGTAAAATTACTAAAAAGAAGGTGGTTAAAAAATCAGACAAAAGTTGATAATTTATACGTTAGATACGCAGTTGTCATCATTAAAATACCTCCCCATATTGTATCTATTATTGCCAAGTTGACAGACCATTTTGAAAACAGAGCATACGCAGTAGCATCATAAATTCCATATATTACTATACCAAACAAAAAAGCGTCTAAGATTGATGCGTTTTTTTGTATTATGAAATAGTTTATTCCGAATATCATCAAGGAGTAACTTAATAAAACACCTACCATATTGACATTAGGCACCGTTTTTTGAATGTCTTGAATTTGGTTCAAGTAGTCGTTTTTTATTACTGAAATATAGGCTGTATCTAAACCTAGCATTACTAATGCTGATATAACAAGTTCTTTACTCATTTACTATATGGGGACATTTTATGTTCGATGCCTTCATAGTATAAATTTATTAGAGAACCTATATTATTCATATTTTCTTCTAATATTTTCTTATGTTTTGTAGGAGTAGGAGTAAGGTTGTGTAAATCTAATGCGGACAAACCATTACACATAGTCTCGCGTTTTCTTGTTGCGTTCGGTAATGGAATTGGAATTAGCTCAGTTGCTCTTCGATTATCTATATCATCACTTGTTACGCTATTACTCCGACTTTCTGGTTCTAGTTCTAGTTCTAGTCCTAGTTCTGGTTCATTATATTCTAATTCATTTATACTTTCTGAACTACTATGCTGACAACTATTCATATACTCTAGCACATTCGCAAAATTATCAGAACTTTCAAATCCGGGTTTCATCTATATTATATTATTATTAAATATCTTTATCATATTTTGAATTAAATAATTTTACGCTGAATAAACACAAAAAAGAAATGGCTACGAAAATAAAAAATGGACATTCTGAAAATGTCCATTTTTCATTTGTGCAAGATAGTTTTTAAGTAACACTTTTCAAAAAATGGGTTTATTAGCAAAATGCTTTATTTTTGTTATTTTTGTAAAAACATTTAGTTGCATAAAAAAAAGTATATTATTTACAAAAGTATTTAGAGATTTTTGTCGTTGTATATTATACAACATGCCACCAAAAACTCGCAACAATCCAAAAATATATAATTGTAAAGAATGTAACTATAAAAGCAGCAAACATAGTGATTATATAAAACATTGTAAGACTGTAAAACATTTATCGCGACTTACAACTGATATACAACCTGAAAAGTCGCCAACAATCCATGTATGTTCTTGTGGAAAAGAATATAATCATCGTGCTTCATTATGGAATCACAAACATAAATGTAAAGGTCTAGATGTAGAACCCACCCCCCCAACAGCATCATTAAATCCGGTGGATTCATCATTGGTAATAGAATTGTTAAAACAGAATCAAGAATTCAAGGAGATGATGATAGAACAACATAAGAGGATGACAGAACAACAAGATACTATAATAGAGTTATCTAAGAATTCTGGAAATACTACAATCAATAACACTAATAATACTAACAATACAACGAATAACAGGTTTAACTTGAATGTATTTTTGAATGAGACGTGTAAAGATGCTATCAATCTGAATGATTTCATCCAATCAATAGAACTATCAATAGATGACTTTATCAATACAGGAGAAGTAGGTTATGTGAGAGGTATATCAGATATTATGTTAGAACGTATTCGAGATATGGAGCCTCATGTCCGACCAATTCATTGTACGGACTTAAAGCGTGAAATAGTGTATGTAAAAGATTCAGATATATGGGCGAAGGAAGATGAAAATAAAACTCACATAAGAAAGGCAGTCCGTATAGTAGCAAATAAGAATAAAGCCCAGGTTCATCCTTGGATACAAGAGAATCCGAAATATGATATATTAGATACACCTGAATGTGACAAGTTCTTTGAATACTCAAAAGCGTCGTTGGGTGGATATGGAAAGGAAGAAGATGAGAAGTTTGAGAAGAAAATCATCAATAATATTCTGAAAGAAACAGTAATTGATAAGAATTTACTAACAAATTAGTATCATAATTTGATGCATGATACTAATAATTACTTTCGGCGGGTTCTTCAATATACTCAAATGACACGCTTCTATTCATAAACTGACGTCCATTCAATATAAGTCTAACCTCTTGTAAAGAGGTCTTTAAAACCTCTATTTCAACATTGTGCTTATTGATAAGTTCCCCTTGTTTATCAATAATATCCTGTTGCTTTTTGATAATAGTTTTTAACACAGGTAGTGAAATGTCGTCATTCGCGTTCATATAGCGCTGTAATACGTCTGGTGTAAATAATCGTGGTAGATTATGTTCGCTCATTACAATGATTAAAATAGTGTGTTTATATCATTTTAGTTATACCATACTATCATCATCATCCGCCCAATTATCAAGTTCTTCGTGTTGCAACATAATCGTGGGTCGCTTACGTGATGGATATCTAGATGATGCGTCCATAATCCGTTTTTCAAGTTCATTTTCTTTTTGTCGGAGCATAAACAATAGTTCTCTATCTTTATAATTAAGGAACGAATTCATATTGTTATATTTATTTCGTGAAATAGTATCCATAATAATTTCAAAATCAGTAGTAAGCTCTTGTTTAGTTTTGATAATCTCATTGTAATCAGTCTTCATCTTTTTCACAACTTCATTCCACTCGGCAAGTTTCGCTTTCGGGTCTTGATGTTCCCACAGGTGTTTGTTATTCCAAGGTCCAAGAACATCCATTCTGTAATCAATGCGATTATGCAATAATGAATATTTTTCTCTGAGAGTTTGTATGCGGTCCTTTAATTCATCAAGTTTATAGTATTTTGAAATAGACAATATGAGTGAAATATAGGTGGAAATGGTTATAGATATAACAGCGATAATATCAACATTTATAGCAAATTGTGTTTTGGTAGCTTGGAAGAAACCAGAAATAGTTGACACAAAAATAACTGAGGTTTGAATATTATTAACCATCGAGGTCAAGTCTTCATATTTTAAATCAAGGAGACGTTTGCATTCTTTACCTTCCTTTAAAATGAAGTTGTTATTTTTACGTAATGAATACAGTTGATTTTTGAATATAATATATTCTCTTGACGAGAACCAATCAAAATTGTTTTGATTAGGTGGAATTGATAATATTTCATCGTAAGATGATATGCTTTTCAAACTTGCAGTTTCATCAGATGGTTTGGGAATATTATCTTCTATAGAATCCGAATCATTATTATGAGGTAATTTTACTGATTTATGATGTGGTAGTTCAGTAGATGCGTTCTGTTTTTCCTCTTCAGTTTCTATAATTTCCTTAAATGTAGAAATAGGTGCGTCTTTTAGAGATAGCATATTTTCATCATTTATATCGTTTGTTATATCATTATGTAAACTAGTATTATCACTCATTTACATAATACAAATATTTTTAGTTATAGGTTCTTACTAAATTTCTTGTGTCATTTCAATACCTGGTTTATCTGACGATTCATCTTGTTTTTCACTGGTATCATCGTTATTGTCATCTATAACCTCAATAGGAAGAGTTTTGGTAATTTTGGTTTTAGTGTTTGTCTGCTGTAAATAATACATTCCCCAATTTGGTAAATTACTAACACAATTCATAACAGAATTATAAGTAATGCTAGTAACAATTGTATCAGAATCATCATTAAACTGTATACTATACCACCAGTAAGGAGGAATATGTAGAGTGTTTCCTGGGGTGATGTCAAATTCCAAAAATCGGAGTTTGTCAAAGTCATTTTTATGTTGTTTATCGGGTTTCCATACATTCATGCGGGAACGGAATTCGTAATTTTCAAAATCACGGTGTTGATGTAAGTATTTATGACTTTTCCAGGGAGTCATTTTAATTTTAACTTTACCCGAGTGAACCGACATAAACTTTCTAAAGTCTGTATGATATCTAAGAGGGGTAACTGATTTGGAAGAACCAGTTATAATATCATATTTAGTTATCATTGATAATTGAGGTTTTAAATACGTATCATTTGAATGAAAAATGTGATATAAATCAGCATTTTCAATAAAATCCTCGTTGTTTTCTGTGAAATAATTCGCTCGCGTATCAGTTTTCATTAAATTTGTAGCCGAACTTGCGGGTAACACAATATAATCAATACTTTCGCCTTTATAATAGTCACGAATATCTTTCACTTTCAAATCATAGTTATCATTATTAATAAACGTGTTGGCGTTAATGTTTTCGTAAAAATCGGGGCTAATACTATCGTAATTAAATAATACCGGTTGTTTTATATTACATACTTCTTGTAAGTACTGATTGGTCGTATAATCCATTTCATATACTTCTAAATCTTCACTTGTTTTGAGTTGATTAATTATATGGACGTATATCACCAATACGATGATAAACAATAAAAAATTAAGTAAGCCAGACATTCTATAATATACAACGCCCTATTTTTATAAGTTTTTTTACGATAAAGACATTTATTATGTGACAATCTCAACATTATTTTGTGTGAATCTTCACTAGTTCTGTAACTTTTGGTGAAATAAAAGAACTGAGAATAGAGGTAGTTGTAGTAATGAACGAAGGAGTATTATATAGTTCCATATTGGTTAGATATTTGTCATATCCATTATCCTGTCCGTGTTCGGCGAACCCAATGATTACCTTTCTATGACGTTCTACAGCAGATATGGTTAATGTATCAAGATTAATAAATATTTGAAACTTTTTATATTTTTTGATACAATCATTAATATGGTTCACTAAAAATACACTGATGTCGTGATAATTGTTTGGATTGGCAAATGTTTTGAATATTGGGTAGTCAATATAAATTTTATTATTGTCAAAGACGTAAATACACTTTTCCAACATTACATCAATACCAACCTTGTTTGTTACTAAATCAGCGCATTCATATTTTTGTGTTTTTTTGAAAAAAGAATTTTTATTGTTAATTTTATAATATTGTTCTTGTAGTGATTCAATTGTTGCCATCATATCTGTAGAAGTGTGTGACATTATATGTATTGTTATAATATTATACATATAAAGATTTTTTGTTTATACCCTTTAGTTTTCTTCTTTATCCATTTCTTCCTTGACTAATTCGCGCATATCTACACTAGTATGTTCGGTATTGATAGTGTTTGCCCCAATACTGACTACACTATTTAAATCAGTGTCTTGTCCTACAGTTTTTGTCCTTTGATTTGGGTTTACCTCAGATAAAATATCAATTCTTTCATCTAATAGCATCTTGTTTACATCCATAGTATATGTTTGTAGTTTTATCATTGCGTCTTTAATATCGGCTAATTCGGTAGCGAACATATCAAAACGTGAATTAAACTCGTCAATGATGTCGGTAACTGTAGGTTCGGATGTATCTTTTATCGTATTATTTATAGATTCCTCCAATGAAACTACGCGTTTATCTAATGTAGAAATAAATTCTTGTATTGTTAAACCTGTTTGTTTTTCTCTGACTTGCTTTTGAACTGGAGTTGGAGCGGGAGGTGGCTTAATGGTTGCGGTTTGTTGAGGTGCTGTAACGCGCCTTCTTATAGCGGCGGCATTTGAACTACTCATTTTTGATATAATTAGTTATATGGCACTTCTCTAACTAATTATATGTAAATATATTATTCTAGCGCTCAAGTTCATCGTCAAATAAATCATCGTCAAATAAATCATCATCAAAATTGATGTTAGGTGAATTGGGAGAATTATATTTAGATTCATTATTAAACCGTTCCAATATCTGAATTTCTTCTTCGTCGCTTCTTCGTCCTGGGCTAAATGGATAGTTTGGTGATTTGGATTTTTTGGTTGGTTTTGAAAGTGATTTAAAATCGGGTTTTTGTTTTTTACTTCTTCGTATTTCTCTGTTACGTTTTACTCTGGTTGATGATTCAAGTTTAAATTCATCATATAAATTTCTTATTTCAGCGTCGGTCATGTTTTCTAAATCCTCATCTGTATATTTATTAAGTGTAACGATGCGTAACGCAGATAATAGTGGTATGTTGTTACTTGACATTCTATATTTAAAATACTCACTCGCATTATTACGCTTACGCGTAGTTTTTATTCTGTCTGCTTTGATTGTTTTGTTTTTTTGTTTGGTGGCTTTATTACCTCCTCTTTTCTTTGTTTGTTTGGTTTGTTTCATTATACATATACAAATATAAAATAATTATATAAATGTTTGGTTAATCTGTTGTTGCGAGAAACATGTTATTCGTCCCGTGTATATGGATTATATTCTTGTATTTCAATGTATTTGTAATATAATCAAATAATTCGGGATTTGTGGTATTACTCTCAAATAGTATTTTTGGAAAATTATTATTTATTATGGTATTGATACCCCCTTTCAATACATCTAATTCATTATTTTCAACATCTAGTTTTATAAAATTTATATCAGTAAATCGAAATTCATCCAATGTGCTTATTTCAATACCTTCGGTTCTTATAATTTTGTCCTCTTCTATCGGTTGAATAGTAGAACCACCACCATCTTCACTTATTACAAATAATGGCATTTTACCTGCCTGCACAGGACTACCCAACCCGTAATTATACGGTATTATATTTGATTTATTCGATAATGCTACACTTCCACATAAACTATAATATGTCATCCGTTGTGGTTCAAACGCATAGACATTTTTACAGTGATTCGATA
>Ga0209533_1003189_pt1 | contig 14641 bp, 4 predicted proteins | sample COG_04_FD_184748 | JGI IMG/M metagenome (GOLD analysis project Ga0209533, IMG submission 184748) | Pelagic Microbial community sample from North Sea - COGITO 998_met_04 (SPAdes) (version 2) | ecosystem: Environmental > Aquatic > Marine > Neritic zone/Coastal water | place: Helgoland, sampling...
TCTAAAAAACCATCAAAAAGCGGAAAACACATTTCAATAAAAAATACCAAAGGAGAAAAGGAAGTAAAAATTTTTGAAGGAGAAAAAATTATTGTAAAAACAAAAGATGGAGAAAAACTTAAAGGTGTTTTAAATAAAATAAAAGCTCCAGAATTTGCTGTGGGCGATAGCATTGTTGAGTTGAACAAAGTTTTACTCATAAAAAGAGGGTTTCTGCCAGTGTTGAAAAAGAAATCATCTGGGTTAGGATTATTTCTTGGTGGGGTTGTTATTACCGCCGCGGGTACCTTTATAGGGTATGCTTCTACCCTAGTATTTGAAGAAGGTGGTCCTTTTATTATTGTTACTGCGGTCGGAATTACCACAGCCATTGGGGTTGACATTGTTGGCGTATCGGTTGCAATTGAAGGCGTAAAGCTAATTTCTCAAAAAGTAAAATGGCCTATTGGCGATAACTGGAAAGCTTCTTTAAACTAATTTGGAAATCTGATTTTAGTCAAAAGTTTTTAACATAATTTTATTAAATTTTCGTATTTTTGAAGACTTCTGTGTGAAGTATGATTTTTGATTTGAAGATTAATAAAACCGCTGTAAAACAAAGCTATTTGCCACTAATAAAAAATACACTCCTCTATTTCTTTTTCGTGCTCTCAATATTTTTTGGAAATCAAGCATTTGGGCAAGCCCAAATTGATCTCCCAATAAATTGGGATGATTCGTCTACAGTAAATTATAATATTTCTGACTTTGGTGGAGCAAATTCTTTTATTGTAACAGACCCCATAAATATATCAAATAGTGTTTTACAAACAACTAGAGATAGTACCGGTCTTCCCTATCAAGGAACAATTTTAGGTAGTTTTGGATTGCTCAACCCTATTCCATTTTCTCAAGGATCATCTACCATTTCGTGCATAATTTATGCGCCAGACACAGGTATTGTAGTACTATTGAAAGCCGAAGATCAAAACAACCCAAATATTTTTACTGAAACTGCAGTAAAAACTAACAAAATAAATGCTTGGGATACATTAGTATTTGATTTTGAATTACCTTATGGAAATAGTCCCGCAATAAACTATAATTTTTCATACAAGAAATTGATCATTTTTTATGATTTTAATAGTATGAATTCAAAAACGAGAGATTTTTTTTTGGATGACATTTTTATGGGTGGTGTAGCCGACACTTCAGCTTTAGCTATTTTCAATTACAATCCTGATTCAGCTTATATAGATACCAATGGTTGCGTTATATGTAAGCAGTATGCGGTTGGTGATACTTTCTCATTAGATTCAGGTAACACATGGTTTATAGTTGCCAACAGGGCTATGCTTGATTCTATGCGCCTAAATGGCGGTGACTTTACAAAAGTTTGTGTGAGTTTGGTTACTGATATGAGCAACCTTTTCTTTGATGTCAATACTTTTAATTTTAACCAAGACATTGGTAATTGGGATGTATCAAATGTAACTTCTATGGCGGCCATGTTTCATGATGCGCACCTCTTTAATCATGACTTATCGGCTTGGGATGTGTCTAATGTTACGAGTATGCACAAAATGTTCAGGTATGCCCGTGCCTTTAATGGTGCAATAGGAAGTTGGGATGTTTCTAAAGTAACAAATATGTCTGAAATGCTATTTGGTGCATCATCTTTCAATCAAGCTATTGGCAATTGGGATGTTTCGAGTGTGAGTACTGTAAATAGTATGTTTCAAAATGCATCATCATTCAATCAAGATATTGGCAGTTGGGATGTATCTAATGTTTCTGACATGCAGTCTATGTTTAGAGATGCATATGCCTTTAATCAAGGCATTAGTGCATGGGATGTATCCAATGTGGAAAATATGTGGGATCTGTTTAGCGGAGCCACTTCTTTTAATCAAGATATAGGAGCATGGAATGTTGGTAATGTAATTAGTATGGAGGCAATGTTTAACGGAGCCACTTCCTTCAATCAAGATATAGGTAGCTGGGATTTTGGAAATGTGACAAATATGGCTTTTATGTTTGCAAATGCCTTCTCTTTCAATCAAGATATAGGTTCCTGGGATGTGAGTAATGTGACTAATATGTATTCTATGTTTGGCTATGCATCTTCATTTAATCAAGACATAGGCAATTGGGATGTAAGCAATGTGACTAATATGTATTCTATGTTTAACTATGCCCAAAATTTTAATCAAGACCTTTCTTCTTGGTGTGTTCCCAATATACCTGCTGCTCCAATAGGTTTTTCGGCCGGTAGTGCATTAACCACAAATCAACTACCCAATTGGGGAACTTGCCCGACAGTTTTAGCTGTTACAGAAAATAGTTTAACAGGCGACACAATTGGTACATTGAACTTATCTTCTAATGATTCTACACTTTTATTTTCATTTAAAATTATAGATGGAAACTTAGGGCAAGCCTTTAGTTTAGATAGCCTAACAGGATTAATTTTAGTAAATAATAATGACTCAATAGACGCAGAGCAATTCACTTCGTTTACATTACAAATTGCTGTTACCGGAACCGATACGGCAGCCAACCCTGATACCATATCGGTTTTAGATACGGCTGTAGTTAAAATTGATGTAATTGATGTAATAGAGCCCATTTTTGTAGGCTTTAACAATGCAGTTAGCTTAAACGGAACCAACCAATATTTGGAATCTCAAAATGCAGTTATTCCAAACTCCGGAAACTTCTCAATTTCAGTTTGGGCCAAACAAAATACCCCGCAAACTTCAGCTTTCAATATTGTATCTCAAACCTCAAACTTTAATGCAACCAACAAAAGGTTTTATTTAGGAGCAAGCAACTCGGGAGAAATAAAAATTGGCGATGATTGGCTAAACACTGGTGTTCAATTTCCATCAGATTTAAAATGGCATAACTACACTTTTGTGAAAAATTCCACCGCTGTAATTCTCTATATTGATGGTGACTCTGTGGCAACCAATACAGTTAATTATGCCAATCCAGATTTGCCTTCATTTAAAATTGGAGTGCAGTTTAGTGGTATTTCAGAATTTTTTAATGGATATGTGGACGAATTAAAGGTTTGGAATACCAATTTAACCAAAGACCAAGTTAGGCAAACCATAATTTATAATCCAACTGAATTAGACACTACATTAGAGTTGTATTACAATTTTGATGAAGTTGCCAATACAGTAGTTGATTTATCTGGAAACAATAAAAATGCAACTTTCTTAAATTACTCAAATCCAAGTAATGCATATTTGAGTTCAAACGATACACTTATTGTTTTTGCTCAAGAGCTTATTTCAGATTCCTCTGCACTTTTCAAAACCAAGGCTTTTGATTTTGACAATAGCCCAATCTTTTTTGAAATACTTAATCAACCAGATTCGTTATTTACCATAAATGACTCTACAGGTGAAATTTATTTATTGGCCGATACCAACTTAAATTTCGAATTATCTCAAAATCATACCATCACTATTAAAGCCACTGAACAAGGAGATAACCAAACAGATTCTGTTACATATTTAATCAAAGTTCTGGATAAACCTGAGCCAATCAATACCGATTTAGAAATTGTCTATTTCGGAACTTTTGGAGGTGGATACCAATATATTCCTCAATCTCAAAAAGTAAAAGAATTATATTCTAGCATTAGAAATAACGGTCCCGACTCTGTTCTAAATTTTTATTTGATTTTGGATGATGGAATTTCTACCGATTCTATTTTTATTGATACTATTTTACCAAATGCAGTTCAAAACTTCACATTTAATGTCTCTCAAAACGGATTGCTAAATGGCAACTATAACTATACCAATTACATTTTTACCGATACTTTTGATTTAGTTCCGAGTAATGATACAGCCATATTAAATGTGGTAATCAATGATTCAATTTTATCCAAATCAATAACTGAAGATACCTTAAATGGAGACCTTTACTTTGAGCCAACAACTGATGAATTATCTCTTCAAAAAGACCAAAAAGTAGCATTTAAGTTTACTTTAAATAAAGGTGATACTTTAACAGAGTTTGGATTGTTCTTAAAAGGCTTAACCTTGTTAGATACTTTTAATGTTGAATTAAAAACTATAACAAATAACCTTCCTGATTCTACCATAGAAAATCAAACCATCAGTTTTACCGACTTAACAGATGGGTTTAAGTATTTAACTTTAAATTGCTTCCAATATTTAGATTCCGGAAGTTATGCGATTTCTTTTGGCAAAACAGATACTGTTGGCTCATCTGCAAGGTTTGCAACTACTTCATCTAACTTTGACTCAACCGCAATATTTACAACCGATAATTTTGGCAATTGGGTAGATCCAACCTCAACTAATTTTACATCAACTCAAGTTTCGAGCATTATTTTAGGAAATACTTATGATTACCCTAATTTGATAAAAGGAGGAGATACGCTTATTTGCAGCGGTAACTTGCAAGGCCTTGAAGCAGAAATTGGAATTGATAGTGTTTTTTGGGGATACTCTTTTAATGCGCCCAGAATTATTAGTGGTTTTGATACAACATATATTCGTGCATCCTATGTAGATAATCAAAACTGTTACTTTGTTGATTCGGTTTTTGTTGTAACCTTAGATGAAAGCCCTTTTATCTATTCTTCAGATACCATTCTTGGTTGTGCGGATAGTATAACCTTAAAGGCAAATTCAAATTGGTCTTCTTACAATTGGTTTGATGGATCTACCGATTCATCAACTACGGTTATTTTACCTGATACTGGAATAAACTATTATACAATTAGGTTAGAAGATAACAATTACTGTATTAATATCGATTCAATTGCTGTTGATGTAAAGCCACTACCAACCTTAACCTTTAGCAATATTGGCCCTTTTTGCGATAACGAAGCAGATTTTGAAATACCAGATTCACTTTACAGTCCTCTTGGTGGAAGTTTCTCGAGCTTAGCGCCCCTTGCAAACGACACAATTTTAATTTCACAAGTAATTGGAGGTTTAACAGATAGTGTTATTTATACTTACACCGATACATTTGGGTGTGTAAATTACATTTCTACTCCACTCGAAATAAAAGTTGCTCCAACGGCAAGTTTAAACTTTGTAACAGTTGGTTTAGATTCTATTTGTGCCAATGAAGTTGACACTGTGTTAAGCGGTGGATTGCCCAGCTATGGTTTTTATAAAGGTATTGGAGTAATAAATGGAAACTTATTTAGCACCGATTCTGTAGTAACTGCATCATCTACCATAACTTTTATTGCAGACTCTACCAATGGTTGTTCAGATTCCGCCATAGCTTCAATTACCTTGATAGCTCCTCCGAATATTGATTCATTAAAATTAGCTCCATTATGCTTAAACGATTCAATTTTGGCCTTGGATGGAGGTTTCCCAAATGGTGGTTTTTATAGAGGAAACGGAGTAAGCAACAACAATTTTGATCCTTTGGTAACCGGTTCAGGAATGCACCCCATAACTTATGTTTTACAAAATAACTTTGGATGCTTTGATAGCCTTTCTGCCGACATTGAAGTTTATGGTTTACCTGCAGCTAATTTTTCTGGTTTACCAATATTATGTAACAACGATACCGCATTAAATCTTACACCTTTTGTAAACGACACAAGCAATATTTATCAATTTAGCGGATCAGGAATTAGTGGTGATTACTTTAACCCATTTTTAATTTCTGCCGATACTTTTGATTTAATTTATCAAGTTACCGATAGCAATTTTTGCTCTAAAAAAGACACTAGCGCCATTGTAGTTATAGCACCCCCCACAATAACTTTAACTACACCTTCTCCTATTTGCGATTACGATACAATTAACCTTTTTAATGTATTAACCCCATCTCCCTTGGATGGTAATTTTAAAGGTAGCTTTGTTTCAGACTCACTGTTTAAAGCAGACACAGCAAATACATATAATTTAAGGTATGTAATTTCAGATACATCACTTTCTAAAACTTGTTCCGACTCATCATTATTCAATTTAACAGTAAATCCTGCCCCTATTGTTAATTTTAACCTTTCACAAAATAGAGTTTGTGTTGACAAATCTAATATTTTGTTGAGTGGAGCTACACCGGCAGGCAATAGTGGCATTTACACCGGTACAAGCATCAATAAAATAAGCAACCAATACTTCTTTTATCCTCCTTCTGCAGATACTGGCTTACATGTAATTACATACACCTTTACTACTTCGAATGGCTGTGTTGCTGAAGATAAAGACACCTTAAGAGTTGATTCTTTGCCATCAATTTCAATAAATACAATACCTAGTATTTGTGCAGGCGATGATACTTTAAACTTAAATACTTTCGGTTTCCCTATTGGCGGAATATTTTCAGGTGGAGCTGTTTTTACCGATTCTGTTAATTACTTTTTTATACCTGATTCAGCTTCAATTGGAGCTTCAAATCTTGTAAATTATGACTATACAGACTCAATAACTGGTTGCTCAAATTCTAGTAATTCTCTAATAACATTAAATCAAATTCCTGCTTTAAGTTTTGCTTCTCTTCCAAGTTTTTGTGAAGATGATACTGCTTTTTTAATTTCGCAATATTCGCCAGTTGGAGGAATATTTTTAGGCAACGGATTAACAGTTGACACCATTAATAATCAATATTATTTCCATCCAGATTCGGTAAGTGTTGGAATACAAACTTTAACCTATCAGTATACCGATAATAATGGTTGTACAAATTCAACACAGAGGTCTACCAATATAAATGCTTTACCTGTAGTAAACCTTTCACTTCAAGGTACTCCAATTGATACTTTATGTTTAATTACAACACCACAGAGTTTCCCTTTAACCTTTGCAACTCCAATTGGTGGTCAATATTCTGGTAAAAATGTAAGTTTCAATACTTATAATTTGAACATTTCCTCAGCGGGTACAGATACAGTTTATTATACCTACACCAACCCTACCACGGGCTGTGTTGCTTCAGATACATCAACATTAGAATTAATAAACTTACCTCAAGTTAACTTTAACTTAATTACTGATAGTATTTGTAATAATGCAAGTGTTATTTCAATTGGCGGAGGCACAAGTACATCGGCAATATCACAAAGTTTTTATTCTGGTCCGGGAGTGTCTAACGGCAACTTTAACCCTAACAGTTTAACACCAGGTATTTACAATATAAATTTTGTGGTAATTGATTCAATTGGATGCTCAGATTCTGCATCGCAAAATATTACAGTGCATCCAGTGCCATCTATTTCGTACAACACTATTGCCCCTATTTGCTTAAATGATTCAACAATAATTAATGCAAATACAAGTGGAGCAACATTTTGGAAATTCAGCATATTAAACCCATCTACAAATGTTTTAAACCAAACAACTGGTTTATTTCATTCAAACCAAACAGGAATTGACTCAGTGCAATTTTTGCTAGTTGATGCAAATGGTTGTGCAGATAGTTTAGTGCAAACGATTAATGTAGATACTTTGCCAAACGTAACCTTGGGTAATTTTAATGATGTTTGTAGAAATGGTTTTCCATTAAATTTAAATACAGGAACACCAATAGGCGGAACTTATTTTTATAATGGAAGCCCTGTAACTAGCTCACTTTCACCAAACACTTTGGGGGCAGGATCTCATAAAATAATTTACAGATTTACAGATTTAAATAGCTGTACATCACTAGACTCGAACAACATTACAGTAAACTTGTCACCTCCTATTACCTTATCTAGTTTACCGAAAATTTGTACTGATGGAAGCGCCATTACTTTAAATCAGGGTAATCCTCAAGGTGGAATATATAGCGCAGCTCAGGGCATGCTAAACGATAGTGTTTTTGACCCAACCATTGTCCTTGCAGGAAGTTACAACATACAATATAGCTACACCGACACCAATGGATGTGATAGCTCATTAACTGGATCTTTGGTGGTTAACCCACTTCCTCTTGTAAACTTTAAAAACTTAATTCCAAACTTGTGCACCAATTCAGATTCTATTTTTATTAGAGATTCTGTAAACTTTCCTGCCATACCTCCAATAGGTTATTTTACAGGAAAAGGCATTGACTCTGCTGGTTGGTTCAATCCGAATGCGGCTTGGATTGGTGGACATAACATCACATATCATTACACCGATACAAATAATTGCAGCAATTCAACCACTACTTCAATAATTGTAAATGGGCTTCCTGCGCCCATATTATCACAAAACGAAGTTCAAATATGTTTGGGCGATACTGCAATTTTAGAAGCCCAAGGTGGAATTGAATTTTTATGGGAAACAGGAGATACAACAGCAATAATTAGGGTTTCTCCGGATTCTTTTAAAACCTATTCTGTTACTGTTACAGATGGATTAAATTGTTCAAATATTGGAAGTATTGATCAAGATGTTTACAACTCGTTTTTTGTAATAGCTAATTTAGATTCTGTAACAACAAATTTAAATACTCCTCTTACTGTAGATCTTTTGGCTAATGACAATGGAAATATTACACAGTACAAAATATTAGATGGACCCTATAACGGAACCATTGATGAATCTTTTAATCCTGATTTAGACTATACCCCTGATCTAGGCTTTAGAAGGTACGACTCTTTAACATACGAACTATGTGATGATTTTTGCCCAATTATTTGTGATACAGGAAAAGTGAAAATTCAAGTTTTTGGTAATCCAAACGAATTTATTCCAAATGGCTTTTCGCCAAATGGGGACGGCACCAATGATACTTGGACTTTCCCAGGTATTGAATTATTCCCTAATAATGAGTTGATAATTTTGAACAGATGGGGAAGTGTTGTATACCAAGCAGCACCTTACAACAATGATTGGGCAGGCGAATCAGGAGGAAATTTTAGTTTTGGTAGCGATAGATTGCCAGATGGAACTTACTTTTATATACTAAAATTAGATAAAGACTCTAATAATGAAGGCCTAACAGGCACCATAGAAATGAGATCAAAATTATGAGAATACTGAAATCCATATTGTTTCTTTTCTCCATTTTATGGGTTTCTATTGCCATAGGGCAAAAAAGGTTTAGTATAGTTCAGTTTTCACAACACAGGGCGTTTATTAACCCTGCTTCTATTACCCAAAATACAGATATTAATGCAGCCACTGTTTTTAGAAAACAATGGGTAGGTTTTGAGGGCTCACCAACAACTTCATTGTTTGATGTTAATAGTCCAATTAGGTCTTCTAACAATTATGCTGGACTTTCGGTAGTTGGTGATTTTTTAGGAGTTAACCAAGAAATAATGGTTAGTGGAACTTATGCTTACAAAGCGGCGATAGATAGATATTCGCATATTTCATTTGCCTTATCTCCATCTGTGGTTTTTCTACAAAGCGATTTGGCTTCAGTTAGCACCGATTTTTCTGGTGACCCATCTTTTGCTGTTAATCCTAATGCAGTGTTGCCAAATGTTAGGTTTGGTGCGTATTATGATACTAAATATACTTTTTTGGGTATTTCATCTCCTAGCCTACTTACCAATGGCTTACCTGGAATTAATGGAGATGGGGGAACCGTATTTGATATTTCGAATATACATTACAATATTATTGCGGGCTATAAAAGGGAGTTTAAAAGTAAGTGGACATTTTATCCTTCTGCTATGTACAGCCACGTGCCGGGTGCACCTTTTCAAATTGAAGCCACTGCGAACATGCAATTTTTAGACAAATTTGGAGGTGGAGTTTCATACAATACTTCAAGGGTAATTAGTGGAATGTTTAACATTAACCTTAATGGTAATTTTAAATTGGCCTATGCCTATTCTTTTGGTTTTAACGAAGTACAACAATACTCTCCTGGAAGTCAAGAAGTAATGTTGTTATTTGGTTTGTGGAACCGTAAAAAGACTATTATTAATATGCCAAAATTGTTGCAGGAATACAAAAAAGTACACGAATTACCAGTTAAAGAAACCAAGACGCCTGAAGGCAGACAACCATACTCTGGAAAAGGAGATTAATTTCCCCTCGATTTTCGCATAATATTTTGTATTATTGATAATTACCTAAAAGTGTAATTATCGGTTTGAAAGCACCACTAAACCTCGTTTTTCCTAATTTTCAAAAACATTTTTTTTGGGTGTTTTGCACGATAGCCCTTTTTTGGGGCTTGTTTCAAGTGCAAAATGGATTTTCTCAATCCCTTCCACCTATAATCTTAACAATAAACGAACCCCAAATTGGAGATTCCATTGGGCAATTGCAAATTTCTAACCCAGCACCAAATACTACCTACATTTACAAATTAGTAGATGATAGTGCGGTAAATGCCACTTTTGACATTGATACTCTTACTGGAATTTTTTGGGTTAAAGACAATGCTTGGGTAGATGCTGATAAATTTTCACAAGTTAACTTTAGTGGTACTGCCAAGGTTTTAGGTACAGGAATTAATAGTTTTTCTGCTTTAATTACCATTAATTTAATTGATATAGCTGAACGTTTTTGATTAACCTATCGTCATCGTCAGTATTTTCAATTTCAGAATTTGAATAATCTTTTTATAATAAACTAGAATAAATCTAAGTTAGAGAATATTTTCTTTATTATATATAGACTCCATTTTAGCTTTAACGAACTTATTCTATTCTTCAATTTATTTGATCTAAACAAGACCCTTTACTTCCTTAATGTAATTCAGGTAAAATAACTATTAAAGAAACTTGCAAACAAAAAAAGGGCTTTCGCCCTTTTTTTGTTATGTACTTGTAGTCGTTATTATTTTTTATCCTCAGCTAGTTTTTTGGCTTTGTTTGCTCGAGCACCACTTACTATTAATCCTTTGATAAAGTCTTCAACAGGGAATAGCATCAAAGCCAACAACACGTTCAAACCAACTTTAATAAAGATTACCCCTTGGAATAAATCTTCAACGTTGTCTTCAACAAAGTTAATTCCGTACTCGAAAATGATAATTAATGCAATGGTTGCCAAAACTGTTGCAGTTCTTGAACCTCCTGTTTTTCTTCCATAAAAAATGGCGAAAATCAACATTAATATTACAACACCAATTTGAATAGCGTAAAACCACCAAGCCATATACCAAGGAACCTTAACTTTAAAGTCATAAGAAAAAACATCGCTCTCTACAGCATAACTATTTAAAGCTTTTACTTTAAATGAGTATTTTCCCGGATCGAGGTTTGAGAAAAATGCTTGCTTAAAATCAGTTGGTTTCGACCATTTATTGTCGTAACCCTCAAGCATATATTGATACCTAACTTTATTTGAGTTATTTAGAGAAACACCTTTATAAATAAAAGTTAAGTCATTTTCATTTGAAGAAAAAACATTGTCAAAAGGAAACTCCCCAGGTTCTTGGTTTATTTCAATGGCTGGAACCTTAACAATTGGTTTTACATCATTTTCAAAATTATCAGAAGGATTGTATCGAACCGCCCCAAGGATAGTTCCAAACCAAATATTGTTATTCTCATCCATATCAATGGCATTGTAATTCACCTCAAGTCCTAAAAAGCCTTCAGTTTTGCCATAGTGTACAAATGTTTCAGTTCTTGGATTAAATTTTTCTACACCATATGAGGTTCCTATCCAAATATTATTCTCATTATCGGCAATTAAAGCATAAGGAGTTTCTGATCTTAAGCCACTATTTTCAATATTGTAGTTGATAAATATCTTGCCATCGTATTTATAAAGTCCTCCTGTATATGCTCCAAAATAAATGTTCCCTAAATCATCAGCTTCAACGCAAATAATATACGGCTTAACACTATCTGCTTCACCAAAAATTTTGAAGTTTTCACCATCGTACATGGTTAAATATCCACCACTACAGGCCATCCATAAATTACCTGATTGGTCTTTTACAATTTTAGAAACATTTCTACCGCCAAGTCCATCGGCTTCTGAATAAAAATCTAATTTGTAAGTTTTCTTGTTTAATTTGGCTACACCTTGTCTTGTTCCTAGCCAAATATTTCCATTATTATCCTCAATAATTGAAAGAATCAAATCTCTTAATACCCCTTCAATATTTACTTTTTCAAAGCTTTTATCTTTATTTCTTTTGAAAAGCATACCGTTTGAGTTTGCAATCCACAGAACGCCTTCACTATCTCTATAAATATCTCTAATACCAACATCTTCTAATCCTTTTACTAGTACCTGCTGAACTTTTAAGTTTTCAGATTGTGGATTTGAACCATTTACAAGTTGCGTAATACCTGAGTTTGTACCTAGCCAAATGTTACCTTCTCCATCATTTTCAATAGCTTGAACTATGTTATTTGGTAAACCAATGGTTTTATCAAACAGCAAAAAGTAATCACTGATGTATTGGTTTAATCCAACATTGGTTCCAAGCCAAACGCTTTTTTCACGATCGCAATACATGTAATTAATGTCATAAAAACTTAAGCCTTCTCTTGTGCTGAAATCTATGTGATGGTATTCTTCATTTTTCATTGAAACTACAGAAACTCCTCTGTCTCTAGTACCAATCCATAAATGGTCGTATTTATCATTTAAAAAGCCTGAAACATTATTACTTGGCAAATCATTATCAGCGTTTTTATTAATTACTGGAACCTTAGTAATAGTTTCAGCAACCAAATCATCTAAATCTTTAGGTATAATTAAATCAACACCTTTATTGTAAGTTCCAACCCAAATTTCATTGTTATAAATTGCAACATCTGTAATTCTATCCGAGGTAAGGCCATTTTCTTCAGACAAATGAAAAGCAGGAATTGAATTACTTTCAATGGCATCAAGACTGAAAATGTAGATTCCATCATTTTCGGTTGAAACCCACAAATTCCTTTTACCATCTACAAATAAGTCTATAATATTTTTGGATTCTTCACTTTCGGAAAAAGAAACTTTTGTAACCTCATTTTTGTCGATATGATAAATGAAAAGTCCACTTCCTTTAGAACCAAAAACTATCTGTCTTTTATCAGTATTTTCAACAAATGCAGAGATGGTAGAAAACTGATTAAATCTTTCAATATTCAAATCTTCGAACTGTTTTGTTTTGTAGCTCCACCTTGTGATAGAACCTGCCCAGTGGCCTAACCACATATCTCCATTGGAAGATTTATACATTTGTGAAACCCAGTTTTCGGCTAAACTATCTCGTGTTGTAAAGTTTTCAAAGGTTATTCCATCATAAATAGAAACTCCAGAAATTGTACCTACCCACAGTCTTCCATCGTCGTCTTGACAAATAGTTTGAACCTGAGATTGAATTAATCCATTTTCAACACCATACTTTACAAAACTCACTACCTGAGCATTGGCAAATTGGAATAATACTATCGCTGATAATATTACTATACTTTTTAAAATTCTATTCATTAGTTCTGTTCTTGGTTAAGGTTGTATTTTTCTAGGATAGTGATATATTCTTTACTTGAAATTTTTTCACTATTAAGATAAAAATCTCTTGGGGCTAAATCAAACCAGTTTTCTTTTTTTATGATGTCTATAATAGAGTCGCCATCGATTATTTTGGTACGATAAGTGGCAAAAATTTGATTTACGCCATCCTTATTTACTCCAACGGTGCTATATGAAACCCTAATTGGTCTTTTCACTTTTAAGGTGCTATCAATAGAAATTGAATCAATATCAACACCCCTTCTTAAAAAGCTAGTAGCAATTAATTCATTAAAAGCCATTACATCTTCTTGTTGCTGTAGAAGATTCTCATTTACTTCCTCAACTTCAGGCAATTCAAAATCTACAAACTCTATGTCATCTAAAATTTCAGAGTCTAATTGTGCGTTTTTAAATGATTCTTTAGGTTTTGCTGTATCGGGTGCCATCATAGACATCAAGAAATCCTGAGCTTCACTTGATTTTTCAGCCATACTTTGTTCCTTTTCCTTTTCGTTTTGCTGATCTTGTGAATCAAATACTGACATATCAGATTCTAAAGGAGGTGGCATTGCCAAAGGAGCAGATTGTGTCATTTTTTGCGCCGTTAAGATTCCTAGCGTTTTGGATGTTGCAGGAGTGGTTTGAATTTGAGTAGCTGCATTCTTTGCTTTTTCTTCGGCTAATAACCTTTCCTTTTCCTCCTTAGGTGCCCATAATTTTGCTAAAAATTGCTCATTAGCCAAAGAGTCTTCAATGAAATTAGCACTAGCTAATTCATAATAAATTCTTTGTATAGGAAGTCCCATTGCAGTAACATCAATGTCTTCGGTATTTTCTGGAACCAAAGTAATTTGAGACATGTTTACTGTATAATTTCTAATAGAATCTTGAGGCATTCTTGAATCTACAGAGGCCTGACCATCATAAAAACTACTTGATTCAAACTTTAATTTTAAGTTTTTCTGAAATGGCATTTGTACTGAAAACTCACCTCTTCTATCGGTTTCTACAGAATCAATTTTTTCAAAGTTATCTACAACATATACTTTAACACTTTTGAGTCTTTTAGCAGAAATATCTTTTACCAAACCTTTTACTGTTACTCTTTTAGATGCTATTTCAGCCAAGAGTTGAGATTCCACTATTCCATTAGCAAATTGCTGAGCTACTAATGGGTCTTCGGTAAAATCTGATGTTAATGGATTGTAGGCCACCTTGGCAACGGGGTTCTGAAATATTAACGGATCAACAATTGTTGGGTCATCTTTTTGAAAAACTTTAACAGGACCCATGTAAGATGTATCTGGTTT
>Ga0209533_1003198_pt1 | contig 14617 bp, 8 predicted proteins | sample COG_04_FD_184748 | JGI IMG/M metagenome (GOLD analysis project Ga0209533, IMG submission 184748) | Pelagic Microbial community sample from North Sea - COGITO 998_met_04 (SPAdes) (version 2) | ecosystem: Environmental > Aquatic > Marine > Neritic zone/Coastal water | place: Helgoland, sampling...
TTTGGTTTTGGAATCACTCCTTATGGTGTTCGAAGAGAGTTTCTAGTATCATCTGGTGGTGCAGCTCGTGAAAATTACAATTTTGCTTGGGATGTCAAATGGCAGGGAGAAAGTAAAATATTCGACACCTATTTTACTTCGGAAATTAGGATACCATTCACCTCATTAAAATTTGAAGAGGGGACAACCCAATGGCGTGTTCGTCCGTATCGGTTTAATATTCAATCCAATGAGACGAGTACTTTGACTCGGGTACCCCAAACACAATTATTAGGAACATTAGCATTTGCCGATGATCTTATTTTTGAAAAACCACTTGGAAAATCAAGAACCCCTATGACATTAATTCCATATGTGAATGGTCTAGCACAAAAGGATTTTGAAGACAACGCTGCGGATAATTCAATTTTAGTTGGTGGAGATGCCAAAATTGCAATTGGTGACGGACTGAATTTGGATTTAACATTCAACCCTGATTTTTCCAATGTAGAAGTGGATGATATTTTTACCAACCTCACACGTTTTGAATTACGTTTACCTGAACGACGACAATTTTTTATTGATAACAGTGATTTATTTGGTTCTTTCGGAAACTTCTTTAATGAAGCTCGACCGTTTTTCTCAAGACGGATAGGGCTAGCGCGTGACATCAACAATAACCTCATTCAAAACGACATTATCACTGGGGTAAGACTAAGCGGCAAACTTAATGAAGATTGGAGATTAGGGATCCTGAATATTCAAACCGCTGCAGACGAATCCAATGAAGTTGCATCCAATAATAACACCATGATTACCCTACAGAAAAAAATAGGGAAACGCTCAAACATCGGGGCGTTTATAGTGAACAGAGAACGCTTTAAGGAATATAACTTTTCAGAAGAAAATGATAAATACAATAGAGTCTTTGGTGTAGATTACAATCTAGCGTCTGAGGATAACACTTGGGCTGGTCGTTATTACCTTCATAAGTCTGTTAATCCTGATGATAAAGGTGGTAATTTTTCAGCACAAGCAATTACCACTTACAATAAAAATAATTGGGTTTTTATTAATGACTGGACCTATGTGGATAATGATTTTACTGCAGATTTAGGCTTCGTACCTAGAACTGATATTTTTAAGATGGGTAATTTTGCACAACGTTTCTTTTTTCCAAAAAACAGGGAAGTTATAAATAGAAATAATGTGCAGTTGTTGTTCATCAATTACTTTAGACCAAAGCTCAATTTTAAACTTACGGATTACACATTGAGAGGTACTTGGGAAACAGAGTTTGCAAGCAATGCTAAGATTACTGCAAATGTATTCAATCAATACATATTGCTGACAAATGATTTTGATCCCACACGAACGGATGGTGGTACTCCATTGCCAGGGAATGAAAGTTATAGGTTCAGTTATACAGATATTGAATTTACTTCTAATAACACAAAATTATTCTCCTATGGATTAAATACAACTATAGGTCAATTCTTTAACGGAAATAGATATTCTGTAGGTGGAACTTTGGGTTATCGATGGCAACCTTGGGGACAATTCAGTTTGAATGTAAATTATGATGGCATCAAATTACCCGAACCTTATGAAAGTGAAAATTATTGGTTGATTACGCCTCGTGTGGATGTGACATTAAATAAATCCTTATTTTTTAACACTCTGATTCAGTATAGTAACCAGCGTGAAAACTTTGGTATTAATGCCCGCCTTCAATGGCGTTTTGCACCCTTATCGGATTTGTTTTTGGTGTATAACGACAATTATAACAGTACTGAATTTGCACCCCGATTTCGGTCTATTAACCTAAAAATGACTTACTGGTTAAACCTGTAATATATTAAAATTCTATTCTTATGAAAAAAGCAATTTACTTTTTAGCACTTACTATCTCTGTTGGTGTTTCTGCTCAAGATTCAGATTACTCCGTGTCTTCATACCTTGATGAAGGGTTTAAAGCACCAAACACTCATTATATAGGTGAAGCATGGCTAAATAGATTGCTCCAAGCTGATGATGATTTAACATATAATATTACCAAAGCAACCTTTAAGGCAAATTCCACTTTAGATTGGCATAAACATGGAACAGTACAGGTGTTAATTGTAATTGCGGGAACAGGTTATTATCAAGAAAAAGGAAAAGAACCCGTGCTTATGGAAGCTGGGGATATTATTAAATGTGAAAAAAACACGGAACATTGGCATTCGTCTTCAAAACAGAGCGATGTGACTTATCTTGCATTGTATGGTGGTGAAAAACCGACCATTTGGACAGAAGTCCTTACCCAAGAATATTATGATAGCGTTTTCAAAAAGTTAGTAAAATAGGAGTATTTCATCTCTATTATATATCTAAATTTGGTTTTAGGTTACTTTACAAGAATATTTGAAGACCAACTTGAAGAGCAAGTTTAAAGATTAGTGTATTCGTGTTGTGTAAAATGCGTTTTAATGTATTTTTACACCTTGTTGGCGGTAATTTTATTAAACCTTAGATGATTACAATAGTGTAAGAAGTAATTTTTAAAAAGAAATTTATGATGAGTAAGGTTTTTGCAAGTTTACTAATGGTGGTGTTTTTGATTTCATGTGACAAAGATGATCAAACTGGAAACCAAGAACCAAATAATCCATTAACTGAAAGCTTAGTGGAATTAGGAATCAAATATGGTTCAGAAGACAGGCAGTTTTTGGATTTGTATAAAGCTGAATCTGATTGTCCAACACCGATTTATTTTGATGCACACGGAAATAATGGAGATACCGAAATTCCGGATTTACTCGTAGAGGATTTACATGCTCATGGTATTACAATCATTGCTTGGGAATCGCTAACTGTTGTAAGTACAACTGAAGAAACCGAAACAGGTTGGAGCGATGCAGAACTTATGTTTCAATGGGTCATTGACAATGCAGACACATATAATTTGGATACATCCAACATGATTATAGGTGGTTCATCTCGAGGTAGTATCATCAGTTGGATATATGGTCACAGACCTAATACTAATATTAAAGGACTCTATATGTACCAAGCATTACCCAATCCAGTTTGGGCATCACCAGGTTCTTGGCTACCAACGGATAATGTGACTGTAGAATCACCACCAATTTATTTTGTATATAAAAGTGCACCTGGTTCTTCTTCTGACCCTATTAATCCAGATTTTCACGACCCAAATAATGGAATGAAAGTAGTGAATACATATCAAAGCCTTGGTATTGAAAATAGAACAAATCTTGTCCATAGTATAGGACAATCCAATAATGATGACAAGTATCAATTTCTTGTTGATTTTGCTTTATCAGTAATTGAAACTTGTGAGTGAAGAATGGGATAAAAACAACTACCGCCAACACCCATATATCCCTTCTAAGGTATTATTCCTTTCAATAATAATGCTTGTGTGTTTTAGAAGTCTAAGCCCCTTAAAAACAGCTGAATCGCTTTAAACTAAGTGAAGAAAATCCAGTCAACCGCTAAAATCAAAAAATCCCATTTTTGTCACTTTTTGGCTATTTTTGATCAATTTTGACTCTTTTTTGGTCATCTTTGGTCTTTTTTGGCTATTTTTTGACACTTTTTGGATTTGGGTTATATCTATATACACAATCTATCTACCTCAAGAAAAAATCATTCTGCAAAACCCACACCACCATCAGGTATTTAGACAGTAAAGAAAGTTTTTAGCTTTTCTCTTTAAATACAAAGTCGTAGTCAACATCCTTACCTATATGCTTGGATACATACTTACAGACCTCTTCACTATCATAGATAGGCTGATAATCTCCAACAGAGACATTACCAAGACCATATTTTACTTCTTTATAAGTCATATCAGTATTAGTTCCTATAAGCATGTGAGCATGCAGATTATTATAATCTCCTTTATCTCTCTCAGTTACATAGAAGACATTCTCAACTTTGTTCGAATTCTTTAGAAGTTTAGTGATCCAGTTTCTTACTGTCATTGTATGGATCTTGTAAGGTGTTCTACAAGTGATGAAGTAGTTCCAGTTTAATTGCTGGAGGAAGTTAGAGTAATGTTTTGTTATTTTCATTCTCGGTTAAGTTTAGACAATAGCAGGGATTAAGGCTATCTATGCCTGGTTAGTATATACATCATGTAAATTGAATTAGATTTTTATTTGAATACTTAAAGATACTCAAAAATAAAACTGCTGAATTTGAGATATTAGAGTGAAGGTCGTAAATCAGAGGAAAAGGCAACCCTAGAGGCAACCGAAAAAAAGAAGCCCTAAAAACACTGGGTCTTCAGGGCTACTAAGCGGAGAGACAGGGACTCGAACCCTGGCGACAGTTACCCGTCGACAGATTAGCAATCTGCTCCATTACCACTCTGGCACCTCTCCAAGTTTTCTAATAACAGAAGTGCAAATGTAATTTTTTAAATAGTATTATACAATGCTTTTCTTAAAAATTGTGGCTTAATTTATTCAGGATATTCAATGCGTAAATGATAAATATTAATCAACTTATCAATGAATACTTTTTTGACAGTTTCTATCTCCGCTAGAGTGATATTTGAATTCATGAATTGCTTTTCTTCCAACTGTTGATTTACAATCTTATTGACAAAATTTTTCAATAATTCGATGGTGGGTTCTTTCAAGCTTTTTGAGGCAGCCTCTACACTATCGGCCATCATTAAGATGGCAGTTTCTTTAGAAAATGGCTTAGGTCCTAGGTAGCTAAAATCTTCTGAATTCGCTTCTCCAAAAAGTTCTTCTTGTTTTTTATAAAAAAAATAAACCCTAGATGTCCCATGGTGTGTTCTTATAAAATCGACTACACGATCTGGAAGTTTGATTTTCTTAGCGGCTTCAACCCCTTTAATGACATGATCAATGATGATTTGAGCACTTTCTTTGGGGCTAATGTCATTGTGAGGAGAAATACTACCTCTTTGGTTTTCGCTAAAAAAGACAGGGTTACTGATCTTGCCAATATCGTGGTACAAAGCCCCTACTCTGGTTAGTAATGCGTTCGCTCCGATTGCACTTGCTGCAGATTCGGCAAGGTTAGATACTTGTAAAGAATGATGAAAGGTTCCGGGTGCTTTGTCTGAAAACTCCTTGAAAAAATCAGAATTGGTGTCAGACAATTCTAAAAGTGAAACATCAGAAACTAAATTGAATAGTTTTTCAAACAAATAGATTAGCGGCTGAACGAATAAAGTAAACACACCGTTGAGCACAAACAACCCTATGATTGTAAATGAAATTCCATCGATTCCCCCTTCATGAATTACAAAGAAGGCAAAATAACCGATTAGATAGATGCATATAATTTGTCCGACAGAAATGAACAGATTGGCTCTTTTATATAATTCAGATACCGACAAGACCGTTACAATACCAGCCATAATTTGCAGGAAAATATACTCAAAACTATTGGGCACAATAAAACCTAACAATAAAACGGTTAACACGTGCACGAAGAGGCCTACTCGTGCATCGAAAAATGCTTTTAAAATCAAAGGCAAAATACAAATAGGCACGATATACAGAAAAGAACTATCGAAATTTAAAACTGTTATTGTAGAGACCACAACCAACATAACATTAAAAAAGATGAAGGTCAGTTTGGTGTTGTTATTGAATATTATGGGGCGGTATTTATATATAAAGAGAAACAGCATCAAAAGCGTGAGTCCAACCAATATGATATAGCCCACTAGAATCCAATAGATGTTAGCATCCGTATAAAGACGTGTATCGTATTGTAGCTTCAAGGACTCTAATTCCTGAAAATTAGTTTGATCTACCAGCTCCCCCTTAGAAATCAGAATACTTCCCATGACAATTAAGTCGCGAGAAATCGCAAGTTTCGAATAAGCACTTTCTGACAACTGTTCATTGAATCGTTCATCATAGACTAAGTTGGGCTCTATGACTTCAAACAGAAGTTTATAATATTCGTTTTTAAAATGCACATATGAAGTAGAAGATAATTTTTGATCTAAAAATCTAGAAAGTTCAGCAGGTTTTAGCAATTGATCAAAATTCAACTCTGTCTCTGCATGGTCTTGAATGAGCCCAACACGGTCTCCGCCTTCATGATTGTAATTTAGAGGGAGAACACCTGTACTGTATATTTCCTGAATAATATTCAAACCAAATTCAAAATATCTTTTGTATCGCGTAGAATTTACCGGATATGTAAAATATGAAGAAAATTTCTGAGCATACTGCACCTTCGCCTGTTCCTCAACGGCAGTATTTTGATTAAAATAGGTAGGGATTTCTTTTTTCAGTTGAACGCGTTCCAACAAAAGCTCTTTTTCTGATTTTAAAATCGCAAAGTCAAAAGGAGCATATAAATTTTCATATTCCCAAGCTTGACCTTTACTGAATTCATATTTAAATTGACCTTTTGTGGGAAAGAAATAAACAATAAACAAGCAGGTAAAGACGAATAAGAACGCCTTGTAAATCATGGATTGGTAATTGAAAAACGATTGTAATAATTTTTTCATAAATCTAAACCTAACTTTTAAAATCAATTTAGCACATAATACTGCTCAACTTGATTTCAAAGGTAAGAAAATGATTCTTCACACTTATTTTAAATCATCATCTCTCTGGATGGATTAAAATTGATTATTTTAGCTTCAGTTTTAAACGAGTTCATATTAATTATACTTTTTAAATTGAAGTACGGTATTTGTCCTTTAGGAATTATTCCTCTTAGAAATGATTTTAATCACGCAAGTGAGCAGGTTTCCCAGCTCCTGTATGGAGATTGTTTTAAAATCATTGATCATAGGAAAGACTGGCTTAAAATAAGAAATCAGTGGGACAGTTATGAAGGTTGGATTTGTTCGAATCAATGTGTTGAAATTTCCGAAGATATTTACAAAAGCAATTCAGAACTTGAAGTTAAAAATTCAGCCAATCTACTGGGCTATGTGAGCCTACCGAATTCAGAGTTATTCCCTATTCCACTTGGCAGTGACCTAAGGCAGATTGATGTTTTAAATCATCAATTTGAGGGAGAATTCACCAGCACAAGAGATAAAAATCAGCTGGTAAAAACTGCTTACTCATATTTAAACGCTCCTTATTTATGGGGAGGAAAAACACCCTTCGGTATCGATTGCTCTGGGTTTTCACAAATGGTGTATAAACTCAATGGAATACAACTAAAAAGAGATGCTTCTCAACAAGCTAAACAGGGAACAACGCTCAGCTTTATTGAAGAAAGCGAACCAGGTGATCTAGCTTTTTTTGATAATAAAGAAAGTGCAATAACACATGTAGGCATTTTACTCCAAGACCACAGAATTATTCACGCCCACGGGAAAGTACGAATTGACCCAATAGATCAGACTGGGATTTACAATAAAGAAATTCAGAATCATTCGCACAAACTTCGAATGATTAAGAAAATAATCTAAACTTATTTGAAAACAAAAAAACCTTCAGAAATGAAGGTTTTTTTGTTTTGATTCGTATGATTTGAATCTATTCTAGCAATTTTTTCATTTCCATAAAGCCCTCATTATTACCTAGAGTTGCATAGATATTCATAAGAGTTCGAGCTGCTTCTTGATTTGAATCAGAAATTGACATGAGTTTTTTAAGAATCGGTACACATTCAGAATACACACTCTCGCGCTTTTCTTTCAATATGTCATACTTTGCATTATCAGCTCTAGAATTTCCTAAAGAATTCATTTCCTCAACAATTGAAGTTTCATCTTCTAAAATGAGAGCTACTAAATTCAAGTAACCGTTCTCCATAGAAGGATCAAGTTCGATTGCTTTTTCATAATAAGCTCTTGCGTTTTCTTTATCTCCTAGGTCTGCAGTAACAACGCCAAGGTTGTAATACAAGTTTGCATTTTCTGGATCTTGAGCAATAGCCTCACCCATCAACGTTTTAAATTTTTCTTTCTCACCTAACTCGATATAAATATTCGCTTCGGTTAGAATTAAACCTAAATCATTTGGGCTTTCAGCGCGTGCATCTTTCACAGCAGCAATTGCTTTCTCTTTTTCTCCCAATTGGTTATAAATTAGAGCAATGTTCTTAACAATCTCTGGGAATTTAGATTCTGTATCTTCTGTTCTAAAATTGGTGTAATCTTTAGACTTTTGGTAAATAGAATACTCTGACGCTGAAACTTCTATTTCGGTATTGTTAGCTACCTCAGTAACATAATGCTTTACGGTTATCCCAGTGTATTTGATGTCTTTTAATATTTGGTAATATTTAAGTGACAATTTATATTCAGATGCATTTACTGCATTTGAAGCTGCGTAATAGAGATAATCTAAATTCGCTACAGGATCGATCACATAGGATAGATATAAGTTTTCTGCAGAAGCAACAAATTCTTTGTTTTCTGATTGCTCAATAGCTGTATTAATTACTGCAGAAATCAAAAGTCTTTTTTGTTCGTCTGTTTTAGAACTTAGTCCAGAACTTTTTTGAGCTAATTGTAAATAATCATAAGAAGCCTGATACGCTTCTTCTGCTAAAGAGATTTGAGAACGTAAAAGGTTATAAGGAGCAGCATATTTCAATTCAGCAGATTCTAAAAGTGTTTGATTAGCGTCTAATGAAGCCTTGGCTTCTGATATCTTAGTTGACTTATATAGTTTTTGCGCCTGTTTAAGTTCTTTTTTCTGCGCCCACCCAAGGGTTACAACTAGAGTTAAAAGAAATGTAAAAAAATGTTTCATTGTAGATGTTTTATTATTGGTTGGTTTTATTCAAGATTCGTGCCATCAGTTTCTGAAGTCGGAACATCATCCTCAGAAACTTCAGGAATTTCTTCGTCGTCTTTCATCACTTTAGCGACAGCTGCAATGGTATCACTTCCTTTAAGGTTAATCAACTTAACCCCTTGAGTAGCTCTTCCCATCACACGTAAATCGGCAACATCCATTCGGATAGCAATTCCCGATTTATTAATAATCATTAGGTCATCCAAGTCGCTTACGTTTTTAATCGAAACCAGCTCCCCTGTTTTGTCTGTAATTGATAACGTCTTCACTCCTTTTCCACCTCTATTGGTTGTACGGTAGTCATCTAAGCTAGAACGTTTCCCATAACCATTCTCAGAAACAACTAAGATTTCAGTTTCAGAATCACTAACAGATACCATACCGATAACTTCATCAGAAGGACCATTCAAGGTTATTCCTCGAACTCCAGATGCACTTCGACCCATAGGTCGTGTTTTATCTTCTTCAAATCGAATGGCTTTACCGGACTTAACTGCAAGTAGAATCTGACTGTTACCTGTTGTTAATTTTGCTTCAAGTAATTCATCTTCATCTTTAATTGTGATGGCGTTGATACCGTTGGCTCTCGGTCGTGAATATTGCTCCAATAAGGTTTTTTTAACTTGTCCTTTCTTGGTAGCCATAATTACATAATGACTGTTGATGTATTCTTCATCCTTAAGGTCTTGCGTATTGATGAAGGCTTTTACCTTGTCATCTTGCTCGATATTGATCAAATTCTGAATGGCTCTCCCTTTAGCCGTTTTAGATCCTTCTGGAATTTCATAAACACGCATCCAGAAACACTTCCCTTTTTGTGTAAAGAACAGCATGTATTGGTGATTCGTTCCTACAAACAAATGCTCTAAGAAATCTTCGTTCCGTGTTGTAGATGCTTTTTGACCTACTCCACCTCTATGCTGTGTTTTGTATTCTGAAAGTGGTGTACGTTTGATATAACCTGCATGAGAAATTGTAATTACAACTTTCTCATCTGGAATCATATCTTCAATACTGAAGTTTCCTCCTGCAAATTCGATTACAGATCTGCGTTCGTCTCCGTATTTATCTTTGATAACAAGAAGCTCATCAGTAATGATTTGCATTCTACGCTCTTTTTTATCTAAAATATCTTTAAGGTCTTCGATGGTTTTCATTAACTCATCATACTCTGTTCGAAGTTTATCTTGCTCAAGACCGGTAAGCTGACGCAAGCGCATCTCAACAATTGCTTTGGCTTGAATTTCAGACAACTTGAAGTTCTCAATTAACTTAGCTCGGGCTTCATCTGCATTAGACGACGATCGAATCAGAGCGATCACCTTATCTATATTGTCCGAAGCGATGATCAATCCTTCTAGTATATGAGCGCGTTCTTCCGCTTTCTTCAATTCATACTTTGTTCTTCGAACAACCACTTCGTGGCGGTGTTCAACAAAATAATGAATCATTTCTTTCAAGTTTAACAACTGTGGTCTCCCGTTTACAAGTGCAATATTGTTTACACTAAAAGAAGATTGAAGCGAAGTATACTTGTATAATTTGTTTAGAACTATATTAGGAATAGCATCACGTTTTAGGATGTAAACCACACGCATTCCATTTCTATCAGATTCATCTCTAATATTAGAGATTCCTTCGATTTTCTTGTCATTAACCAATTCAGCTGTCTTACGGATCATTTCCGCTTTATTCACCTGAAACGGTATTTCAGTTACAATAATACATTCACGTCCATTTACTTCTTCGATATTGGCTTTAGCGCGAAGGACAACCCTTCCTCTCCCAGTATGAAAAGCATCACGAACACCATCGTAACCATAAATTGTACCTCCAGTAGGAAAATCTGGCGCTTTAATGGTTTGTATTAATTCGTCAATGGAAATATCATTGTCGTTTATATACTGAATTGTTCCATCAATTACTTCCGTAATGTTGTGCGGCGGCATGTTGGTTGCCATCCCTACAGCAATACCCGAAGCGCCATTAATAAGCAAATTGGGAACCCGTGTTGGAAGTACCTTTGGTTCTTTTAGCGTATCATCAAAATTCAACTGATGATCTACCGTATCTTTGTCAATATCCGCTAAGAGATCCTCAGACATCTTGCGCATACGAGCTTCGGTGTAACGCATTGCAGCTGGACTATCGCCATCAATTGATCCAAAGTTACCTTGACCATCGACGAGTAAATATCGTAAACTCCATTCTTGAGCCATACGAACCATAGCATCATAAACAGAGGTATCACCGTGTGGGTGATACTTACCAAGTACCTCACCTACTATTCTTGCAGATTTCTTAAAAGAAGTATTGGAACGAATACCCAATTCGTGCATTCCAAATAAAACGCGTCGATGTACTGGTTTTAAGCCATCCCGAACGTCAGGAAGTGCACGTGACACAATGACAGACATTGAGTAATCAATGTAAGCCGATTTCATTTCATCCTCAATGTTGATGGGTATCAGTTTTTCACCTTCAGCCATAAAATGTATTTTTTTAATCCTATCTGCTAAAATATGGATTTAAACCAGAAATACTAGCCCAAATTCGACTTTTTGTGTTTGAATTTATCAACATTATTTATGTGTAATTAATACAAAATTTAACAGTCTGCCGTTTTGGTATTTCAAAAATATTTTGTCTATTAGCTAGTGTACAGAATCAACTGGAATAGTTTTTGACTATTTAATGAAAAAGAAACCTTATAAATATGGATGATAATTTTTCACCTAGAGTAAAAGATGTAATTTCTTTCAGTAAAGAAGAAGCATTACGTTTAGGACATGATCATATTGGAACGGAGCATTTAATGCTTGGTATTTTAAGAGATGGAGGAGGAAAAGCAATTTCAATTTTCAATGCTATTGATGTAGATCTTGAGAATTTAAGAAGAAAAGTTGAAATCCTAAATCCTGCCTTGCTAGACAGTACTGGCCTTGGGAATTCTAAGAAAAACCTCCACTTGACTCGTCAGGCAGAACGCGCACTCAAAACCACCTTCTTAGAAGCTAAGTTATTCCAAAGTGATTTGATCAATACCGCGCATCTATTGTTGTGTATTTTAAGAAATGAAAATGACCCTACAACCAAGTTGCTCGAAAAACTAGACATCAATTATGACTTAGTAAAAGAACAATTCAAGTTGTTACTTACTTCCGATAGTGAATATACAGACTTCAACCCTGCTGCTTCTTTTCCAGATGAAAAAGAAGATGAAGCTGGAGATAGTAAAGAAAATCCGTTTGTACCCACTTCAGAATCAGCCAAAGGAAAAAAATCTAAAACACCCGTTTTAGATAATTTTGGAAAAGACATAACGGCACTCGCCCGTCAAGACAAACTGGACCCTGTAGTTGGTCGTGAAAAAGAAATTGAACGTGTTTCTCAGATTTTGAGTAGACGTAAAAAGAACAACCCCTTACTCATTGGAGAACCTGGAGTTGGTAAATCTGCTATAGCCGAAGGGTTAGCCCTGCGGATTATTGAGAAAAAAGTTTCTCGTGTTTTGTACGGAAAACGACTAGTCACTCTCGACTTAGCTAGTTTAGTTGCTGGAACTAAGTACAGAGGTCAGTTTGAAGAACGCATGAAAGCTGTGATGAATGAGTTGGAAAAGAATGATGATATCATTTTATTCATCGATGAAATACATACCATTGTAGGTGCAGGGGGAGCAACTGGAAGTTTAGATGCCTCCAATATGTTTAAACCCGCCCTAGCGCGAGGTGAAATCCAATGCATTGGTGCTACTACCCTCGATGAATATCGTGGAAGTATTGAAAAGGATGGCGCATTAGAGCGTCGTTTTCAAAAAGTAGTTGTAGAACAAACTACGGAAGAAGAGACCATAGAAATTCTTCAGAACATAAAAGACAAATACGAAAGTCATCACAACGTAGCCTATACTGACGAAGCGTTAGTTGCCTGTGTTGAATTGACAAGTCGTTATGTTTCGGATCGTTTCCTTCCAGACAAAGCAATTGATGCTTTAGATGAAGCTGGATCACGAGTTCACATCAACAACATGAACGTTCCACAAGACGTTATTGATCTTGAAGAAGAGCTGGAACGCGTGAAAGAACATAAAAATGACGTTGTTAAAAAACAAAAATACGAGGAAGCTGCTAAACTCAGAGATGATGAAAAAAGAGTAGAGCGCAACCTTTTAACAGCACAAGAAAAATGGCATGAAGAATCTAAACTGAATCGTGTTGAAGTAACCGAAACGCATATTTCAGACGTAGTGTCTATGATGACGGGTATCCCTGTAAATAAGATTGTTAAGTCAGAGAAAAACAAACTTTCAAAACTTAATGAAATCATAGGTAATAAACTTATCGGACAGCAGGATGCAGTTGAAAAAGTGGTTAAAGCAATTCAACGAAATCGTGCTGGATTAAAGGCAATTGACAAGCCTATTGGATCTTTTATTTTCCTTGGTCAAACTGGTGTTGGTAAAACACAATTAGCTAAAATTTTGGCTAGTGAAATGTTTGAATCTGAAGATAATTTGATTCGAATTGATATGAGTGAATACATGGAGAAATTTGCAATCTCACGACTCATTGGAGCACCTCCGGGCTACGTAGGCTATGAAGAAGGAGGACAACTGAGTGAAAAAGTGAGACGTAAGCCATATTCGGTAATCTTACTCGATGAAGTTGAAAAAGCACATCCTGATGTGTTCAATATGCTGCTTCAGGTTTTAGATGATGGTTTTTTGACCGATAGTTTAGGTCGAAAGATTAATTTTCAGAACACCATTATCATCATGACCTCTAACATTGGTGCCCGTCAATTAAAAGACTTCGGTACAGGCGTTGGTTTCTCAACTGCAGCTCAAAAAGCACAAACCGATGATATCGAAAGAGGGGTTATCGAAAGTGCATTAAAGAAGACATTTGCACCTGAGTTTCTCAATCGTGTAGACGACATTGTTATCTTTAACGCTCTAGAAAAAGAAGACATCATGAAAATTATTGATCTGGAACTTGATAAATTACAAATTCGAATAAAGAAACTGGGCTACAACATGAGTCTTACTGAGAAAGCAAAAGAATTTATTGGCGAAAAAGGGTTCGACAAAAAATACGGAGCAAGACCTTTATCACGCGCAATTCAAAAATATCTTGAAGATCTAATTGCAGAAGAAATTGTAAACAGTCGTACAAAAGACGGTGATCAATTTCAGCTGGATTGGGATGGAAAAGAAGAAAAACTATCTCTTGAGATAAGCGCATAAATCAAAATAACCGTCATTTTTTACGAATATTCTGTAAAACTGGCGGTTTTTTTATGCAAAAAAAAGAGCTAATAAGTTTCAAGTCAGGTCTATTTGAATTAATTTTACCTCATGAAGTTACAATCGAACCTTACTTTTGGCTCTTACAAAAACAATACAACTGTATTAACAGGAACTTCTACCTTTATTTCAACTACAGCTATTACCCCATAGGGGTATTCATTAACATATAATCTGTAGCTCTTGAATTCATTTCAAAAAAATAATAATTATCGTGCAACTAAAAGCAAAGTGTTCAACGCTTTTGTAAACCTGTTTTTAGTTTCTCACAAAACACTAACATATGAAAGTCCTTAAATTTGGTGGAACTTCTGTAGCCAATTCTAAAAACATAGATCAAGTATCTGCCATTGTAGCATCCCAAGATAAAAACAATGTCGTTGTTGTATCTGCACTAGGAGGCATTACCGATTTACTCATGTCTGCTTTACAAATTGCAGCAAAAGGAGAATCTAGTTTTACACAAACTTTAAAAGAAATTGAAGAACGGCACTTAGAACCTATTCGAGCAAGTGTACCACCAGAAAAACAAAGTGGCGTTATAAGTTTTGTA
>Ga0209533_1003200_pt1 | contig 14615 bp, 7 predicted proteins | sample COG_04_FD_184748 | JGI IMG/M metagenome (GOLD analysis project Ga0209533, IMG submission 184748) | Pelagic Microbial community sample from North Sea - COGITO 998_met_04 (SPAdes) (version 2) | ecosystem: Environmental > Aquatic > Marine > Neritic zone/Coastal water | place: Helgoland, sampling...
TAGTTGTATTTTGATATTACGAAATAAATTATGGTTTGAAAATTCGATATCTAAGATAGAAGATGTATGGTCTATTATTGAAAAAGAGCGCGAAACCGGGCACGAACACCGGCTTCCTAAAAAGAAAACCAGAGTTTTACGTAGTAATTCATTAGTGGATACTAATAATATATCATCTATTGTGTCATCAAATAATGTCGCATCAAATAACACAGTACAAAATACCATTCTACCAGCCAATACATGTTTGATTAATACAGTATCTTTACAAAAACAATTTATTTACATTGATACAAAGTATGAATTGATAGAAGACATTAGTTGTTCTAATACATTATAATTATAATTATAATTATAATACATTATAATTATAACTTATTTTTGTTTATTATTCAGATAACTCACGCAGATGCCTCATCATTTGTTGCTACTATATGATTACCCCAAACCAAATTATTACTAGCATCAACCTTAAGTAAATGTCCTCCTAACATGACACCATCTACAAACAATTGACTATTACTATTTACATACATCAGATTTTTCACTTTATATTCTATAGAACTAGCATCAACTATCGTATTATCTATTACTTGAACACCAAATCCTGTCTTTAAATTGCCACTGTCATCTATATCATCAATAACCATTTTCAATTGTCCTAATTCTTTGGTTATTCCATTTCTATTTTTTAATTCAAATGAAATATCTGATCCATAATGTTTATAATTATTCCAATTACTACCATTCATACTGTCATTGGCATTGTCAATCCATCCGTTTTTATTATTATTTAAATTGACCAGTTCTATAAGACTAGCATCAAATGTATATAAGTCGCTAGAACGTTGAACAGTTAATCCACTGAAAGAACCAAATGTAGTATAATCTAAGTTAGTAGAGGACGAATCAATTACTGTCTCAGCTTTTCTTTCAAAAACAGCATTGGGGTATTTATTATTATAAACAACTAGATTGTGAGGAGTATTATAAAGAGATGTAGTAGTATTATATGTATCAATATAATTAATAAAGCGATTATCTGTATTAATCCCTACATATTTATTATGAGGACTAACTGTTAAATACCGAGCATCATTAAGATTATCCCATAGAGTTAATCCACCATCAATGCTCACATCACCATGCGCATTTAATGTAGTAGTTATATAATTATTATATTTCATATAAAATGAATAAATATTGATATCAATTGTTTTTATCTCTGTATCAATGTCAGTTCTTTCTTTTTTTATAATGTAGTATATTGACCTATAATAATCACGTTGATTGTTATATAATACAATACCACAATCGTATTTTTTTACACTATCTTTAAAATCTTGTAAATTAGTACCATACTGCTTTGTCAATGCGATCAAAAAGGCTACATGACGTTCTCTTTCATTATCAAATGACATGTCACTAATTGTATTTGTTATTTTTTCATCACTGACACTTTCAAGTAATATATTGTAATATATATCTTTCTGGTCATCAGTGCGTATGTTTGTTATGCTATTAACTTTTATATCTAAAATGGTAGAACTTTCGCTACCTGTAAAATATACATCAATATCATCTACTATAGACGGATGTGTATTAATATCTATATCAATTTGAACATCATTTTCACTAACGTTATGAACATTTATCTCGTTACCACTATCGTCTATTAATTTATTTGACTTGAGCTTCTTAACAGAATTCATAAACCGCAATTGCTTGTCTGAATATTTTACCATATTATCGGCTTTAGAAACACCATCCAATGTTATATTATAATCTTCAATATTATACCCTGAAGAGCCTATCATATGAAGATTGCCGCGCCATTCAAATATCATATAATATCCCTTTGTGGTTTTATCATCATATTCTGTATTTATGGCATATATTGCGCCATTATATAATAAATAATTATCCAATACATTTTGAATTGGTGGTAAAACATTATTCACTATTTGATTTTCAAAACCGGGAAAATTCATCATAATACTGGTATATGTTTGATTCACCCAATCTTCATTTGGTCCATATATTATTTCTAATTCTTCAGCCTGTATTTTGTTATTACTATTTAATTGTGGTAGTTTATAGCAAATAAATTTACTTTTATCACCTTCAGAATCTATATAATTATCTATATTGGTTTTTAAATATGTTATAAATTGTGCCTTTGTTTTGGTCCCTATATTATTTGCTATTAAATTGATTAAAAACGTTTGTTTTGACGTTATCGTATCCATTTTCACAATATCCGGCATATTTGTGTCATTTATATCCAATGCTACTGATGGATTATTCTTTTTAATACCAACATTTGACATATTTATAATATTATTATTTGTACTATCAATATGAAATATTGGTTCATCTTCTTTTATACGCTTTACCATAAAATCTCCGTAAAATGAACTATCACCATCTACTAATAATCCTTTATTTAAAAAACTATCCACGTTTATTGAACAAATTACGCGGAATACTTTAAGTTCATCATTTATTATCAATTTAATATACCGTAATACGTATACATATAAAACATTATTTATTTTATACTCTATCATATAATTACGATCAAATATATATTTTCCATAATTTTTTTTAAATATTATATCAATATCGGCATATACATCTTCTAATGTTAAATTTGTACCCACAATTCCTATTTCATTAAATAGTTTATTATTTCTCTCTGGTTGTAATTCATCATTTACTATTTTACCGTCACTAATATTATCTATTGTAGTATATGCTTTACAATTAAATCTTGATGTAAATAGGTTATCTATGTTCATTTGTTTTTCAATTGTTGTCTCTTGGGAAATCAAATATTGATAATCTGTTTTAAATATTATTGTTATATAATTTATTAATTGATATACACCACTTAATTCATTTACTATTTCATTGAATTTATCTCGGTATGACAAATCTACAGTATATAGATTGGTATTTAACGCGGAACTAGTTACTACAATATTTGCACCTTCTTTTTCAGGATACTCTAAAATATTTATATTTAATATATGTGCTTTTGACGAATCATTGTCTACTAAATTTACTAATATAGTATACGTTTCCAAAGAACCTTTAGCTGCGTATTTAGAATTTAAATATATTTGTGAAATATTATTAATTATATGTTTTAATTTATTATGCGTTTCCGTAGTAAATGAATACAAATTTGTAAGATTTTGTAATTCATCTTGTTGTAATACGTTTAATTCTAACCGTTTGTTATCTATTTGTTTCTGTTTTTCATTACGTATATTCATAGCCTCTGTGATTTCATCGCTAAATTTGTATACACCATTAGTAAATATACTTCTAGCCCATGGCTGTGCCTTTACAGCATAACCTAACTTGCCATCGTATTTATTCTGTTGTCCAAATATTCGCTCGCGATTAGTATGTAAATATTTATACTCGGGGAGCTGGTGATTAACTATATAATAACCGTATTGATGATTATCTAAGAAACGTTGATCACCCATCCCACTATTTTTAATTACCTGAGCCCATGTTTTAACGCTTTCAAGGGCATTAATTTGAACTTGTAAATCTTGGACCTCGCCTTCTAAAATAGTTATATTGCTCTTCAAATCATCTATTAAGATTGTATCTTTTTTTTGTTCTGTAAATACAATAGTTAATGATTGTTTATTAGCGTTTTTTATTTGTGTATTGAAGTAGTTTAAAAAATACCTTTTTATGGGTATATACACGTCATTTATATAGGTTAATACAGATTTAGTAAATACATTATATCCAATTGTACTGTACGCATATAAATACATTTGTAATAATATATTGTATCTTTTATTCAACGAAATTTCACGACCATTATTAATATCAGTGATGGTTTTGGGTAGCAAATTTATATAATATAAAAAAAACTGAAAAATAGTAGTGGTTTCTGTTAATAACATAGGTGTAGTATTATATGATGGGTCGGCTATTATTGTAAAGCTCGGATCATTCATAATAATACCTGATTCAATTGTCCGAACAATAGTTCCATCCTCATTCCAATTTTCGTAGGTATGTTCATTTTTTTGAATATATATTAATTCCTTCATTTCCTTACTTAATACAGTTATTTGGTAAGAATTATTGCTTATATCAACATTGTTACTATTAATTATGCTACCATTATCTTTGCTTATTTTCTTACCAGCATCATTATCTTCCTCATTAGTTTCTATATAAAGTTGTAAAGTAGTGTTAAGTGTATCTAATTCTGTTTTCAGAACATCATATTCCAATTCTATTTCACCAATGCGAGCTTTACAAACACTTATTAAATATTCAACAATATCAACAGCACCATCAAAATCATCGGGATCTATTCCGGCTCCTGCTTTCTGTATTAAATCTCTTTCTACTTTAGATAGTTCATCCCATGGTATTTCGCCGGCAGCGATTGAAAGCAGGTCCACAACAAGTGTACCAATAATAGCTGATTTTCCTTTTCCTGCTCCTGCTGCTACACCCATAACTGACAATAGCACAGATAAGGCTATTCTAGATACGGTCACAACTACTTCCATATTTTTTTGATGGTCGTATTCTTCCCATAAATCATCTAATATATTATTGTTAATAATAATTTTAGCTTCCGCCTCTGCCATTTTTACTTTTGTACGTTGTATAGCTATTTGAACAAATGGTACTTCTAACTGTGCCGTTAATTTATTCATTCTTATAGATCTATCTATATATAAAGGTTCTGGTGCGATAGATTCATATTGCTTTAATGGTATTTGAAATAATGTTTGATTAGTAGAGACATTAGAAATTTCTTCTACTTCGGTATTTTCTAATCGCCCAGATACAACACCATTTCCTATACTATTACTTTTCTTATTTATTATTTTTAAACTATTTATTAGAGTTTCTACCTTTTTTTTAGATAAATTATTTATATCTAATAAACCATCTACTTCATAAGAAGATTGATTTATTCCTACTTTTGTAAAAAATATACTAGTATTTGTTATTGGATCAATATTCATGATTTGTTCTCCAGTTGATTTTTTTATAATGAGTTCTCCAGATATCTCTGTATCAGCGTTAATACCTCTTACAGGAAATAGATTATTATACTGTAACTCTTTCATTTGAAATGAAATGCTAAAATTACCACCAATATCTTGGATTTTTATCATATTAATAGTTATAATTAACTTGTCGTTACCTAATTCCTTACATAATAATATTTTTTGGTTATTTACGATATTATCGTATCCATATTGTGTATAAATAGTATTTATTATATCAAATATGTATTTAGGATAATTTATATTAGAATAGGGAAGGAGACATTCTGTTATTTTTTTTCCTACCCAATTTGGATATTCAGACGAAACCAAACACTGTAAATTATCATATTCATGTGGTAAACCATATTCCCATTTCATATCCTCGTCGGTAAATTGATATCCACTTACATCATTAAGTGTATTAAATGTATTAGCTAAAATAGTTAATACGTTGGTACTAACTATACTGTCACGAAATGGATAATATTGAATCAAATGTAAAAAGTTAATACTACTTGAAATTGCTATATACTGTTCTCTACAATTTGGATTATACCGTAGTTCTGGCTCTACTGCTGTTTGACAATATATATCCAATAGCTGGTTACGATGATGAATTGAATCATTTATCAATCGTTTAAAAATATTAAGGTAGGTATCATCTCCATCACGAATTGCGTCACTTAAACGCTTCATCTCATGTCCTGTATACGGTCTAGGTATAATTAGAGCATAGTAAAATATAACTCCATTAATATTGTTACCCCTATCACGTGTAACAAAAAAACCAGATGAAACATTGGTGTCTAATCTAGTTGTGTGTGGAATTGATATCAATTCCTTATCATCTTTCATGTTCCCGTTTTCATCAAAAAGATTTTTTGCCAAACTAGTTAATATAGTTTGATCCTGGTTAAACGGATCTACTTGCTTCCGTCCAGTTTCATACTCATTAGTTCCATCTAATAGAGCTATTAATTGAGAATGTATTGTCATTTCCATAGTGAAATTTCGCGCGTATTCTGCCATACCTTTGCCATCTATCAATGTATTACTGTCATTACCCTCGTCTAAAATGTCGACGAGCTTTTTACCATCAAAATTTGCGTCTGGATTTCTATGAGAAGAAAATAATATTTTCCTATTATCAATTCCATCGCTTGCAAAAATGTAATCAGTTGGATCCGTAAAAAATTTGTCCTTATCCTTATCCAGACTAATCCCACTCTTCATTGGGGTTTGTAGTTCAAATATATTAATTGCTTCGTCTCCAGAAAAGTTTTTAGTATATAACTCTTTTATATTAGATGATATAGCAGAATCAACAATACTCATGTCTGTACGAGAATCAGCAAATACAACTTCCTCAAACCCCTCTTTAATCACGTTATTCATTTTATATACATTTGATATCAAATCATTAATTTTAACATATATTTCTTTTGTAATGCTAGGTGTTATTTTATTAGTAATATCAGACGACTGTTGAACTTCCTTAATTAACGAAGTAAATTCTCTACCATATTCATCAGTCATAGTTTTGTATATATCATCATTTCCACCACCAATTTCGTCATACGTAGAACTGTCAGTAGTCGCCTTATCGTAACATGTACGATTATCCTTATTGCCAGATTGTCCTATGGATAGAGCCATAATATCATCACCATCGTTTGGTTGTATAATACCTTTAATATCTCTACATAAATACTTGTTAGATACCCCGTTAAATACTGGGAAGGCTGTTTCGCTTAATGGCTCAATAGAATTAACCGATGGAATAGTTGCCATAATATACTATATAATAATCAATATAATATAATATATTGATTATTATATAATACAATTTATACACATTTCCTTAATATTACATTAGACAATCTATATTATGTGATCCATAATAATTGACACGTATATCTGGTGAAGAAAATGGTATTTGTTTGGGAGTTTTTGGCTCATCTATTTCTTTATCATCATATAAACCTCCACAAAATTCGGCGGGTGAACATTGACCATTATTTGGCGTCTTCCAATACCGAACATTATTTGTGAATTGTCCATAAGAAGATCCAAATATGGGATAATACATAGAATTATCAGCATATGTATTATTTGACACACTCATATTTTTTTTAAGAGGATATTCATGTAATAATGGTACGTCTACGCTAATAGGATAGGTACCTGGCTGTAAATTGGCAAACCCTTCCAACTTATAACTATACCTAAAAATAGAAATGCTTAATAAAGCAAATAAGAATGCTAAAATTAAAAATGTTTTTTTATCCATAAATTTCATATATACATTGTTGACATTTTATTTGTCTGCTGACGGCTTAATTTTTGTTTGTCTGCTGACGGCTTAATTTTGTTTTACATTGAAACTATTTAAACTTATCTCATAGAATATATGTATATTATGTCATTAATCGCAGAACAAGAAATGCGGGTGAAGAAACGTAACGGCAAGTTTGAAAATATTGGGTTTGATAAAATTTTAAAGCGCGTTAAAAGTATCGGTCAAGAATGCGGTATTAAATTGAATTATACTACATTCGTTATGAAAGTCATAGACCAGTTATATGACGGTATTTCTACTACAAAAATTGACGAGTTATGTGCCGAACAATGTGCTTCGCTAAGTATTCAGCATCCAGACTACAATATATTAGCTGGTAGATTAATTGTTTCTAATCATCATAAAAATACGAATAGTTCTTTTTTTTCGGTCATGAAAAAATTGTATCAATTTAAAGATATACATGGTAAACCATATCCATTAGTAAATCATGTATTTTTTTCTACAGTTGAACAAAATAAGGATGAATTAGACATGATGATAGACCATGAACGTGACTATTTGATTGACTATTTCGGGTTTAAAACATTGGAAAAATCTTATTTAACAAAAATTGGCACGACAGTCGTTGAGCGCCCCCAATATTTATGGATGCGTGTAGCCGTTAGTATCCACGGCAACGACATGGAAAAGGTGAAAACCACTTATGATTTAATGTCGCAAAAATATTTCACACATGCTACACCCACTCTTTTTAATGCTGGTACACCAAATCAACAATTGAGTTCCTGTTATTTACTGGCTTTGGAAGAAGACAGTATTGCTGGTATTTATAATACGTTGGCCGATTGCGCCCAAATTTCCAAATATTCTGGAGGCATTGGTATGCATATTCATAACATTCGTGCTTCGGGTAGTCATATTCGTGGAACAAATGGTAAAACAGATGGACTAGTGCCAATGTTACGCGTATACAATGCTACGGCTCGCTATGTAAATCAGTCTGGGAAGCGGGCGGGAAGTTTCGCAGTTTACCTAGAACCGTGGCACCCTGATATAGACGATTTTCTTGAACTCAAGAAAAATCACGGTGATGAGGAAATGAAGGCACGTGACTTGTTTTATGCTCTTTGGATCCCTGATTTATTTATGAAACGTGTAGAGACAAATGATGAATGGACTCTAATGTGCCCAGACGAATGTCCTGGTTTAGCAGACGTATATGGTGATGCGTTTGTAGAGTTGTATACTAAATATGAAACAGAAGGAAAGGGTAGAAAAACAGTTGGAGCGAGAGATTTGTGGTTTAAAATACTAGATAGCCAAATGGAAACTGGAACTCCCTATTTATTATATAAAGACGCTGCTAATGAAAAATCAAATCAGAAAAATATTGGTACAATAAAATCGTCCAATCTTTGTACAGAAATTATGGAATATAGTGACGACAAAGAGACCGCTGTATGTAACTTAGCAAGCATAGGGCTTTCTCGGTTTGTGAATCAAGACAAAACATTTGATTATGATAAATTACACGATGTAGTCAAGGTTGTAGCGGATAATCTAGATAAGGTAATTGATATTAACTTTTATCCTACCGAAAAAACAAAGAGAAGCAATATGCGTCATCGTCCAATTGGTATTGGTGTTCAAGGGTTAGCAGATACTTTTGCTTTAATGGGTCTTCCATTTCACAGTGAAGGTGCGAAAGAAGTTAATAAATTGATATTTGAAACCATTTACCATGCTTCTTTGGAACAATCTATGGAATTATCCAAGGCAAGGTGTTCTGTAATTAAAAATAATGGTATACTACACAATTTTGATTGTAAATATGAAATAGGTCTTCTTGACAAATCCTTTTGCGGAGCATATAGTTCTTTTGAAGGTTCGCCCATGTCCCAGGGTATTTTTCAATTTGACATGTGGAATGTTAGTCCTTCCAAACGATATGATTGGAATATACTACGTAAAAATATCATGGAATATGGTATTCGTAATTCACTTTCAGTAGCTCCTATGCCTACCGCAAGCACAGCACAAATATTGGGTAATAATGAATGTTTTGAACCATTTACCAGTAATATTTATTCTAGACGTACAATGGCTGGGGAATTTATCATTGTTAATAAATATCTCATGCGCGAGTTGATTGATTTACAGCTATGGGATGATGAAATGAAAAATACTATTATAGCAAATAATGGTAGTATTCAAAATATAGATAGTATTTCTGATTCAGTGAAAGAAAAATACAAGATTGTATGGGAGATTCCTATGAAACATTTGATTGATATGGCAAAAGACCGTGGCGCATTTATTTGTCAAAGCCAAAGTCTTAATTTATGGCTTGAAGAGCCAAATTATAAATCATTGACGTCAATGCACTTTTATTCTTGGAAAGCGGGGCTAAAAACCGGTATTTATTACCTACGCAGAAAGGCAAAACACCAAGCACAGCAATTCACTATAGAACCTGAAAAAAAGAAGGATACTCACGATACTGAAGGAAAAAATACAATATATACAAGTAGTGAACCCGAAGTTTGTGAAATGTGTTCCGCTTAAACTGCCTCGCGCATCATTGTGCGAATAGTTCTATTAATTGCGCAAATATCCTTACGCAATTCAATTTTTACAAAACAACGCATACATATTAAAATATCTATGAGAGCATTATGTGTGTTCTTAGGAGTTATCTTGAATAATTCCTCATATAATTCACTGAGGGTAGGATATTTGAAATATTTGTTTCCATCTGGCCATTCTCTTTCTATTTTACACAATTCCACACTATTTCTCATAGTACAATAAGTATCATCTACATTCATTTTAATTTTGTTTCTAATACCTTCTACGATTACCATTCGTTTGTCAAAGGAAACATTATGTCCTACTAATAAATCTGATTGTGTAGTAAAGGTATTGAATTTATATAGTGCGTCTTGAATGGAGATGCCTCTCTCTATTAAAAGTTCTTTTGAAATATTATGAATTTTCTGACTACCTGGTTCAATAACAACATCATCATGTATACGTATGTAGTCATCTTCCACTGTAATTATATCGTTTGTTTCACTGTCATAAACAATATAAGATAATTGTAAAATATGAGGCCATTTTTGCGTATCATAAATACTAGGATTTCTCCCGATTGGAAGACCTGTTGTCTCCGTGTCAAATATAAGTATCTTCATTATTATCTAAAACTGTTATGTAATATATCTTGATGTTTAAGTAATAGATATTTGTATGTTTTCCTTCAATTTTATTTACACATTGATTTATTCCAAGCATCCAAAATCGCAAAGTTGTGACTAGTATCAATCAATATTTTTTATGTGTTTTCTAGGTTACAATTATTAGTCGTGTACTTTTTCAAAGCAAAATAAAAAAGTTGAAGTTTGGCGAATCAATTTAGCACTAACAAAATAATAAACTAGTTATGACAGACCAAATTCCTCAGCGTATCATGGGTTGTCATGATTTGCGTAAACTTAACTTGAAAATTGAAAAAAATAAACAAAATGAAGAACGAGCTGTTAAACTTGCTGGTAAATATGTATCAGTTATCAATAGAATCATTAAAAAAAATAGTCAATATCAAAATATTTCTATTGTGAATAATACTCGTCAATTCTATGAGGAACAAAGAGAGATAGAAAACAATCGGTATCATAACCTCACTGAACCGAACACAATTGTAGACACCATATTACATATAATAGAATGGTTCAAAGATTTTCAGTCCAAAGATTTCAAAGAAACAAAAATCACATTTAAGACGTTTGATAAATTGATTGACACACTTCAATATGAAAAACACAGTCGGTATTTTATAAAAAATTTGATTGAAGAACCATTCGAACTGATACAAATTGAACAATCTGTAATCAATTTCAACCAAGCATTTCGTATAGCAACAATGTTAGATATAAAGGTAAGTGACGAGATGTTAATGCGAAAATGGGCAATATTTACGCTTAATAACAACAATGGTAGTTTTTACAAAATTAAAAGTCATCCTGATTCCAAAAACATATATAATAATGATGATTACTCTGATATGTGCTTTAAGCAGGGGTGGTTTATGTTACTTAGTAAATTCTGTGAGCACAACAATCTTCTAAGTTCATATGATAAGTATCGTAACATATTAAGCAATATATTGACTGAACACAAAACGATGAAACATCTATATGGAATTAAGGAATTTGTGGACCTTGAAAAAAATGTGGGTGACACACTAATGAATATGTATCATGATAAATCTACTGAAATAGATGATGAAGAATTCAATACATTTATTACAATGTTTGAGAGGAAGAAGTCAAGACCATCTAAGAAATTTAAACTGACTGACGATCAAATTCACGCTATCAAACAAGCCATCATCAATGAATTTTGTAATATAACTGGCCCTCCTGGAACTGGTAAAAGTACTATTACAGAATGTATTATTGAATGGTATAATACTAGGTTACCAGAAAAGAATGGGCGACGCACAGAATACATAATTAGTCTGATGGCACCTACTGGAAAAGCATATAAATGTTTAATTGATAAATGTGGAAATGTTAAGATAAACACGATTTGTGGTACATTACATAAATGTTTATTGAATACATTTCCAAAAATCGCAAAACAAATAGACGATGATAACGATTATAACGATTATAACTATTATAACGATGATAGCGATGATAGTGATGATAGTGATGATAGTGATGGTGAGAACGATGACCTAAGTGAAGTTGCCAGGTCACATAAAAGATCTATCGGTATAACTAATAAACAGAAAACGACCGAAACGACCGAAACGTATCCACAATATATAAATAAAATCATTGTTGATGAAGCATCTATGGTAAATCTATTTATGTTTCGTAGATTATTGAAGTGGTGTAAATATTTCAATTGTAGTTTAATTCTATGTGGTGATATAAGACAGTTACCACCTGTTGGAAATGGGCGTCCATACGAATGTATAATCAATTCAGAATTGTTTAGTACCTGTTATTTGAGAGAAATTAAACGTCAAGATGCTGGTAAACTGAAAGATTGTATTGTAAATATTGATAAACATGAATTATCTATGAAAGATTTTGATAATGAAACAACTATATTTATTGAGCATTCTTTTGGAGATGAAAGTAAAAAAAACTCACTGAAACTAAAAGGCATATGTAGTGAACTAGTGGACACTTATGGTAGGGATAATATTGCCTTTCTTACACCACAGAATAATAAATCTTGTGGTACTTTTGAAATGAATAAAATGTTACAAAACGACGTGTATAATCCGAAACGAACATACAAGCATGGTTATTTTAAGGACCAAGATTTTGTTATGCGAACTGAAAATAAATACAATGGCGATAATATTCGCGTAAATGGAGACACTGGCAAGATTACATTCAAAAATGGAGATAAAGTAGCATATATTCAGTATGATGATGATCCACTAGGTCTTGAAATAGAAAAAATTCCTATTAGCGAGATAAAAGATACCTTTACATTGAATTATTGTAGTACAGTTCATAAGTTCCAAGGTAGTCAAAAAGACGTGATTGTGTTCCTATCATCGTCACTTCATAATTATACCTTATCTCGGGGAACAACTCGGTTAAAATTGGCCTATACTGCTATTTCAAGAGCCGCAAAAACCCTAATTATATTGGGTGATAAGGAGACATTCTTCAATATTCAAAATTGTAAAGAAGAACCGTTTGTAACCAGCTTTATGACTGAATTTGATAACTTTGAGATTGTTAGTGACGACGAAGAATAAAAAATTCCACCTTTGGAAATTTACGATACGATATGATAACCATATCTAACAATAATTTTTACAAAGGCCATACGTTTTTCTGTGCCATTTACTAATACCGTGTTCTTTAATACCGCCTATATGAACTTTAGTACCATATCCCTTATTTCTATCAATACCATATTTATCTTTTAACTCAGGATGTTCTTCACACAAATCCATTATATATTTATCACGTTCGGTTTTAGCTAATATAGAAGCTGCCGCTATAGCACAATATTTATTATCACCCCCTTCAATACATACATGTTTCACTGGTAATAATATATCATGTGTATGATCATAACGCATATATGGTTTGAAATCATTACCATCTACTAGGAGGAAATAATCTTTATTGTCATTATCGTTATGGTTATCATCTGTTTTACTAGTTGTGTCAATCACATTTTTTATGCTATTGCGCATACTTGACAATACAGCCTGCCTAATATTAATATTGTCAATTACTGTTTCATCATTATAGGTAACACTCCAAGCCAAAGCGTGTTCCTTTATATGTTCAGCCACTTCCATTATTTTTTTATGACTGCTGAATTTCTTACTATCCTTCATTTTATCGTATTCAAATACATCATCTTTAGGTAATATGACTGCAGCTGTATAAACTCTTCCAAATAATGGACCCCTTCCCGCTTCATCAATACCGATTTCTAGTAATTCACTTTCCTCATTGTAAAATCGTGTTAATGGTTCTTGTTTTGTTCGTGGCATATACTATACTGCTTTCTTTCTGTTTTATTCATTATTACGAAGAACTGTTTATTCAATTTTAATTTTATATCATTGAAAAATTTTCTTTTTCTTTCAATAGTGTATAGAATGAAGTTTCAAAAAATACATTTATTTATTATTTTATTATTGTCTTTAGTATTTTGTGGGTGTTTAGGGGGCTTTGTTCGCGAAGGTATGACAACACAAGATGAAGATAGTGATGACGAAAATTCTGCTTCTAGTGCTTTACCAAAAGGAATTCGCCGTAGTGATATTCCACCAGGTAAAGAAGACATGTATATTTTAAAAACAGAAGTTGTACCACCAGTTTGTCCTGCTTGTCCACAATCTAGTGCCTGTCCCAAGCAAGAAAAATGTCAACCATGTCCCCCATGCGCACGTTGTCCTGAACCCGCATTTGAATGTAAAAAGGTTCCTAATTATGCTAGTTCCAATGATAATTATCTACCCCGCCCAGTAACATCTGATTTTAGCCAATTTGGTATGTAATTAATAATATTATTTTATAAAGTGTTATCTTAATAAGTATAAAATAATATTATTATTGTAGTATATATGTTACTGAATATTGTAATTGCGATTATCATACTTCCCGCTTATATTTGCATTTGGTGTCCATTTGAAATGTGTTACAATTCTCCTCCTTAGGCACAATTTTAATAATACATTTGGCTTTTTTTCCATACAGTGGTTCAGTACAACC
>Ga0209533_1003202_pt1 | contig 14610 bp, 9 predicted proteins | sample COG_04_FD_184748 | JGI IMG/M metagenome (GOLD analysis project Ga0209533, IMG submission 184748) | Pelagic Microbial community sample from North Sea - COGITO 998_met_04 (SPAdes) (version 2) | ecosystem: Environmental > Aquatic > Marine > Neritic zone/Coastal water | place: Helgoland, sampling...
AAAAATTAGATCTTTTAAATAAAAATGTTGAAAATATAAATAATAACTTAACTGCAATTAAAAAAGAAATCGCACCAAAGGAAAATATTTTTTTTAACACACCACCACAATATGATAAAGAAACAGTCGAGGCAATTAGTGCAGAATCTAGTACTGGTGCAGAATATAGTACTGGTACAGAACTATCAGAAAAAAAAGGGGGGTTTTGTAGTATACAGTAATAAATTTGAATATTTTTTATATTACTAATAAACATTAGTAATATAAATTTAAATTATGGATTTAACTATAGATAATACAAATAGTGAAGAAGGTATAGAATCTGACAATGACTATGACAATAATGAAATTTTTGGAACTTCTGGATTAATTAATTTAGGTAATACTTGTTACATGAATTCAATTATTCAATGTCTAAGTAATTGTGAAGATTTTCGTAGTTATATTATCGGACGATCATTAGTATCGGAATTAATTAATAATACAGAATATGAATCTGCAAAATATGAACTTGAGAATTCTTTAGCATTTCAATTAAGAAAAATTTTTATTAATATCTGGAATAGTAGTTTTTATTCATTTAGACCTATATCCTTCAAAAAATTATTTGGTAAAAAAATAGATTTATTTCAAAATTCAAATCAACAAGATAGTCAAGAAGCTCTACTTTGTATTTTAGATACTATTCACGAAGAAGTTTCTTCTAATATAGAAACTCATTCTACAAATAAAAATTTATATTTTGATTATTTAGAAAATTTACACAAAAATGAAGATGAAAATATTGATAAAATTTTGAAAATTATAAAATCTAATAAAAATGATTACCTTAATTATAAATCTTTTATTGATTTCAAAAATTTACATAAAAATTTTTCGGAAATTAATAATATTTTTGAAGGTAGAACTATTGCACAACTCACATGTTCAGAAACTGGAGGTATAAAAACGAATTTTGAATCATTCTTCTACTTAACATTAGCAATACCTACCGAAACAAACACAAATATTAATAATTACAATACAAATTATATTATATCCGATGATCAATCATCCGACGATCAAACATCCGACGATCAAGTATCTGATGATCAATCATCCGATGATAAAGTATCCGATGAACAAGTATCCGATGAACAAGCATCCGATGATCAAGCATCTGATGATCAAGCATCAGATGATGAAGCATCCGATGATCAAGCATCAGATGATGAAGCATCGGATGATCAAGCATCGGATGATCAAGCATCGGATGATCAAGCATCAGATGATGAAGCATCCGATGATCAAGCATCCGACGAGGAAAGTAATAATGATGACAATGATGCTTCTAGTGAAATAAAAAATCAAAAAAAATTATCAGATGATGAAAATATATCAGATGATAAAAATACATCTGATGATGAAAATACGTCAGATGATGAAAATACATCATCTGACGATAATGATGATAAAAAAACATCTAATAATGAAAATAGAATTCAAAATTATATAAAACCTTCACTAAAAGAATATAATTTACATGATCTATTTAAAAGTTATATACAAGTAGAAATGTTAAAAAATGATGAGAGATGGTTTAGTCCTTATGCGAAAAAAAAAGTTGATACAGAAAAATCAAATTTAATTTGGGAATCACCTAAAATTTTAGTAATTGTTATTAAAAGATTTGAATATTGCTTTACTGGAGCTAAAAAACTAAATAATATAGTTAATTTTCCAATTACCGATTTCGATATATCTGAATATTTGCATGAAAATCATATTTCAAAATATAAAACATATGATTTATTTGCTATAAATAATCATACAAATTTTAGTAATTTCGGTTTTAATGGTATTTCTTTCGGTCATTATTATTCATATTGTAAAAATTATTTAGATAATAAATGGTACAATTATGATGATAAAAATGTAGATGAAATCGAAGAAGATAAGTTAATTACACAAAATGCTTATATGCTTTTTTATAGAGCAAAATAATTTGAACTTTATATATAAATTAAAGTTATTATATTTATAGACAATTTTTGCATGGTGTTTTATATATTCAAATATGAAAAATAATTATCTTTGTATGTAATTCAAGTATATATTTAAGAAAGTTTTTAGTATTATTATATAATGTCTAAAAAATATAATCAAGAAATAAAAAATCAAGATAATCAAGAAATAAAAAATCAAGATAATCTACAAATTATTAATGAGCTTAATTTACTTATAAAAAATATAGAATATAAATTAAATAAAGAGGAATTTGATAAATCTGAAATTATAAAAAATAGATTTAGATTAAAACATTTTAAAAATGCATTGAAGATAATAAAATTATTTCCTAATAAAATTAAAAATGGTAATGATCTAAAAGATATATCAGGAATTGGAAAAGGTATTATTATTAGAATTGATGAAATTATCGAAACTAATAAATTATCAGAGATTGATAATCCAAATATAACAAATATTGTAAAGGAAATCGATCTAGTGAATGAATTATCTCAAGTAATTAATATTGGGTCAAAAATTGCTAAACAACTAATTGATAAATATAATATAAAATCTATTGAAGAACTTAAAAAAAAAGTTAAAACTAATAAAATAGAGATTAATAATAAAATTAAAATGGGATTAAAATATCATGGGGTTATACAAACTAAAATTCCTAGAAAAGAAATTGATAAATATAATAAAATACTTCAAACTCTTGTAGATCAAATTGATAATGATTTAACTTTAATAATTGCTGGATCTTATCGAAGAAAAAAACTAATATCTAATGATATTGATGTTTTAATTACTCATACAAAAATATCAACAAATAAAGAATATAATGAAATAAATATAAATTATTTACATGATTTTATATCATTATTAAAAAAAAAAAAAATAATAGTAGATGATTTAACAGACACTGACAATGGTACTAAATATATGGGATTTTGTAAATTACCCAGACAAAAAATCAGAAGAATAGATGTCAGATTTGTTCCATATAGTTATTATCATTCTGCTTTATTATACTTTACAGGATCATATGAATTAAATACACAAATGAGACAAATCGCTAAAACTTTAGGATACAAATTAAATGAATATGGTTTATTTAAATTAAAAAAAGATGGGTCATACTCTGAAAAACCATTAAAAATTAAATCAGAAAAAGATATATTTAAAAAATTAAAATTAGACTATTTAGAACCAGAAGAACGATAATATAAAATTCAAATTAATTAATGATGATATTAAGGTACCAATAAAAAATAATGAAGATAAAAATGTTAATATTATACCAATACCCACAAAGTAAGCAGTAATATAAATTTTAATTTTAATTTTTTATAAAATAAATTAAAATAAAATGTTTATAAAATATAATGAATATAGTTTTTGATTTAAAAAGCTTAACTACTAAATTATATTTATCATTTTTTGTAATTTTAGTATTTTATTTATTATATTTAACTATTCCCGATTCAGAATTTGATAATGTGTCTACTTCAAATTGTAGACTTGACAGACTTTATTATACTATTGCGACTCATACTGGAAATAAAAATATACATATTTTAATTCCAAAAAGTTTCAGAGCAAAAATTTTATCAATATTACAAATATTAATTGCATACTCGATTTTAATTTTATAGGTAAAGCCTATAATAATTTGGGCGTATCAGAAAACTACAATGAATATAATAAAAATATATTGTTATTACTGTCACATTAAATTTATATAAATGTGTATGTTTTATCTTGAAAATTGAAAAATTGAAAATATAAATTTATAATAGAATTAAAGAATAAATTTTATAACAAATAAATATTCATACATCAAAAAAAAATAGTCTTAAATGTCATTGCAATTGACTAATAACACGACTTCTTTTATTTTCAGCTTCTTACCTGGTCAATGTAATCAACGGGTTTTACGAGTTTAATAATAATAAAATATTTAGACCAAATACAAACGCATGTGGGCACGCATATATTGGTTGTATAGCATGTGATTTAAAAAAAGAAAAAATTTATAGTTCAGGTATGAATTTATATAACACTGATATGAATATACATTTTCGTAATCAAATTCCACAAACTATACACGCTGAAGAAAATACAGTTCATAAACTCAAAACATCTGAAAAAAATAAACCTATTGATATTGTTGTGTTTCGAACAAATAAAAATGGTTCATCTTTATTGATGGCTAAATCGTGTGATAATTGTAAACGCATTATGAAGAAAGTGTTGCTTTTAAAAAATTGGAAACCACGTAAACTGATATTTACTGATGATAACGGTCAATTATGTAATGATATTTGGTAAGAAACATAAAATTATTACTTTATTTGTTTAATATATTTATAAATTAATTGTATTTTTTTTTACTGATAAAGTCCAATCACTATATTTGTTCAAATTCAATTAAATTACATTCATTAACTAATTTAATTGTTCCATCGGAATTATTAATTTTAATAAAAAAACGTAATTTTTCCAAATCTATATTTGATATAATAAATTCATGAATAAAAGTATTTGAATATGGATATCCTTGATGAAATTTAGTACTATTTTTAATTAGTTCATTATTATATTCAGCAAAAAATAAAATACCATCTCTATAAAAAATTTTATTTACTTGTGTGTCACAACATTCCCAACAAAATATTATTTTAATTTTATAATAATTTTTTAAAAATTTATTTTTTATTTTAAATTTTATTTCAGATAATCTATCTATTTTAAAATCTTGATGGTCTTCTTCAACACTACAAATATTAATATCTTGTGTTTTAAATTTATTAATAGTAATAGTTCCTAAATTTTTACATGATTTATCCCAATATTTTAGTTCATTATTTTCTTTAATAAATATTATATCACCATAATTTAAATTTATATTACCACTTAAAAAATCATCTAATGTCTCAAAATAATAATCGATTTTAATACCTTTACCTATATCACCTTTTTCACCTTTTTCACCTTTTTCACCTTTTAGACCATTATCACCTTTATTACCTTTTAAATTACCAATTTTTGTCCATTTATCATTTTTATTGAAATATAAATTTAGATTTTGAATTTCTAATGCAAATTTATTATTCATATCATTATTATTTAATAATTCTTCGGGATTATTAATAATCAAATCTAATTCAAGACCATTACCCGGATCACCTTTATTTCCTTTAATATTTGTAATAAATATCCATTTATTTTGATTATATGTATAAAGATCTGATGAATCTTTTAATAATAAAAAATCATTTTCTTTAGGAGATATTTCATTTTTATTATTTTCTAAATCATTTGAATTATTATATATATATTTAAATTTAAATGGAAATCCCATATCACCTTTATCACCTTTATCACCTCTTTCACCTCTTTCACCTTTCATCATTCCCAAATATTTCCAACTATCATTATTATGATAATAAATTTCTAATGAATTTTTAATAATAGCAAATTCATTAGCATTAGCATCTATGGGAAGATTCGATTTTGATCCTATAATATAATTAAATGAAAAAGAAGAACCATTGTCACCTTTAATACCATTGTAGCCTCTTTCTCCTCTTTCTCCTCTTTCGCCTTTTTTACCTGTTTCACCTGTTCTACCAGGTTCCCCTTTGACGGAGATTAATTTATTTAAATATTGCCATTTTTTATTTTTCAAAATATATAAATCCAATGAATTTTTAATAATACATATACTATTATCTTCAAATTCAGTATTTAAATTTAATTCTTTATCATCATTTAAAATTAAATCTATCTGTAAATTTTTACCCATCTCGCCTTTATCACCTCTATCGCCTTTATCACCTTGATCACCTTTCATTTTTAATGATCCTATAAAATTCCAACCATCTTCTTGTTTACTATATAAATCCAATTTATTTTTTATTAATGCGACTTTACCTAATTCATATTCATCTGATAACTCTTTTTCATCATTCAGATATATATCAATTTCTAATCCATTTCCTGTCATACCTTGATCACCTTTTTCACCATGTATTCCTTGTTTACCTCTAGGTCCTTCCTTTCCTTGAGGACCTAATTTTCCTGTAATTTGTATTGCTTGAACAATTGAAAATAAATTATTAATTTTTTGTTTTAAATTTTGTGATTCATTATTATTTGTTGTAATATTAATATCATAATATACATCTTTGTTTTTAAAAATTAATTCATTAGATTTTTTATCATAAAAAATAGATGAGTCTTCATTGTCAAATAGAGTTGTTATATTAGACATATAATTATATATATATATATAATTAATTTTCAAGAATTTAATTTATTCTTGTAAATTATATTAGATATTTATTTATTATTTTATTTTTTGAATTTCTAATAAATCTTCATGGATATTTTTATAAAACTTATCTCTAGATTTATTATAAGGATACTTATAATATCCTAATTTATAAGTATCATCTTTTTTAATTTTATATTTTTTTATTAATTTATTTTTATATTTTTCTAATTTTTCCGCATAACCTCTTATATTATCATTTATTGTTTTTTTATCTTGGATTAATTTTTTTTTTAATTTATTAATTAAAAAATTACTATCAACATCTATATTAAGCAATTTATGTTCTAAATACCAAAATACCCAAGCAACACAAAAACCTTCTGTTTCATTATCACGCCGAAAATTTTCATTTGATATATTCTGAAAATCATATAAATTTTGATAATTTGCTGGCTTAAAATATTTATATTTCTTTTTTGTTAGATCTAACATTATATTTGAAATTTCTCTATTTAAAAAATTATCCATATTATAATGAGAATATTCGAAAGATTTAGCTCCTCCATATGTCTCAAATCTTTCAATCGTTTTTTTATTATTATCTATTATAATAATACCTGCATGACTCATATCGTTTGCATGAATTCCTAAATATAAAAATATTATTTCTTTATTTAAAATATTATTAATACATTTCTTTAAATTTTCATTTATATAGTAGTTATTATTATCAATATATGAAATAACACCACATTGTAAGCATAAACGATCTTCGCCATAATGCTCAATTTTATAATTTTTAAAGCTTTCATTTTTTTTATTTTTTTCATTTTTTTCATTTTTTTCATTTTTTTCATTTTTTTCATTTTTACAAATTGGAAATCCAACATTTGGATATTTTTCTAGAATATACAATGCACCTGACAAAACAGACCAAGGACTTCCAGCAAATAATGTATGTATAGGTATTTTTAAATTTAGAAAATTTAAATCATCATCAGTTTCATTTTTTATTATATATCTAAACTGATTTTTAATATTTTCTTTATCTTTTTTTTTGATATATGATAAAGGTGTTTCATTAGCTTTATTTTTAATATCTAGATTAGCTTTTTTTTTAATTAAGATATCTTTAAAATCATCCCATCTATTATTTTTAAAAATTAAATGAAGAATAGTGTCACCAAAAATATTTTGTTTATTTACGTCAGAAATATTTTTTAAAATTTCTATTTGTAATTCTTTATCTAAAGTATTATAATTAATTGCATTATGAAAGTAAGTTTCTTCATAATTATCTACATTATTAAAATTAATTTTTTGGGTTAATAAAAATTTTACAAAATCATGATTATTCATAATAACTGAATACGAAAATATATCATGTGATTTACTCCTTAAATTTAAATCTAATCCATGTTTAATTAATGTTTTTAAACAATCTAAATTATTATCTACAACTAAATTAAAGGATATTGGTTCTGCCCTATCAAGTTTATTAACATCAAATTTAAAATATTTTTTTATAATATCTAATTTATTACAATTTTTATTTAAAATATTACTTAAACTATTTATATTTTTGGGTTCTAATAAACTACATCCCATATCACTTAATTCTTTCATAATTTCATGATCTAGTTTATCATTTAATAAATATACTACTAAAATGGTTTGATTAAAATTATTTATATGATGAATATTTTCAGGTTTATATTTTTTCATAAAATAAACTAATAAGTCTGAATAAATTGGTAAAATTTGATAACCATTAACACCATTGGCATTTTGCATATTTAATATTTTATTATCATATTTTAATAATACATCTATTACATTTTTATCTCCATAAAAACATGCATCATGAATAGGATATTGTCCATTAGGACCAATTATCTCTAAACATTTTATATTTTTAGAGATAAGTTTATTTAATTTATCAATATCCTTGTTAATAATTAATCGAAATATTAAAAATTTATCTTCCATATATATGGAAGATAAAATTTTAATATTTCTAGTTTTTTAAATTAAATATTACTGACATTGGAATATGATCAGAAGGTAATTCTGGTGTTGGTAATTTTTCATATTTATCTAAATTAATATCTTCAAGAGTACCTATAATATTTATTTTATCATTTACAAAAATATAATCCAAAGTATCTTTAAAATGATTTGTATAATTGGTATATTTTGGTTCTTTTCCAAAAATTTTATAAAATCCACTTTGATATTTATACTTAGTAAAATTTTTTGGTAAATAAAATATTGGATGTTTTGGCTTTAACTCTTTATTTAATTTAAATTCATAATTATCAGATGATTTTCCAGTAGTTATACCAATATAAGGAGCACTATTTGGTTTCATATTAAAATCACCACATATTATTGATGGTAATTTATTATTTGCCGAAAATTTATTTATTTCATTAAATAATAAATACATATGTATATTTTTTAAATCATCATAATTTGGATCATGAAATGCATGTACTGTAGATAATATAAATTTATTTTCTGTTTTTATTTCTTCCATTAGAAGTGACATTGCTACAAATTTTTGATATATTTTATGTTTTATTTCCTTTGTTAAAGAAATATTATTTTTACAAAAATATTGGTGCATAAGTGATATCATATCAATAGAATTAATATGTAAACATCTGAATATATTCATATTATAAGCTATCATAATACCTTCAGTCATATTATTATTAAATTCAGGATATCGTTTTCGTTGACTCGGTGGCATATTTGGATTTCTTGGAATATAATAAGACATAAACTTTTTTTCTTGTAAAAAAGGAAGAACATCGTTAACATAAATATCACATTGGATTTCCTGAAAACAAATTATATCAGAATTATATATTTTTAATTCTTTTTTTATTAAATTCCATCTATAATCCCAAGATATGAATTCTTTACTTTCATACTTATTAATTATAAAAGGAGCTAAAATATTATATGTTAATATCTTATAACCATTTAATGAAGATATTACTTTATAATCTCTCATATATATAATAAAAATATATTATTAAGCAGAACAATTTGTACATTCGCTTTCATCATAATCTTTGCTATCTATTGTGATTTTTTTTGCATTTGCTCCAGGTTTTGTTCTAAAATAATATATACCAGTTTTTAACCCTAATTTCCAACTAGTCATATGAGAAGATGTTATTTTATTAAAATCAGCATCTTCCATGAATATATTCATACTTTGTGTTTGATCGATATAAGGTCCTCTTTCTGAAGCTTGTATAACAATATGTTTTTGTTTTATTTCCCAAACTGTTTTATATAATTCTTTTAATTCTTGTGGAATATTCAAATATTGAATCGATCCATTATGGTAAATTATATTATTTTTCATATCTGTATCCCAAGAACCATAATTATTTAAATCATTAATTAAATAATTATTAATTAATTTAAATTCACCTGCTTGAGTTCTTCTCTTATAAAGATTACTTGTTATTGGTTCAAAACATTCATTATTTCCAAGAATCTGAGATGTAGAAGCTGTTGGCATTAATGCAGTTACTAAACTATTTCTAACACCATGCTCAATAATATTTTGTTTTAATAAACCCCAATCCCATCTATCAGATGGTTTAATATCCCACAAATCAAATTGAAATAGACCTTTACTTAAGGGTGATCCAATAAAACTATGATATGCTCCTTTTGCATTCTTACGTTTTATATCTTTCATAAAATGATCATATGTATTATCAGCTTGATAAGATAAATCACTTGATGTTATATTATCTATATTTGAATTTATTAATTTTACTATATTTTCTCCTCTTTCTTTAGATAATTCCATACTTGCTTCTAATGCACCATAATAAATAGTTTCAAATATTTCCTTATTTAAATTATGTGCTTCTTCACTTTCAAATGGAAATCTCATTTTAAAATAAACATCGGCTAATCCTTGTACTCCTATTCCAATTGGTCTATGTTTTAAATTAGAAAATTTTGCTTCAGGAACTGGATAATAATTAATATCTATTACATTATTTAAATTTTTACAAATAACTTTAGTTATATTTTTTAATTTATAAAAATCATAAGTTGGTTGTAAATATAACTTTAATTCATCATAACCCCCTATCCTTTTATTATCTATATAAATTTGTGGAACAGTACTACATACTTCATTATTACAATCTGAAATTTTATCATTTATTAATTCATCTTCTTCTAATATCTCTTCCTCATAATTAATTGAATAATTTTTTAATAACATTTTAGATAAATTACAATATTTACAATTTTGTTTACTATAAATCTTTACATCACCATTTAATTTAGGATTATTTACATACATACCTAATGATATCGACGCAAGATTACAAACAGCAGTCTCTTTATCATCTGAATATTCTACTACTTCTGCACATAAATTTGATGATTTAATTGTGCCAAGATTTTGTTGATTTGATTTTTTATTAATATGATCTTTGTATAAAATATAAGGACTACCTGTTTCTATCTGAGATTCTATTATTTTCTTCCATAATGTTCTAGCTTTTATTTTTTTTCTATATTTACCATTATTAATATATTCATTATATAATTCATCAAAAGAATTACCCCATACATCCGGTAACCCTTTACATTCATCTGGACACATTAAATACCAATAATCATCTTCTAATACCTTTTTCATGAACAAATCAGGGATCCATAATGCTAAAAATAAATCTCTAGCTCTATCTGTATCTGATCCTGTATTTTTTCTTAAATCTAAAAATTCAAATACATCTGCATGCCATGGTTCTAAATATATTGCAAATGACCCTGGCCTTCTCCCACCTTGATCTATATATCTTGCAACATTATTATAAACTTGTAACATTGGTATGATGCCATTAGATATTCCATTGCTCTCTCTAATTAATGAACCATTCGCTCTAATATTACTTACATGAATTCCAATACCACCCGCATTTTTACTAATAAATGCACAACTATTTATAGTCTTAAATATACCCTCAATAGAATCAGTCGTCCCTAATAAAAAACAAGAACTTAAATTTGGTCTATTTGTACCTGCATTATATAAAGTAGGTGACGCATGAGTAAAATATTTTGTTGACATCAAATCATAAGTTTCAAAAGCTAAATTTAAATCATTATCATGAATTGCTAAAGCAACCCTCATCCACATATATTGTGGTCTTTCTGTTATTTTATTATTAGATCTTAATAAATAAGATTTTTCTAAAGTTTTAAATCCAAATAAATCTATTAAATAATCTCGATTATGATTTATTTTAGTTTCTATTAATTCGTGATTATTCTCTACTAATTTGAAATAATTCTCTGATAATAGAGGACATAAATCATTATTTTTATCATAATTTTTCATTAATAATTTAGTACTTTCATAAAATGTATTAGGAGTCGTTTTATGTAAATTATTAATACATAATCTACCTCCTAATAAACCATAATTAGGTTCATCTGAACTTAATGCACTACATATTCTAATTGATAATTCATCCAATTCAAATGTTGTAATTCCATTATATAAATTTTGAATTACTTTTTGAGCAATTATTACCGGATCGACCTTTATTAATTGTGCATCATCAATCTGATATTTTAATCTATTACTAATTTTATCAAAATATACTGGCTCTCTTGTTCCATTTCTTTTTGTAACTTCCATATTTTATAATATAATAACTTAACTTTAACTTAATTCTTAATTATTATAAATCAATTTTTTTAATTTATAATAAAATCTTTTATGATCATTATCAAACTTTAAAAAATCATTAAATTTAACCATCTAAAACTTTAAAATAAAAAAGTATATTTTTTTATTTTAAAAAAACAAAAAAACAATTATTATTTTATTTAATTTCCCCCCCCCCTGTTTTTATATTTATAACAATTATAATTTATCACCAATTATGATCCATTTCACCAATAAATCACCAATATATATAACAGGTAGTTTGGTCTATATTACAATAAAAGGAGAAGAAAGGAGAAATATAAATAATAAAAGGAGAATATTTAAAAAAATAATAATATATATAGATATGGTAAATTATATATGTTATAGATGCGGATACACCAACAATGATAAAAGTAAAATAACCAGACATATAGATCGTAAATCGATATGTAAATGTATATATAATAATATTAATTTAGACATATGTAAAGATTATATATTATCTGGTAAAAGTTATGAAGAGTTCGAAAGTCAACAAAAAAACAATAATTTTGCTCCGATTAGTCAACAAAAAAACAATAATAAAACAACAAAAGGTAATTTTATATGTATACATTGTAATAAAGTATTAAGTTATAAACAATCATATTATAAACATTTACAAATATGTAAAGAAAAGAAAAAGGAAGAGGAAGCAAAAGATTCTATGGATGAATTAGTAAAAATATTAAATAATCAAATAAAAGAACAAAAAAAGGAATTAGATAAACGAGACAAGGAGTTGGAAAAACGTGATAAACAAATAGATGAATTAATTCAGAAAGCAGGAATAAATAATAGTAATAACAATATAACTCAAAATATCCAAAATAATATAAAATTATTAGCTTATAAAGATACAGATTTGAGTACTATAAGAGAGAAAGATATTATAAAATGTATGCAACATAGTAATATGTGTGTACCTCATTTAATAAAAATGATACATTTAAATCCGAAGAAACCTGAGAATCATAATGTATATATATCGAATTTAAAAAATGGTTATATAATGGTATATAATGGTGAAAAGTGGGATACACAAAGTAGAGAAGAAGTGATTGAAGATATGATAAATGATAAAGAATGTTTAATTCAAGAGAAAGTAGAAGATTGGATAGAGAATGGGATAAATTATCCAATTATAATGAGAAAATTCGAAAGATACCTAGAGAAAAAAGAAAAGAATGTTGTATTAAATAAAATTAAAGAAGAGATTAGATTAATGTTATTTAACAATAGGAATTTGATTTGTTCTGCAAATCAAGCAATTTGTATATAAAAAAAATATTATTATTTAATAACAAAATCATTACCAATAAATTTTCTATTATTATTTTCTAAAATTTTATTTCTTCTTTCTAATTCATATATATCAACTTTATATAATTCTCTTAAAAATATTGGTAATTTAAAAAAACTACTTGTATAGTGTATATCATTTAATTTAATATAATTATTAGAATTTTTTATATCAAATAATGTTTTATAATTATTTAATTTCATTCTACAACATCTCATAGTATAATCAATATGGGAATGACCTCTAATTTTAAATTGATGTTCGTCAAAATAACCAACTGTATTAATTAATTTTTTAGTAAATGTAAAAAGTGCTCCTTGGCAGTTTTTAGCAGAACAAAATGATTGTAAATCTTCTGAATAAATAGAATGATATTTTTCTTTAAAACTAGTATCATAATAAACTAAATGATCCATATTATTTTTTATATATGAAGAATAATATTGTAAATCCCAATGATCTTTAATAAAGAGTAAATCATCATTAATTATAAATCCAAAATCAAAATCAAAATTTAAAGAGTATTTTAAAATACTATTACTTTGTCTGTATATAAAATGTTCATAATTACAGATTAAATATAATGAAATGTTATTTTCTAATTTAAGATTTTTTATATAATCTTGTGTATTATCAGATGAATTACCGTCAGCTATAATTATAATATAGTCAATATTTTTATTAAATGATTTAAATAATGTATTAATACATGATTGCAAATATTTAATTCTATTAAATGTAGTAATTCCAATAATAAATAATTTATCATTTATTTTTGTATTTTCACATTTATAAATTAATTCACTGTCTAAATTAATTGTAAAAAAATCATAATTTTCTTTATTCCATTTAAATCGATCATAAGTTCGTGATGTATTTTGTTTTCTAATACATGAAGTTTCTAATTGTGCAATTACTAAATTTGGTTTTGCAACATAACAATTATTATCAATAAAGATAGATTTCATTGGATTATCGTCAAATGGTGCATCAAATTTTAATATATAATTATGTATTTTATCAAATGTAGTTCTATGATAAATATTACAAAAAGATCCGTTAGAACTAAAATTAGGTAAATAATAATCATTCTGATATTTAATGTTATTCCAATCCCATTGTGATGATCCTAACATTAAAAAACGAAATTTTGGTAAATTAATTAATAAATTATTAAATTTAAATACAAAATCATTAATGACCCCAATATCATCATCACATATCATTATATATTGATAATTATTAATTATTGCATTTTTAAAAATATTTAACATAGAATATAAGTAACCCATT
>Ga0209533_1003203_pt1 | contig 14609 bp, 5 predicted proteins | sample COG_04_FD_184748 | JGI IMG/M metagenome (GOLD analysis project Ga0209533, IMG submission 184748) | Pelagic Microbial community sample from North Sea - COGITO 998_met_04 (SPAdes) (version 2) | ecosystem: Environmental > Aquatic > Marine > Neritic zone/Coastal water | place: Helgoland, sampling...
AATGAGATTGAGCCAGTAGCAACAAAGGGGAAGCTTCGTTCTGTGCCGCCCGTATCAGTAAATATAAGATTATTTCGGTCAGATATTTGGAAGTTATCAATATACACACCTGTTGTGGTTTTTAGTATATCCCCTTCGAAGCCTAAAAGGCTGTCTGCGAGTTCTCCAATCTGTGTGCCTGCAGCGTCATCATCAATATCGGTAGACTTTCTTAGGCTGCGTTGAACAAACTCATAGATCTGCTGAGTCGTACCACTGTTACCGTCTACCACTACGTTAAAGTTATAAGAGACCCCGCCAATGGTTCTAGTTACGGCACCATAAGTAATGCTCATATTGTTGTAGGGTGCGGTTGTATCTATCGTATTGTCGCTAGCGTCAATCTTACTGTCTGCTGCCTCTGCAAGAGGGAATCGGTTAGCGATGTAGTTAAGGGCGGTTAGACCGATACTTGTCGAGGTAGCGGAGCCATAGGTCTTGCCTTGTGCTCGTATGTAAACAGTTAGTTCTTCCGCGCGCTTATCAATATTTCCGTTACTAGAGTCGCCAAAGGTTTGTATGCCTTGGTTAATAGTACCTGCAAAATCAAAGTCAGTCTTCGCCGTGTCATTCTCAAATGCATAGTAGGCGGTATCTGCAACGTCAATATTACCTAGAGAAACAATACCCATATACTCGCGTTCCAGAGCACTGGAAGCGTTAATCTCTCGCCAACCACACGAGCGTAATAAGTTACGTGTAGTATCGTTCGCAGGAACCCAGCCCTCTACAAATTCGAATTGCTCTGGCGTAATGGACACCATAGGAAAGGGGTAGGGGATAAGAGTCGCGTCATCTTTCCACTCTTCTTTTAAAAATGAATAGAGCGCTTGACCGGTTACTCCGTCGTCTGACAAGTTACCTGTAGTAGTTAGTGTTATCTCTTTAGTACTTGTGCTAATAGTAATCTCGGTTCCCTGATTGAGATTATCTGGGTCAATAATAAGTGCCATTTCTTTCTCCTAAAGCCCAAGCGTACAGGCTTGGACGCGTTTTGGGCATGTGTAAAGTTTCTCGGTTAGTAGGTATTATATCTTGATATAGATGTGTTGTCAACCAATATTTTTCCTACCTAGTTTAGTTTATGCTACTAGCGGGGAAGGGCTAGGCTCCTCTGGTTGCAAGCAACCCGCTGAGAGTTGTGCCCACAAACCCACTATAAAAAGAGTCCTCCGCAGGGTACCCGTTAGCAGTTAAGGCGGTACTTATAAATCTGTACGCTGGGCTGCCTTTGTATACGCAGGTAAGTACTATTCCTAAGGAGATTGCGGTTTCTACTTCCGTATACTCTACCTCTCCCGCTATGTCTATCCACAGTAGGGGCACAGGAGGCGCTGTTAAACCCTCAGAAACAATCACCTCAGTAATAGTAGGCGATATATTTACCTCTACAACGGTGGGTTGCACTGTAACTTCTATGGGAGCTGTCTGCACCTCAACAGTAATACTATCTCCCTCCTCTACGAAAACCTCCCTAACTAGGGGCTGAAGGACTACTTCTGTGGTTGTAGGCTGAGGAGTAACATCTATAGTATTGGATGTTATCTCTATAGTTGTGCTCATCTAGTTATTTCCCTAGATACGTTTGCTTTGCCCCGTAATATTCGGTCAACAACCTCAGGAATATCGGGTTGGCCCACTTGTACTATCTCAAAGCTGTATAGCTCTATGTCGTAGTAGTAGAGGCCCGCCTCTATAGCAGCGGTTTCTGCAGCGGTTAGAGATATTGATACGGTGCCTGCAGCGGCATCTGTAATAGTTACAGTTAGCAGGGTTGCATCCGTTGACTCTTTCTTAGACCTAAGCTGTCCCCTGCCTCCATCGTACCCGCTGAGATTTTTGGGCACATTGTTCTCTTTTATAGTGAGGCTTAAAGTAAAAGTAGCTCCCTGATCTATATTTATGTTGTAGTTTGACATTTGTTCTCCTTAAAATGCTTGGCTGTTGCTAGTGTTGGGTAGCGCGCTAGATAGTAAGCTATCGTTAGTTATTGTGTTTTCTGCGGTGAGACAGTAAGTTTGGTCTGTATGCTCTTCCGCGGTGATTCTAATCGTACCATTTTTTAATAATACTATCTTAGAGATTCTAAACTCTTTACGATCCCACTCGTAGCTACCTTTCGTAAGTGTGATTATTTCGCCCGCCACTAGGGTGATGAGGTGGGGAACTACGGTAAGCTCTACAGTCAAACTGTATCTAGAAGAATCTAAGGCTTGTTTTACATTCATTCTAGCGTTAAAGTAATTAGTAATTCCAGGTTGGTTAAAATTGCCCTCTTTTGGTATGTAGCTGTCTTCTTCTAAATATTGACTGTTAAAGAAGGAAATATCTCTGCCGCTAAATTTTGCCTGAGGGTCTAAGATAGTTGCGGAAATAGAGTTAAACTGCTTTCCTGCCCCTTTATCAGATACTTTGATAGAGCCTATTATATCTTCTTCTTGAATATCTCTATAAGACCTCAACGGGGTGAAGGTTACGGCTCGGTTATCCTCTGAGCCTTCCCACGATAGAGGGCTTTGAAAAGTAACCCTCAAAAGTCGTAACAGCCCTTGAGAGCTAGGCTCCCATTGAATACCTCCAAACGCCTGAAACGACTGCTCGTAAACAGGAGTTGTAGCAGCAGTTCCAGAAGCATTTACCCACTCATCTTGGTCTAGTAAGTAGGGCCTAACATGTCCAGGCTCTGTACCAGCAAAGAACTCGTTACTTCTATAAGGCGTGTAAGAGCTGGGGGGGAAACGCCCTGCAATTGAGGGAGACGAAACTGCTGCGAAACTTCCTGATATACCCACAGAAAAGCCGAAGTTACCGTAAGAAAGTAAGGGCTCTGTTATCTCTTGAACCTCCACCCAAGTCCCTCCAATTAGCTTATAGTAGTAAGCAGCCCCTGAACCCAATAAAGCGTTATCCTGTTTAGGGGCTCCTATTAGTATATTATCACCACTTTTTGCAATAGACCACCCAAAGTTTGCGTAGTTTGTTGTTGTTGCAGGAGGGGTTAAAGAATAAGACAATCCCCACGCCGTGCCGGTATAGGAGTATAGATGAACGCTTCCATTCCGGTTAGATCCTCCCCCCGCAAAAATATGGCCTGGCATCCCTACGAAGAGCTCTGTTCCTTCCAGAACAAGGCTTTTTCCGAACTGTGCAGCGCCTCCAGAGCCGGGAGCTATAGTAATAGGGGAGGTAAGAGTACCTGCCTCAACCCAAGCACTATTTTTGACGTAAGTATTAACGTACCCTCCTCCAGACCCAGGGCTGCCTGCTGCTATCAAATCTCCGTCTATAGCAACCGAAAGAAGTCCTAACTTTTCGTGCGAGTAGTTTGTGCCGTCTATCTTTTGCTCGAGCGTCCAGGTGCTTCCGGAGCCTGTATACACGAATAAACTGCCTAAGATGTCCACCCCAGGAGTTAGTACTACTCCATTATCAAATAAAGGGTCGGAAACTACTAGCTTAGTCCCATCATATGCCATTTGCGCACCAAACTTGACTGTGTTTGTTTCTGTAATAAAACTCTGGGAGTTTGTCCAAGTCCCGTTTGCGTTTCGAGTCCAAATATATACCGCCCCTCCAGGACTAGGCTCTTCTGGGTGTCCAACTAGTAGGGTGTCTCCACTTAATACAAGTGACCTTCCCCACCCTACGGGGAGGCCGTCAAGCTCCTGATCCAGGGCCCAAAGCCCATTGACACGTTTATAGATAGCCACGCCCCCCTGAAGCCCGTCCCTAGAAGTTGCCAAGGTGTCCCCATCCACAACAACTAAAGCCCCAAACCCATCTGCGGGCGCCTCGGCTGTTGGATGTTCAAAGACTATTCCAGGCTGAATGTAACTACTTTCAGTGCCCGAAGACCCTAAGGCAAAGCCAGAAACGTACTCTGTGGAGTATATGGAAGCTACTTGACCGTCTGGAAAAGTGATTGTATCGCCTTGTCTGTATATCGAGGGAGTAGTCTCTACAAAGTCCACAACAGAATAAGACTCTATAGCCGTTGAGTTCACTGTAAGAGGTATATTCTTGGCGCGGGTTAAATCTGGAGCATCTCCACGCCACGCAACACTTCTCCTGCTTTTTACGGCTAAGCTATACAGGCCGTTAGAGTATCTAAGAATACCATTAAAGTGACTTAGCATATCATTAGTAATCTCTAGAGAAGATTTAGAGGTATCTATAACAAGGTTTGTTTGGTGGCGAGTAACATACTCTTGAGCCTGATCTTCCCACCCTAAGTATTTCCAGTACTTAACGTTATCGCAATCATACAAACTATACCCTGTGTCTCCAAAAGATCCTTCGGACTCTCGGTATTGCTTTACTAAAGGGTTGTTATCACTTGTTAGTTTTAAGCTGTCTAAGTTTTGTGTGTTGGCCTTTAAAAACGTTATCTTGTCGCCTGTATAAAACTGAGGCCTGCCGGCTAAAGGCTCTGTTGGAGGTACGGCGGTGCCTGATTTATTCAGTTCTATTAAAGAAGGCTGGCTGGTATCAGTAACATAGTATACATCAGACCCGTATACTGTTATATCGCCTACGGAGATAGTTGCTGCCACCGAGGGCGTAACGCTAAGACCAAGAGCACCTTGGGCTAAAGTTCCTGTGTGTGTTACAGTATACACAGGTGTTCCTATATCTACATAGTAGGCAGGGGCGCCTACTCCAGACACTCTCCGCAAAATAGGCCAAGTCCCTGAGCCTCCTACGCTAGGCCCTGTAATGTCTGCCATGTCGTAGAAAGAATAATCTGCGGGATGTTCTTGAGACAGTTTAATATTTCCTTGCTTATCCCAGACATAGTTAAGGCCCAGCTTCTGCCAGCGGTTATATTTTTTGCCTAACTTGCCTATGACGTTGATGAAATCTATTTGGTAGTAAGAGTTTCCTCCTTGCTCGATTAAGGTGGATCCCGCAACCGTCCCCTCAAAAATAATTGTAACTCGTGTTACAGGGTCTACGATATTGTACTTATCCCCTGTAGTCGGTGGTGCAAGCCTAAAACCCTCCGAGTTAGTAGTACCTTTAAAGGCAGGGACTACTAGGGTAACTCCTGAGGGCGCGTCGCAGGCGCGTGCTGCCTCTAGAAAAGAGTCTAGATCTAGGTCTGTATGTATATCTAAATCTCTGCCGTATATACCGCTCCTAAGGTAGTCTAGTAGCTGTAGTGCGGGGTTAGTGCTTACCCTGAAATCTTGTGAGGTACTGTCATAAAGCTTATATTTTGTAAAAGCATCAAAACCGCTCTGCGCGCCCTCTGAAACTCCTTGAAGTATAGCAAAGTTATTTGCCGTATCATATTCTACTACTTGTCCTTCCGCAAGACCTTCGGAGTACAGAAAAGAAATGCTTTCTTTGCTACTTAAAGAAGCTTCTGCCTGCGACAGTTTGACCATATTTTTAAACGAAAACTCAGATTCTTGAAAGGTAGCAGTGTTGTAAAACGTATTTTGAAGGTTAGGGTTTTTATTAAAGCTGGAAGATCTTGTAGGAGTAATAAAAACGTAGTAAAGGTTGTCGGAAGTTGCCCAGGCTAAAGAGTTGCCGCTGTCATAAAGATCGGTGTCAATAAGCTCGGGAGAGGGTATTATTCTAAAAGTAGACTCCAACCCGTTATTTATAAGGGTCAGCTCAGATAGCGTAAAGTCAGCTGCGTTACCCTTTAGATCCCATCCTGCATCAAACTTAGCTTGGTTAGAGCTGTACACGAGTTCGGAGGATGGGATTTTCAACATAAAAAATTCCTGAAACTCGGGAGTTCCTAGGTATTCAAAGTCTATCCCAGCCAGTATTGCGGCCGTTGAGCCTAAGGCGGGCTTACTAAACTCCGCTGCGGAGGTGGTATTGCCGGAAGAATCAAGGACAGGAGTAAAAACAGCGGAGGGGCCTAAAGGATCCTCTGCGCCTAGTTGGTTAGGAGACAGAATTGTAGGGTATATATACCTAGACTTAACGGACACACTTCCTTCTGCCCCCGCTATTCTATAAGAATCCGCAGGTACCCCCACTACAGGCGACTCCAAAGATATGGCATACTCCATAGTTCCTTCTATATTTCTTCGTTTCTGTATTTTTGTAACTTTATTTGTTGCAGTCGCTGTTACATCTTCAAAGGCTGTGTGATATTGAGAAGTTACAGAAGTTGTGATGTCGTCCCAAGAAGGTGCTGTATTAGTAGGCCTGTAATTATACCCCGCCCACCCCTTTTTATTTCCTAAGAAAGCGAACACATTCCCCTCTGTCGAGTCATAGGAGAGGGCGCTAATAGATTTAATAGTTACTTCATCCACTCCCAAGGTCTGAGGCACGTATACTGTGGCAGAATCATCTCTCTCATATCTAGCGCTTGTCGCGGCAGCTATAGTCCCAGACTCTATTAGAAGGCTGTCGCCAGACTCCGATATAGCACCTCCTAAAAGACCGGAGGTAGTCGCAGTAGCATCAGGCTGACTAGCGCCCCCTGAGGAGAGAACTCCGTAGTCCAGCACGTACAACTCTTTCTCATAGATTCGGGCTTTATTGTCCAAGGAATCTAAGGCTTCGTTATACGGCAAAGATCTTATAGGATCGGCCCCACCTACTGCAAGTAGCTTACCTGCTGGGTCGAAGGTAAAAGCCGACAAAGCTTTCGTGTCTGAGCCTAAAATACCCAAATTGTATCTGTTGCCAATCTCGTTAATTACGCGAGCATCTACTCCTCCCCCTTGCTCTATTGTGGTAAAGTAAGGGTAGGTATACGGCCCCTCCGCAACGTTATAGGTATTAGCAACGTTTCTAGTTGAGGTAGTTTCTGGGTCTATCGCGAGACCATGCTTAAACGTTCCTAAGGCTGCCGGCAAAGTACTCCAGGCCGGGATAGCAAAAGAAGAAACCCAGGAGCCGTAAGCATTAGCAGCAGCTGCCTCGACAAGTCCCGGAGCCTGATAGTTTGTGTGCTTATAGTATAAAGGACTGGTGCTAAGTATTCTGTCGTCGACACGATCCACATAATCCCTGTGGTCTGTACCATTTCCTAGTCCCGATATATTGTAAGAATTTAGTGTATACGTCAAGGTGCGTACAGCGACTCCTCCAGCGGCTCCTCCAGAAATGACAGAAGGGGCGCGCTCTTCCAAACTATATAAATAATCTGAGTCGGCACAAATACCTACACTATCGTGGCCTAGCCAAATAGTTTTACCTGTAGGCTTCTTTGTAGTAACATCAAAAACTGTTACGTAAGATAAGTCGTGTTTAAAAGGCTTATCTATATACTCCACAGCATCTCGTTGGGTATATTGCTCATTAAGTGTACGAGCGTGAGATTCTCCTTTATTAAGTACATATATTACTTGATCCGCAGAGCCTGAAACCCCTTGTACATGTATATCGTAAGGCATAGGAGCTTTTGTACGCAGGTTGAAGTCAAACTGCTCATATTGAGGGTAAGTAGTACCTCCAAACTCGTATTTGTTGGGAGCAAGGTAAGGGAATGCCGCAGGAGGATAGGCCTCTTCGTAGACTCTACCATTAAAGTAGGATTGATCCTTACTAAAAATTACTTGGGTGTTTTGTGTTAAGTCCATCTCTACGTACTTATTTACGAACACAGTATTAGACTCAGGGTGTACCGAAGCAACTCTAGCTACATGAATTAAGTCATGCTGAAAGGCGTGCCTGTACCTTTGAGGCCCTGCGGCGTTATTTATGGCAGTTTGGCTGTCCGGAGCAGGCCTGCCCCCTAGAGTAGGAAAACTAGTATAGTCGTACTGCTTATCTGTAGGCGTATCTAAGTAAGGAATAGCGCTAAAAGCGCTATTGTTCGCAGGACGCAAAGCTGACTTAGTCCAGGCAGGGTCGTGTGAAGCAGAAAAAAGGCAAGGCCTAATATAGCTATCAGTATCTGCGACAGGGAACGTTATAGTATCTCCTATCTCTATCCCAGTAACATCTGCGACATGAAGTACAGATGTAGATGCTTGAGAATAGCTAGAGGCGTGAAAACTGCTGCTATGTTGATCTTCGTCGAACTGTTTATCGTATAAGTTACTTAGCTCTAGTGTTCGTGGCAGGGCATTCTCTATTTTGGAAACCGTTTTAGTAGTAGCACTGTCCTTCAAGGCTAGAGTACTGTGTGTGTTTATGTCTAAGCTAGGTTCTCGGACTAGAGTTGTTGCATTGTATGCGTATATTTTTCCGGTACCATAAAATTTGTTGTGCGTAGTTACATCTACTTTCTGGGCAGAGTTTGGAGCCCAAAACTCTCCGTATTCCGAGGCTAGGGGGTGCCCTACGCTATGTCTCCATACGCTTTCTTTTTTATCCCCCCCGCTAACGCTAGGGGGCATTATCCAGTCGGCGACCCATACAGTAGTACCGTCGCTAGTCATGCCTGTAGGCAGCTTATTTCGACCGTAAAAATTGTTTTTGTGGTCTTGTATAAAGTTCCTGCGCCAGGTACCTGCAACTTCATCTTTTATAACACTGAATGCTGTAACTCTATCGGGCAGCGTAGGGTTGTCTGCCTGAGTTATAACCTTTGTAGGGGGGTGATATGTAGACTCAAAAGTGTTTCCTCTAGATATGTTGGTGAAGTCAGGGCCTGCGGTACCGTTATCTATTACTTCTGTATAGTTTTGAAGTAGAAAGCCTACTCGCGGATTAAATGTTGTGTTTGTGTAGTTGAGGCCAATATAAGGGGCTAAACACTGCCAGTTTCCGTACGAGCCTTCTACCCAGAACTCGGCATCTAGGGAGTTAGAAACCGCAAGAGTTGAATAGTGGTTTCGGTCTTCCGAAGTATTAACATAGTATTGGCTAGTTTGGGGGTAGGGGGACCCAATCCTACCTGTAAGAGTTTTTGGAAACTCCGGCTCGACCGCAGGAGTAGTCACCCTAGTTAGCAGAGTTTTATCGTATACTAGTATTTGTGCGTCCGTTCTATCGTACATATAGCCTGCCCATAAATTATGGGCAGGTGTTGGTATACGTGCGTCCGTAGAGTCTGACCAAGTGCTTAACCCTGTAGAAGGTACAAATACTTCTATTTGCCTCTGTCTAAAAGTTAGGCTGTCATTTTGAGAAATGGTCTGGCTACTCTCTATTATAACCCATCTAGATTCTACGGTGGAAAGTGCAGGGTAGGGGGCGTCTTTAAACTGAGACTCCCCAAACACATTAGTCCAGTCCCACCCTCTTCCATAATAAAAGTTCCAATCTACATCATCTTGATTTCCTATCCCAAGAACTAAACCTAAATACTCTGCCCCTCGATATACCTCATCTCCAATAGATATTCTATCTATGTTTTGAGCGTCAAAGTAGCATTTTTGATGGACGTAAACTTCGGTAGCGGAACTTATGGTTTCAGAAGTAGGGCTGCGTGTTTGAGTTAGCGTTGTAGAAACCTCCTGGCCTTCAGTAATAACAGCGCCGGACAAGGGTATTCTAGGCCAATTCTCAGTACGATTAGGTCCATCAAGCAGCGACCTACCGTCGCCTTTTCGAGGAGCTGCAGGCCCCCATATTCGGGTATGACCTACCAGCCTCCAAGAGTCTTGTAGGCTGGGGAGGCTGGTAGGACGCGCCCCCGATATAAGGTTTGTTGGGGGTATGTACGTTCCTATACCAATTAAGTCTAGTACAAATAGAAAGGTGCCGTCCCAGTGAATATCCTGAATATCTTCTGGGTACGCGGAGTACCTTTTGGGGGGCGACAGTAGGTCATCGTTATTAGGGTTAGTGGTTTCGAAAGTAGCGCTTAAAGGATACGCGGTGCCGTCCAAAACTTGCTCTGGCCAGTCTGAGTCTGTTTGAGTTCCTCCTACGTTTAGGTACCCTACCTGAATGCCCGTCTCTCTCTCGTTAATCTTTACCGCTATTAGTTGTATAGTCTGCGTGTCGGAAAGTTTTTTAGAGGCTATCGCTAACATATCGCGGGCCTCTGCGCCTGCTATAACTACCTCCTGCCCTATGTACATACTATCTATCTCTCTTGCGTCGGTTACGGTATAAGAGTTATCATAGCTGTGGCAGTTTATGAATTTTCCCTGAACTACATATTCTGGGATTTCTGTCTCACTATCATCATAGGTTATCTTATTCAAGTTTGTAATATACGCAGTGTCTCTAAGAATATGAGATTCTCCCCAATAGTCTATAGGGAACGTGTCAAAAAAGGCGTCTTGAGTTTTGAAGCCTTTTTGTACATCTGTAAATTTAATCTGGTTAATTCTTACATCGGTAACTTCTCGTGTTTTTTCGGGCCCTTGATATAAAAAACCAGCACTACTAGCCTCAGTAAGAGTGAGGATTAGGGGGACGTAGGTAGAGTTGTGAATATCAGGGTCGGCCCCTATAGTAGGCGTAAGATTTTTTGCGGTATAATATTTATACTCAGACTCCCAGACCTGGTATTTTGCTGTTTCGATTTTTTTCTGACCAGCTTGTTTGTTGCTCTGAGGCTTAAACCTTTTTGTAGGTTTGCGCTTTTGAAGCGCTTCTCTAGTAAAGAAAGCCTTTTCGACTCTAGCTACTTGAGAGGTGCCTGCGTGAACCACGTCTTTTATGGTAGCTACCGAAAACGTAGCCCCTATCAGGGATCTAGTGTAGTCATCCTCACTAGTGTCTTCGTTCGTGCACCCTGTAACTACGTAAGTAAACCCAGGAGTTAATTTCTCCCGTAAGTCCTGTGTGGCTTTATCTGTTGCCACAAGTATAGCAGAACCTCTAAAAACAGTAGGATTTACTTGACTACCATCCACATAAGAAGTACCTATTCTAGACAGTAAGGGGGAGGCTTTTTGGGTTTCTCCCCCATTATTAAACAAATAGGTCTCTGCTAAAGTATCTATGCTAATTCCCATCCCGTCTGAGAAGAATTGACCAGACTGTTTATTCGATCTCCAATCTCTAGGAGCTCTTAAGTCCGTAATTCCCGCTAAGTCCAGTAAAGGGCTGTTACCGTTGGCACTAGAAGAGATGAAATGGCTTGGGCCTGTATTTAGTGAGGCATAGTTGTATTCACCTACAGGCTTAGTTATAGACACAGTAGTATCAGCCCCTAGGGATACCGCCTGGTTTAGCGTTATAGAACCTGCTCCCGCTGTGGAGATTATTTTTAGGTTTTCAGGTGCGCCTGCGTAGGCTACAAAGTCTCCTAAACCCCCAAGCACTAAAGGGTTGTATAATTTAATAGCTGTAGCGCTCGTAGTACCTGGAGCAATAAAGTTCTTTAAGATTTTGCCTTCAGGAGTCTGAAGAGTTACCGCAGTGTCCTCCGGAGGAACTACGAAGGTATCGGTGGTTGTAAAGTTTACGTATTCAGAGGTAGTGCTTGTAGGGTTCCCAAGCTCTACTGTATACGGTACGTCTAAATACGAGTATGACATTAAGGTGCCTGCCGAGACCGCATCTAAAGTTAAAGTAGTACTGCTGTTGGTTGTGCTACTTACGGTTGCTTCGATTCCTGTAGCTTTAGGGCTCACACTTCTCCAAGCTTTTAACGTATCGCCCGCATCCGCTCTATAGTAGCAGGTGTACGCGTCCGCAGGAGCCACGAAAGGGGACCCGAGACCTCTAGTTTCGGAGTCCACCGCATCTAAGCAGATGTGAGATTTTTCGTCTGAGTATATATCTAAAATTCCTGCAATAGGCCCTTCGCAAAGAACCTGCGCTGTGGCTAGTACCGAGAAGTCCTGCGGGGCTGTTAATAAGTCCGCAAAAACTATGTTAGGTTTTACCTTATTTACCCCATAAATTATGGGTATATACTCTGCAGCCAAATTAAAATTTACTTTTACCTCCGACTCCTCGTATACTGTTTCCAGCCGATACTTAGTTTTGCTGCCCGTCCATTTCTTCTTCTTTTTTGCCACTAACTTTTCCACGGGGGTCATGAATTGAGCTAATACATTTATAGCTGCCTCTGCGTGCATAAAACCTAAGTCTTTCACATACTCACGAGATTTCAGTATTCTGTTGGTTCGTAGTAAGTAACCTGAAAGTGCTTCTCGATGGTGAGAGTCCGTGCTTTTTCGCCCTACAATACTAGTAAAATTTGCCCAGTTTGAGTCAAGACTCCACGTCATTGTGGTTTTTGTTTCAGTCTCCTGAAAGCTACCTTTAGCTATTAGCCCTTCGAACAGCACAAACGTAGACAATACAGTATTATTTCGATCTGCATACTGCCTGTAAATAGTTACCTTTTTGTTTATATACTTATTAAAAGAAGTTGTAGAATTACTGTCTACAAAAGCCCGCAGCTCCTGTCTAGGCAAAGAGTACTCTATAGAGGATTGAACGGTTTCGACTACGCCAAAGGACCCTTCTACTTGGAAAGACACCCCTACAAGGGTTTCAGAGAGTGTGCGGACATTTAAAACTGAGACAGAAAGGCCTGCATTTGAACCTGAAGAAAAAGATATTTTATCTCCGGGAGTAAATCTTACTAGCTCTGCTTCTAGGTCTGTCGCAGCGTACGTGAGTGAAGTAGGGGCAAAGGTAACGGTGTTTAAAACCCCCACCTCTTGATGTATTGCCGTAGCATCTAAAACCAGAGAGGTGGTGGATTTTTTAGCGTCTGTAATTTCCGTAACATCTCCCACAGAAGAAACGTATTTAGGTTGATAAATATTTCCCTCATACTCTATAGGGTACAATCCGTCTGAGATATAGCTGTAGTCTTTAGAGTACTTAGTAGTACCGGGAAGCTCTACCCGAATCAAGTGTGTTATGTTTATATGCTCTTCCGCAGCAAGGGTGTCCAACAGTAGGCGCTCATTGGGTAAATTACGTGACATTATATTAGGGCCTCCTCTAGGCTTAGATTTAGTTTGTATAGATTATTTTGGTCTACAGAGTAGGAAATATCTGGGCTTTTTAAATACACCCTAATTTTTGGGTCTGTAAAATTCATTGTAGCTACGAGCGCGTTGACATAGTATTGAAAGGAAGGAGAAACCAAAAAGTCTAAAGTTTGGGCGTCTTGTCCCACATACATATACGTTTTAAGATGTCTTGGGTTCTCCTGATCTACTATATTAAAGAAGTCCCCAGGAACTGCCGTTGTTGCCAAGGCAGAATGCGCTAACTTACTGGCTCCGGCTTCTATATTTGCTTGCACCGAATAGTTTGTTCTTAAGGTCTGGTCTAGTTGAGGCAGCCGCACATAAAAAGGTAGTCTGTCAACCTGCCGCGCCATAAGAAAAGCATAAATAGTAGTAAATTGGTCTTTGGTAAGTTCGTTATAAGACACTTTAGCCTCCCAGAGGTGGGCAGCAGTATGTGCAGTAATTACACGCCCCGACCTACTTCTAAACGTCTGCCTAGGCTGCTTAGAAATTAGCTGTACCGTTTTGAAGCCTGCTGTTTCGTAGCCTGCTGTTTTTTCCATTGTTAGAGGGTTATACCCTACACTATGGTCTGGTAGTTCGTAGCTTATTGCCATACCTTAATTCCCTACGTCCACGCCCTCTAAAAAGCTTGAGCCTTGGGAGTTTGCAACATCCCGTATCATCTTAACTATATTCTCTCGTTGGTCTGTTAGCATCTCTTCCATATTTGTGGTGTCTATCGCGTTAATATTAAAAGTAACGTTAGCTCCTAGGCCTGGGTTTTCTAGCGCCTCTTCTGTATCTCCTGCGGAAACTACCTGACCTGCCGAGTCTGGCATAAATAGTTCTGGCCCTTGCTCTCCTACTATGAAGCCTACCGAGCCTCCGGAAGCTCGGTACCGAGCACCTGTAAAAGCAGACTTAAAGTTGCTCGCATTTCCTATACCGGACTCGCCTCTAAGGAAAGCTAACTCCCCTGCAGCCCCTTAGATGGTAGCCAAGTCTACTGCATTGGAACGTTTTCCTACACTAACTTCTGCTGGAGGTGCACTGGCCCCTGCAGATGCTCCGCTTCCGCCGCTTTCGTAGCTAGAGCTGCTTATTGCTGCCAGCTGTGCTGCCCCTAATGCTGTTGCGAACGCTATTCCAGGTATGGCCGCAGGAAAACCTTTTTCAGACTCTTTCGCTATAGCGGCCGCCGTACTTATTACTACCCCTGCCAGTTTTGCCTTCTTCTCTTTTTCAAAGGCTTTCTTTTTAATGCTCTCTTTCTTTTTCTCTAACGCGGCTATCTTTGCGAGGCTTTCTTTTGATTTACCGTCTCGCTTCTTCTCAGCTGCGATTTCTTTATCTATATTAGCAACTTGAGATTTTGCTTTTGCGGCGCTCATAGATTGAAACGCACTAATAGCCGTTTGTGCCGCCGCAACACCTGTCTCCATAGTGAGACCCCCGTTACCGATCTCCTCGAAGGCCGCGGAGAAGCTTTCTCCAATAGAAAGAGCCCCCCCTAAAATGGCACTAGTCAGCTCGCCTTCCGGACCTAGTTGCTTCATCTGCTCTAAAAAAGGGCTTGCTTGTTCTGCAAGAGCTGCTATCTTCTCTGACCCTTTGGCCTCAGTTTCTAACTCTGCACCTTCTCCAAACTGGGCGGTTGCTGCTGCGTTACGTATCTCAAAAGCTTGAGGTTCACTTGCCTGTCTAGCGGCTATAGCAGAGGACTCACCATATGCCTGCCCGATTGCAGAGTCTGGGCCTAGAGCG
>Ga0209533_1003217_pt1 | contig 14586 bp, 2 predicted proteins | sample COG_04_FD_184748 | JGI IMG/M metagenome (GOLD analysis project Ga0209533, IMG submission 184748) | Pelagic Microbial community sample from North Sea - COGITO 998_met_04 (SPAdes) (version 2) | ecosystem: Environmental > Aquatic > Marine > Neritic zone/Coastal water | place: Helgoland, sampling...
ATGATTGAAAAATTGATTTGGTTCTTGTAGTACCTTAATGAGCTATTAATATTAAGTAGAGTTGTGTTTTAGTCATCTACAAATCCATCCTAAATCGGTTAGATCGAGAACTAATAATAGGTTAAGTTTAAGAAAGGGTATCAGGCTTAAAAATTTTGAGTTTTCTCTCTTTTCTCACAAATTAATTTTCTCAGTTTTATAATTTTTTAAGGGGCTATATTTACAATTTATTGCTGCATCTCTGAAAGAATGTCGTTTTAAGGTGTAAAAATAAACGCTATATTAGCGAACTAAACTTTATCCCCCTACAGACTATGAGAATTTTTTTTCAAAGTATTTTATTGGCTAATTTTTGTTTCATTTCACCTTTCATTTTGGCTCAAAACCAAAACGTTGAATCAATTATTGTAGATCAAATACCTAGTGATTATTACCTGAAATTTTCAGTGAATAAGGATGCTTGGCAGCCCAATGCTCTTCCAGTAATTATCTCAGACGAAGATTCGAATCCACTAGAGTCAACATTGGATGCTATGAATAGTATTTCAAACACAAATAACTACTGTGCTTCATGGAATTTAGAGATCGAGCCTTTTTTACCAGATTCCATTCTCAACAATGTATACCCTAATTTTAATGTAGAGAATTGTAATACAGAGATGAAAACCATTTGGGATATCATGCCAGATACGGTGATTTTTCCTGCAGGATTTTCTCAGTCTGTTTCGATTGGTATGAATTATCTTGTTTCGAATTTGAGTGATGATTCTTTCGAAAATTTACTGATAAATGATACTCTTTTAGTAAATGAAATTAATCAAATGTTTCATTATTTAAATAAATTAGGGAATTATATTGATTCAGCTGATTTCAATCAAGGTAATTTATGCGAAGATATTAACGATACCTTATACCTGTTGCCGTATCCAAATTTTCAAAATGATCCAGAAGATGGTAATCCAGAATTGGATGAATATTTCTCTACACTAGATTTATGTACGAGTTTTTTAGACACCACTCTTGAATCGTATCGGAATAGTTACGATTCGATCTTTGAAATATTCAATCAGAATGAAATTGAATTGAGTCAAATGCATGCTAATATGCTTGCCTATTCATCCACCAATGTTGTATTAAATAGTTTTGAAAGTCAATCCGATTCTTCGATAATGGAACTTAGTACCGATAATTTATACGGCCCTCATTCTATAAGTTCTGAAAACACATTTTATTCGGTTCAATTGACCTGGGAAGTTGGTACGGACGTTCCTAATGAACTACATGGCTACAAAATAAAAAGAAAGAGTCAATCTGGGCAAGAAGCCTGGGTATACGAACAAGATTATTATGGTCAGAATTATCTTGATTCCTCCCAGTTAAATTTGGGAGTTGATTTTCAATGGCTAACTTTTATTGATTACGCAACTCTCCCAGGAGAAACGTATACATATGAAGTCCATACGCAAGTAAATTCTGACCTTTTTGATGAATTTCCTCTTGAGGTTACTAATAATTACAGCATCACTTCTCAAGATTTTGCTGAAATTCAGGTTACTACCGATGATTTGCCAATTGGAATTGATTTTTCTGCTGTAAATAATGGAGCTTATGGGTGCGATTCTATTGCACTAAGTTGGAGTTTAAGCTCTGATGTTACCAAAAGTTACTCGGATTTAAAATATCAAATAATTGAAGTTTTAGAAAGTAACGAAAATAGAGTTGTTGGTGAGCAAGTTTTATGGTCTTCCTCTTCTACTATTGAAAATAGTGATGTTACTTGTGATGATAATTATTTGTCAAACTGTATGAGTCTTTCGTTTGATTTAGATCCTAATTTATCTTCCCAAGAAACTCCAGTTAGCTGGAAAATAAGTAACGAAGAATCTTTTGTAGTTGCCTCAGGTGTAGTACAAGGAATAGAAAATGATTTTGATTCCATTTGTTTAGAACCTGGATCGTATACTTTTGCTTTTGATGAAGAGGTTGTTGAAGAAGAACAAGCATATTACTACAATCAAGAATACCAAGTTGGAGATGAATATGAAGGAGGGATCCTACATCATATTTATGAAGATGGTACAGCTTTAATTAAAATGGATTCATTACTAAAACCAACTTCAATTAAAGATTTTGTGTCCTATTTTGTGTATGATAGTGTACATGTAACTTTTGAAAATTCTGGTCAAACGATTTATGTTCCTGCGGTAACAAATCAGGTGTATGTTCCTGAAGTTTGGATTACTGATTGCCAAGAAGTTTATGTAGATGCAGTATTTTCTCAAAATTGTATTTCAATTCCATATGAAACAGGAGTCTATATTATTGGTATATGGATTCCTACTGGTATTGCGTACACCGAAGTGTGTATTCCTATTTTGAGCGAAGCCCCTTATACTTATAATGACTGTAATACATACTTATCTTCTGCTGCATATACGTATACTGAAACTATTTCTGAAGCCTATAGCTATGTGCAAGATTTAAATGTACCCATTACAGACTTAACGCCATCTTCCTTTGATTGTAATAATCTTAGACCATCAAACCCAGAAAACGATATTGTAAATAACTCCCAATACAGCGGAGATTTTAATTTAAATTATCCATATTGGTCAAATACTTCTTGGGATGCTGGATGTATGTTTGATACAATCGCTTATAGATTCAAGCCCCCCTATGTGTCTGATTTTAATGATCAAATATGGCAAGAATCACCTTTCTTCGATTTGTTTAATGGTCAATTCATGCAGCAGAATTATCCAAATATTCATGCCTTAGTTGAATTGTTTAATCATCTAAATCCTGGTGAAAATTGGAGGTTACCCTCTTCTGCTGAACTTTCACATACTACTTGGATACCTACTAATTGGGCTACTTCTGATAACTACGATTGTTCTTGCTCTAATATGAAAGTTCAACTTGTAAAACAAGTCACTTTGCCATCAAGTTTTCCTTACTCAATTTCAATGAATGCTGGAAGTGCATTACTCGAAGGATGCGAAGACGTTGAATTTCCTGGTTGTACAAATCCTAAAAGTATTAATTATGATGAAGATGCAACATTAGACAATGAATCTTGTTTGGTTCTGGGTTGTACCAATACCTTAGCGTCAAACTATACAGTTGGGGCAAACTCCGATGACGGATCTTGTTTGCTTAGTGAAAATGATGAAACTTGTGCTGCATACAATGAAAAACTTACAATTGAAGTAGCGACAGATCATTACGGAGAAGAAGCTACTTGGCAGATGATTAATAAACAAGGCTATGAAGTGCTATCTAAAGGTCCGTATAGTCATGCAGATCCTGGAGTTAAAGAGGTTTTTAATTATTGTGCAAATTCTGGTAATGCATTTACGATTCATTACCAAGACACTTACGGTGATGGATGGTTAACTGAACTTTTTAAGGGATATATTCGAATCAGCAACGACTCAGATCAGGAGCTTTTCTATTCGGAGCCTTCTGGAGCAGCTGGAAGCAGTAGTTTTGTTGTTTTAGAAGACACTCTTTCTCAATTAAATATTGAAATTGAAGGTTGCACCAACCATTTTGCTTGTAATTTTAATGCACTGGCAAATGTTTCTGCACCTTGTGACATTCCTTCAGAATGTGAAATTTGCTCTATTACATTTGAAGATGGTTCGGGTTACAGTATTTTAAAAGATTATAATAATGATGGTATTTGTGACAACGCTTGTAATACGAGTAGTACTGACCTATTTAATGATACTGAAGCACAAAACAATCAATTTATTTTTGAAGTAGCGTCTGAAGAAACCTCTTGTATGTTAAATACCCCAGTTTTTCAATGCAACGAGAGTGACTTACCCCTTTCTTGCAATAAAATGAATATAGATGAAATAAGTTCTTACGAATCTCCTTACATACCTGGATTTATTTGGCCAGAATTTAAAGTTTATTGGGAGGTTGTTGATCAAGCTGAGAAGAATGTTTTTGACTTTAATACTTTTCAATTTAACAAAGTAAATAGTCAAGAAAATATTGATGGTATTTCATATGGTGGTTCATGCGACTTGGAAGTTGTAAGTACTCCAAATATTTGCCTGCCCACGGGTGATTATAAGCTAAGAATTTATCATGATTTTAATGTTGACTTTAACATTAACTTCAACAACCAAACATTTAATGTTGTTGGTTTAGATCAATTTGTGTTTTCGAACAATAACAATGTATTTGAATTTAGTATAAACAATGAAGATGTTGATTGTATTTCGGAACCACTCGTAAATTATATTGAACAATCTCTTGTAGATACATTTATAACCAATATTGAGCCCGGATCAGAACTTGAGTACAGACTTCATACGATGACTAAGAACCCTATTACTGGAGATTGGATTCCTAGTAAAGAGTTTGTTGCTATAAACTCAAATAAATTAGATTCCGATCTTGAAATTATTATTGAAGGGGAGTTTGTTTCAAAAAAAGAAAATCATTGGTCGCAAGTTTCTACCGTAAGCGAATTCTATGGGGTAGATGTTCAAAATAGATCTTTCTTACTGAGTTTTCCTAATTTATCAAATAACGAAAGCATAAAAAGTATCTCTGTATTTTCTGACATGAGTGAAAAGTGGGGAATCCAAACCTATAATAATGTTATGCAAAATCAAATATGCTATCCGTGTTGGAGAAATGGTGACGAAGAAATCTTGGATGCGCCCATACTATTTTCAGGAGATACTTTGTTGGCCAACATAGACCTCTCATCAAATGTTAACTTTTATTACCCAGATACCCTTGAAAATTGTGCGGATGGTTGTTCAATTGGAGAATCAGTTGAGTCTCAATTTGATTTCTTTATCGATAATACTGTTCTAGATAATGATTTACTTGTTTTTAGTCCATTTAATCATCGAATTTTGGAGCAAGAGAGCTCTCTTAATTTTAATACTTTAATTCAATCTGGAGACACCTTTACTTTTTGGATAGAGGCAGAGACGCATTGTGGAAGTACAATTAGATCGAATGATTTAGAAGTTATTATTCATGATAATTTACCGAATACATTTTTCAATGAGAATAACTCACTCAAGGCATCTAAGGGATATTTCCCAGATAAAATTAAAATAGAATGGCAAACAGATAGTACACATTTGATTGATCATTTTAGTTTGAAACGAAAATTATCAATTGCCGGATCGGAGTGGGTAACCATCGAATCAAATCTAGGGAATGAGGATACTCAATACCTCGATAACGATGCACAAGCTGGAAAATTATACGAATACAAACTAGAAGCTTACATTCCTATAGATGGTGTTCTTTCAAATAACGAGTCTAATTTGATGTCTTATTCTAATATTTATTCTCAAGATATTGGTTTTAGAATGCCTGTTGGAAGTATTTCTGGTACGGTAACTTTTGTAGGGAATACACCTGTTCCAAGTGTAAAGATAATAGCTGAGTCAACAAACGAAGTATCCAGTTCATCTCTGTATTTAAATGGTGAAAATTCAACTGTTGATTTCTCAAAGGTAAGCACCGAATTAGGATGGAATGACGCAAGTGCTTCAAATTCTTTTACTTTTTCTTCTTGGGTAAAATTAAACCAAAATGTGTCTTCTCCAATGGTCCTTTTTTCTGCCTTACAAAGATCAGAATCTAATGAGCTGAATCAAAAGGATCCTTTATTCAACCTCTATTATGGTTCTGGTAAATACAATGTACATTGGGGTAAAGATACCCCACTTTCAGACAGTCAAACAGGTTTTCCTTCTTCTACTTCAGTTCAAGATAGTTCGTCTAATTTTAATCCTTCTCAGCTTTCTTACTATCAAGACCCAAACGTGACAATTGACTTCGATAATTCTGAAAATGTTCTTAAAAATTGGCATAATTTGAGCCTTTCTTTTAATGACGAAACCAATATATTTAAGGTGTATGTTAATGGACTCATGGTGCATCAATTTTACTACGATTTTAAACCTAACGGTACTTTATTCATTGGTGGTTCACAATCTATTGATTATGTTCTCGATACCTCAGTAAGTTCGCTTACTACAATTAATTCATCATTCAATCATCAATACAATCAGTTTTACACCGAAGGAGTTTCTAAACATGAAATGATTGGTAACCTTGATGAGATTGCTTTTTACAATACCGTTTTGGAAGATATTGATGTGAATACAAATTCAAAAAAATTCATCCCGATTGATTTTGAAAACTTGGTAGCTTATTATCAGTGCAATGAATCTTTTGGGAACAATGTTTTTGACATTTCTAAAACCATTGATGTATTTAATGAAAATGACATAAGATTGAATTCAAATACAATGTTTAATAATGATATTCCTTCAGCATCAAGAATTAGCTACAACACGTATACGGATTCATTAGGGAATTACATGCTTGAGAATGTTAGGTATTTTCAATCCGGATCTCAATTCAATGTTTCACCCTCAACCATACTTCCCTATTACAACATAAATCATGAGTTTTCACCTTCTCAACGAAATGTATTCATTGGAGACGGTCAAAACATCAATCAAGGGATTGATTTTATTGATATTTCTAGTTTTACAGTTTCTGGTACTGTTTATTATTTAGACATAGATTCCTTAAACCAAAACAATGATACCATTCAAAATATTTGTACTCCTGTTGCAGGAGCTATACTTAACATAGACGGATCCCTCGTTCTCGATGAAAATAATAACACCATTTCAACAGACAATGCAGGTCAATTTACAATTGAAGTTCCTATAGGATCTCATACTGTAAGTGTTACTAAAAATGGACATAAATTCTTTTACAACCCTCAAATACACACTGAATCTGGTAAAGTGGAAAAATTATTTTACCAAGATTATACCTTTACAGAAAATACTTTTATTGATGTGAGTACACGAATCGTAAAAGGACGTGCTGTTGGAGGGTATGATGAGTCTATCAAAACAATTGGTTTCGACTTGTCTTCAAATAATATTGGTATGGCTTATTTTGATTTCGAGTCCATGAAATATCCTTGTCATTCCGTTTCTGTAGCCACAGATTCTGTTTCTGGAGAATACACCGCCATTTTGCTTCCTGAAGATTACACAGTTTCTTTTGGTCTTGGGACCAATTCATTCCCAATTGAAACAAATCCAGTTTTAGCTTTTCCAAACCCAGGAATTATGAGTTTTCCTGATACCATAGAATTAACAACTGTTGAACATTTAAACGCTGATGATGAACTTCTCACAAGCTCGTTCCATAAACAAGTAGATTTTATTCATAGAGAAACACCTTACGTTACTCTAAACGAGAGTTTTGGGTCTTCAGAAATAAAAGTATCGCAAACGGAAGCTGTTTTTCTGGATAATGAAGTTAAATTTAGTCACGACGTACTTTTAGCTGGACAAAACTACAATTGTGCATTTAAAGTTTACGAACAATACGTGAATAGAGATTCAGATGAAGATATAATCGACGATGTTCTGGTGATTGATCCTAACTCGTTCCTTCAAATAAATAACGGTCTTTCATCCACTTCTACCATAATTAATTTACCTATTGAACCTCATCTTACAGGTACACCTTACAAGTTTGAATGTGGAGCTCCAGAAATAAATAACGGTGCGAAGTATTTAAAGTCTATGACTGTAGCAGCCTTTACCCCTGGTAATAATCCTGTTTATTGGGATCCTAATGCAACCGAAAACGATCCGAATGACGACGTTTATCAAGCCTATATTCTTGGGGCAAAAGCTAACTTAGGATCTGGTTTATTTACCAAAGGACCAGAGTTGGTTGACTTTATTTTGAGGGATCCTCCTGGAGATGGTTCATATGCATACATAGAAGCAGGAACACAAGTGGAAACAGAAGTCACTACTGGGTTTGAAACATACTATCAATCTGATGAGTTGATCCACATTTCAACTTTCCCGAAATTTAATATCGGAGCTGGGATAAGTCTTTTTGGAATTACTGCTGACACAGATTTAGAGACTGAGGTAAGAAATCATTTAAATTTAAAGTTTGAGCGTGGGACTGAGACAGTAAATAATAATACCATAATTTTTTCAGACACTTATTTAGACAGATTTGAAACCAATTCAGATGCTTCAAGCTCCACTTTCCATGAAGGCGATTTATTCGTAGGAGAGTCAACAAACATTTCATATTCATTAGCGAACAACATAAATGTTTTAAGTAGTGATAATGTAGTTGACCACACTTTTGTTGTTGATTCTTTAATTTACAACAGTCAGAAATATTATTTGACTAAATTTAAAGCTGCTCAAATTACTGAACACGCTTATAACTCAACTTTTATTTACTCGCAGGCTCAAATTTTAAATTTCTTGATTCCTCAATTAATCACAACAAGAAATGCCTATTTTAGCGATCCTAATAGTGGTTATGTATCTCACTATACTTCTATTGAAGAGGGATATGGTTCTGAAAATGATGCGAGTAATCTCAATAATGGAGCTAGTTATACGTTCAGCGGATCTGGGCTTAATCAGGTATCCTTCATCAATCAACAAATAAGATTATGGCAAGAAGCTGTCAAAAGAAACGAACTTGAAAAGGTGCAAAATTTTGGGTTAAAGTTAAATGGTGATGCTGTTTCAACTAACCTTCCATACAAATCTTATACTCTAAGCTCTGGTGTTTCATTTGAGTATAATGAAACTAGTTCATTTGAATCGGTTACCTATGTAGATAATGTAACTTATCAATTAGAAGATCGTCATGCGGAACAAGGCGCTTTTATAAATGATGCAGGTGCAAGTGTTGATTACGGTTGGTTCAGAAAAAACATAACGCGATCATCAAGTTCAAAAAGCACTTCTAGTTCGAGTGGCTATGGTTATGTATTAAACGACAATACCTATGGTGATGTATACGAGGTTAATGCATTTGAAAGTAAGGGGAAGAACGGATTAATGTTTAACGTTAATTCTGGACAGAGTGCTTGTCCATATATAGGTCAAGCAAAAACGCATTTTATAAATGATGTCTGTGGAGACGATTTCTGTTTTTTAAACGGTGCAACACTCAGAAGAGAAGTACCTGTTCTGACTGTAAACGGTCTTAAAACAGATGTTCAATTTAATATTCCTGAAACTGAATCGGCTGTATTTAATCTTGAATTGATGAACAATTCAGAGTCTGGAGATCTCCAAATTTACGATTTGAAGATCAATGAAGCGACAAACCCTTACGGAGCAATTCTTAAAATTGACGGTCTTTCAATTAACAGAGACTATGAAATTCCTGCTGATGGATTGGTTAACAAAACCCTTACTTTCGGAAAAGGACCTTCTGAACTCCAATATGGTGTATCTGAAACTGGTCAAATGGAAGATCCTATTGAAATAATTATCCATTCTCAATGTCAATTTGACCCAACCGATAATACAGAAAATATTGCTGATACCATTAGTGTGGCAGCTACTTTTATTGCTTCTTGTTCTGATGTTAGTTTTACTCAGCCAAGCAATTCTTGGGTGGTCAATTCAGACAATATTGTTGATGATGTTACAGAAATGAAAATTATCATTTCTGATTACAATCTTAATTACTACAGTCTAAAATCAATTGACTTATTGTACAAACCAACTAATTCTTCAGAATGGATTCCTTTAAATAGCTATAAGAAAGATCCAGCAGATGGCGAAATTCCAATTCCTGCCCATTTTCCATACATCGAATACGATTGGGTAATGCCATACATAGACGGTCCTTATGACATTAAATCCGTTGCTACTTGTCAAAGACCTTTTTCAGAACCTGTATTGGTCGAATCAGAAGTTTTATCGGGCATCATGGACAGACAGCGCCCAATTAAATTTGGAAGCCCTAGCCCAGCAGATGGTATTTTGGATGTCGGTGATGAAATCCAGATCAACTTCAATGAAGATATTTTAGAGGCTCATTTGGCTTACCACAATTTTTCAATAAGTGGTGTACTTAATGGTTCGGAAATTCGTCACGATGCTTCCTTGTATTTTGATGGCTCGGATGTGATGACAATTCCAAGTGGACTGTCCTTAAAAAATAAATCATTTACCATTGAAATGTGGGTACGACCTCAAGGTAATTCTGGAACTATTTTACAGCAAGGATATCAAGATGGTGATGCTTTAAGCATTCAAGTTACTGACGATCATAAAGTAGAATTTGCTCTATCTGGCGAAACATATAAAAGTGCAACTTCCATCCAAATGGATGATTGGACTCATGTTGCTTTGGTTTACAATCATTCAGATAACGAGGTTCACTTCTTGTTAAATGGAGACGATCAAGGTGAGGTGGGAGCTCTGTTTGTCGATTACCAAGGTGAAGGACCAATTTCAATAGGTGATGGTTTTGATGGAAACATTCATGAACTAAGAATTTGGAATACAGACAGAAAGACGGGTGACATTACAAGTAATCAGTTGAAAAAACTGAATGTCAATACTGCTCATCTATCTGGTTATTGGCCAATGAATGAGTTAACGGGACAACCTTTGGATGTATCTAGATACAGAAATGCATCTACCAATGCAACTTGGCAGGTTATACCTGCAGGACACGCTATTGAATTTAATGCGGCCAACCAAGACCAAATAATTTCAAACACTGATATTGCTCTAAGAAAAGAGCAAGACTTTACAGTAGAGTTGTGGTTTAAATCTTCGGCTCAAAATCAAACCTTATTTACAAATGGATCAAGTGTATTTGATGACCAAGGTGTGCTTTTTGGTAACGTTGACGGTTGGACTATAGGATTGAATTCATCTGGAAAAATAGAGGTGATCAATAACTTAGACACCCTAACTTCAACTCATGAATTTAACGACAACAACTGGAACCATTTAGCGCTGGTTAAGGATTCTGAAATTTCAACTATTTTATTTGTTAACGGCAATCAAGAAATTACAGATACCAAAACAATTAATAGAGGTTTTGGAGGAGCTAGTATCTCATTAGGAGCTAATTTAGATATTGTTGGACTAGAGGTTCCTGCTCAATATTTCGACGGTCTTATCGACGAAGTTAGAGTATGGGGTAAAGCAAGGAAACTCAATCAAATTGTTAGAGATTCCAGAATTGCACTCAAAGGCGATGAGCTTGGTCTTTTGGCTTACTACCCGTTTGAAAGATTTGAAAATGGAACAGACACCTATACTTCTTTGCTCGATGCTCATTTGGATGAAACAATTTACAATGCATACCCGTTTGAGGGTACTCATACTTTCACGCAGGACGTTCCTTTGGTTAAAAAGTCAAGGTCTACCGAACCAATACAGAACTTTACTTTTACGTCTAACGACGATAAGATCATTTTAACAATTAACGAAGACCTTTCCAAAATAGAAGGGTGTATACTTGATATTGAAGTGAGTGGTGTAGAAGATTTGTATTTAAACCAAATGGCGTCTCCTGAAACATGGACAGCCTACATAAATCAAAACGATTTAATTTGGAACGACCAAGAGGTGAACTTGAATAAAGAACTGGGGCAACCATTAGCATTCACAACCAGTATCGTAAATACAGGTGGTAGACTCCAAAACTTTGAAATCTCTAATTTACCAACTTGGTTAACTTTAGTTTCCAACCAAGACTTTATTGAGCCGAATTCTTATACACAACTTGATTTTGTTGTGAATGATGACTTGTTTATTGGAGAATACTCAGAGGACATTCTTTTAACAGGTAGTAATAATTATTCGGAACGATTGGAGTTGAATTTATCAGTGGAGTCTCAACAACCCGAATACGAAATCAATCCATCTGATTTTATGTATTCTATGAATTTTATTGGACAAGTTTCTGTAGATGATTTCATTTCTAGGGATCCTAGAGATGTCTTATTTGCTTATGTTGGTGAAGAAATGAGGGGCGCCTCAAAACCCTTCTACATAGAATCACTAGATAAGTACTATTTATTCTTAGATGTGTATAGTAATGTTAACGATTTAAATGCTGAAACATTAGACTTTAGGTTATGGGATGCTTCGCAAGGTAAAATGCATGTAAAAGTGCTGCCAGATGATTTAAACTTTACTTCCAATGAGTTGGTAGGTACCGTAACTAATCCTCAAGTATTTGAGGCAACCAATAAGCTGCGGCAAGAAATTGAATTATCTTCTGGTTGGAATTGGTTATCCTTCAATTTAAATCCAGAGGATGAGTTTACAGGAAAAGAGATTTCTCTTGAAACTCTTACTCCAATGATTGATGTACCTTCTATTGAGACTCTTAAGTCTCAAGAAGATTTTGCAACACCATATACAAATGATTTAGGTGAAACTTCTCTAATTGGCTCTCTTACTCGAGTAGAAATTGGACAAATGTATATGCTTAAAATGAATGGATCTGATACACTTGCATACGATGGAGAAATTATAAATCCAAAAGATTCGTTGTATTACATCAACATTGAGTCTGGCTGGAATTGGGTCGGTTATTCTGGGCAACGTTTAATGAATGTTAATGAAGCATTAAGTTCTTTAAATCCTGCACCAAATGATTTATTGAAAGGGCAAGAGTCATTCTGTATCTACTTTAATGATGAAATAGGATGGGTAGGAACCTTAAGTTCTCTTGAACCAGGCAAAGGATATATGATGAAGTCTGAACAGAGTCAGACCTTAATATACCCTGAGAATAGTATGTATGGAAATAGCATCTTTAGGTTGTCTAATAACCAAGTTGCCGATGATTATTGGGCCGTTCAGCCTACTAAATACCAAAACACTATGTCTGTTATTGCAAAAATAGATCATCCAGATTATGTGCTTCCAAACAAGAATAACATTCTTGGAGCATTTACTTTTGACGACTGTGTTGGTAACATCGATATACAAGTTATTGATCAAGAGCTTTCCTTATACTTACTTACGATATATGGAAATCAAGAAGAGTTGATGACATTTAAGTACTACGATCGTAATCAAGAAATCTTGTGGAGTACTCTTAATGTTGTTCCATTCGAAACGAATAAAGTTTTAGGTAGTTTTAACGAGCCTTATGAAATTAATTTAGACCAAGAAATTGATTTAGTTGAAAATTCAATTCTCCAATTCGTTTATCCTAATCCGTTTGAAAATAACATAACGCATCAGTTTGTTTTGGAAGAAGAAAGTGCTGTAAAAATTCAATTTACAGACATCTTTGGTAGAGTCGTTAAAGTTGTGCAAACAGAATTATACGATGCTGGTGTTCATAAAGTTTTATACGAATTGAACGATCTTAGTAGTGGTGTTTTTCTAATTAATATTGAGATAGGGTCTACTTCTTACCACAAGAAAATTATTAAAATGTAATTTTTATGAAAAAAGTTATAATTCTATTGTTTTTCGCCAACCATCTGGTTGCTTTATCTCAAGTTAATTGGGGTTATTCATCCTATGATTATGAATTTTCGATGACCCTAACAGCTAGTATTATTGACGCTAACGGAAATTCAACTTTAAATCAAAGAATTGGCGTTTTTGAAGGCGATGTTTGTGTTGGAAATGCAGTTACATCAGTTTATCTAGAAGATCTCGATGTTTATTTGGCTTTTCTAACGATTTACTCAAATAGTCTTCAAGATGAATATGAAGTAGTTATTTATAATCCGGAAGAAGATACCTATGTAGATGCTGGGTCTTTGAGCTTTGAATCTAATGAAAACATTGGAACAATTTCTGATCCGGTTAACTTTTTTCTAAACATCGATGCTCTTTCTTTTGGTTGTTCGGATTCCCTTGCATTTAATTATAGTGTTGAGGCTACGTATAATGATGGGTCATGTATATTAGTATTTGCAGGTTGTACAGATTATGAGGCACTAAATTTTGACGCAGCTGCCAATCAAGACGACAGTTCTTGTACCTACGATATTATTGGTTGTACTGATAATGAGGCGTCTAATTACATTCCATTAGCTACTAGTGATGATGGTAGTTGTATTTCTTGGGAAGTAGCCTACTTGGACCTAATGAGCTCAAGTAACTCAACTATTAATACTCTAGAAATTCAGCTTTTGAACTCACAGTCAAGCCTTTCCAATTCAAATCTAATGATAAATAGTTTAGAAGTTGAGTTGGTAACTGCTTTGGCTAGTTCTCAGCCTATCTATATAGATGTATTAGAAGGCTGGAATATTATAGGGTATACCCTACATAATCAACAAGATGTTACGCAGACTTTGTCTTCGATTTCTAGTTCTGTTTTACTTGTGAAAAACAGTACCGGAAAAGCATACATACCTGCGTTTAATTATAACGGAATCGGAAATTTTATTCCAGGTCATGGCTATCAAATCAAAGTTTCAGAACAAGAACTTAATTTTACTTTTCCAGTTGTAAATTAATTTTTTAAGTTGAGTAGTTAGTTTCTTAAAATATGTTTAGCTAAGGGAATGGGCGTCCTGATATAGTTCGTATCATTCGCCCTTTTTAACGCGTTACTCTTTAATTAGTATACGAAAACCGCCCCTCGGCCGAATTCGAAATAAATAAAAGCCGCTCTAATAGGGTGGCTTTTTTTTGTTAAGGAGATTTGGACTACCGTTTTTTATTTACTTTATAGCTGTTTCAGTAAACCAAAATCAGCCTTGATTTAGTTGGGAAAACTGTAATGTTTATT